>QQTW01001888.1_pt1 | contig 14990 bp, 18 predicted proteins | sample 1904831 | NCBI WGS metagenome assembly QQTW01 (sample SAMN09435610, study PRJNA476489) | Subsurface metagenome, whole genome shotgun sequencing project. | reverse complement strand
CCCTGCTGCCGTCCTCTTCGTAAGTGTTTCCTGCCTGCTGTGCTTGCAGTTACTTGAGTGAGAATCATGGTCACAAGAAGAAGGTGTGTAGAAGTATATGGACTCGCAGGACACGGCTAGCGAAGTACGACTCGATACCGTCGTATCAATTCACCCAATCAGTATATGATGAAGGTCAACTCATGATCCATCAGAGAATCGATCATGTGTAGTACTGAGATCGTTGAGGGCATACCGAACCTCTGCATACAGTCTTCGTACATGGGCAATCAAGAATCAAGGGAGTCTAACACAGTCTAACACTAACCGGTGGAGAGAACCGTCATTGTCTTTGTCACCGAAAATGAAGAGTCTTCTGACATGACGATAACTATAGTGGAGCTATGTCTTTCTAATTAACAAAAGATTAGAAAGATGGAGATCTTTCGTTGTTAGTCTGATGAAGTCAATTGCGGATCCTAGACCCGCGGTGACCGGCAGCGAACAGCTTGTCGAAATAATCAAATCATTTAACGTTGGTAATTCCTGCCGACCTTTCCCGTTATTCGTAGCCACTGTGTGAATTGATTCCTGAGTTCGGTCCAAGGCATACGAGTTTTCTAGCTATCTGTGAATTAAATTAGACGCCCATCCAACGGTTGAGATCTCCTGGGGTTGACCCGAGTTGATACTGACCTGAATCAATGTGTATTGACCCTTCGCGTTTACACGTCTTTCTCGAGCTGTAGACAGGGATATATTCATCACCAGTAAACTCGTGCTTTTATGCGTAAATTTGTGTCCCCCCAAGAAGGACCCCAGACGCCTCCAGTTTCTCAGCACCCACCATCCCTTACGGGCGTTCTTATAGTCTAGAAAACCAACACATCCAATCTCTATTCATTATTACTCTTCCCCATGCTTCTCCATCTCCCCCATCAGACTCTCCAAAAACCGATCCGCCTGCTTCTCCCCCCTCATCTCCCTTATCTTCTTCCGTCTCTCCTCAAGCTCCACCTTCCTCTTCTCCTTCCGTTGGGTCATCTCTTTGCGATTCCTTTCAGTTTCCATCCTCTCTCTCTCCAACTCATCCATCTCCTTCGACCTCGTTTCCTTATCCTTTGAAAAAGCATAGAATCCCACTCCCTTACTCCTAATCTCCGCATTCGCATCATAATGCATTTCCTCGGGCGGTGTCATGGAACGATCTCTCTTCGCAGCAATCTCATCCATCTTCGCCGCGATGGGTTCATCGGGGTTGAAAGCGGCGGCTTGCACCGTATCGCCAAAAATCAAATTCGAAGGTTGTGCCGGTCGAGCCGTGAATCTATCGGGTTCCTCGGTGGCCGCGGTGACAATCCTCTTTCGACGCTCTTCGCGAGCGACATCTGCTCGAGTGCCCTGTCTTTGGCGGCCGAATTCGTCGGTGTATTCGACTAATTCTTCTTCTTGAGTATCTGAGTGATGGTCGTCATCGGATGAAGTGTCGAAATCATTTCCCTCGCCGCGTTCTTCATTCTCGGCCCATTTGCGATCAAAATCCACCAGAGCGTTCTCTTCGAGATTGTTGTTGGCGCGTTTTTCGCGCCGCGGAGGAACGTAATCCCCCCGTTTCATGGCCGCGTAGAGACGCGCTTTTTCTTCCATCTTGCGCTTGGATCGATGGAGGACGGTGGAGTCCACGGCGGCGGAGTTTCGATATGCATTGTTTCCAGTGGCGGTGGATCCATCATCTTCCAGGTCCTTGGCGGCGCGTTTCTTGGTGTTCTTGTTATGGGCCGTGAAGATGTCCGATTTGGAATGCGATGGCCGGGGTCGTCCAGATGATGTTCGTGAAATATTATTGCTGTTGCCATCCTTGGAGAGTAATGATGAGAGCTGAGATGTGAAGGCTAGGGAAGTCGATGAGGAGATTTCTTTGGCGGACTTTTTGGGCCGAGTGACGCCGTACAGGCTTGAGTTGGTGGCCATGGAAGGGGACTGGGAATATCAGAGGTCAGATGGGCTGACGAAAGGTTGAAGGTAGTTGCGTCTTCGGTCCGCTGCGTATACTATATTAAGGTGCTTTTTACGGCGGACGAGAGCACCCAAAAAGACAACCACCAAGGTGGGGCACACAACACTTCCCAAATCGGATAATCGCGATCTCTTTCAATTGACTTTTTGGCACACTCGCCGCTCAATTGCCTCCGAATCAGCAATCTCACCATGTCTTCCCCAAAGAAAGTCTACGTGTCTGTAATAGGTATGATCATCTCTTGATCACATCTACTCCATACATATCGTGCACACAGTAACTAACTCCATCTGTATTATAGGTGTGGGTGGAGTCGGCCGGTGTTTCCTCTCCCAGCTCTCGCACCTCGCGTCCCGCCTCTCCCAATCCCCGTCCAAGCCTATTCTACTCCTCCCGATTCTTCTCTCGCGAAGCACGCAAGCGCTCTACACCGACGACTTCCGTCCCCTCTCTCTCGACACCTGGCAACGCGATCTCGACGCCTCCACTCAATCCTCCTTACCGCTAGACCAGCTCATAGACTACCTCTCGCGGTGTCCCGGCCCTGTCATCCTCACCGACAATACTAGCAACCAAGACGTCGCGAACGCCTACCCTTCCATGCTCGCGCGAGGCATCCACGTCGTAACGCCGAACAAGAAAGCCTTTTCGGGCAACTACTCTCTCTGGCGGGACATTTTCAGTCCACCATCACCATCGTCGAGCCAACCCCGCGGACTCATCTTCCACGAGAGCACCGTTGGGGCCGGGCTCCCCATCATCTCCACGCTCACAGAGCTGATCGAGACAGGAGACGAAGTGCACGCAATCGAAGGTGTATTTTCCGGCACGATGAGTTTCCTATTCAACAGCTTCGCACCCATCGATGGAGGAGGCGGCAAATTCAGCGAAGAAGTCAAGAAAGCCAAGAACCTAGGTTACACGGAACCTGATCCTCGGGATGATTTGAACGGGTTAGATGTCGCGAGGAAATTAACCATCCTTGCACGTATCGCTGGGTTGGAGGTTGATTCGCCGACGAGTTTTCCTGTGAGATCACTCATCCCTGAACCTTTAGAGAGTACGAAAACTGGAGACGAGTTTTTGGAACGGTTGCATGAGTTTGATGATGAGATGGAGAAATTGAAACAAGAGGCCCAAAAGGAAGGGAAGGTCATAAGGTATGTGGGTAGTATCGATGTGGTGAAGAAGGAGGTCAAGGTTGGGTTGGAGAAGTGAGTAACACCCCTTCTATTCGTTATAGGGGACAATCGTATGTATCGCACCGTACAGTCACCGGCCCCACTTCGACTTGGACGATGTGCGAAGGTGGAGTCGGTTATTGTATGGTGTGATACTAAAGTCCTAGCAGAATAGGTCGAGGTTGGTAGTAAGTAGTAGGGATGTAAGCTAATGAAAGGTGTCAGGTTCGACGTCGCGCATCCAATCGCGGCGCTCAAAGGTAGCGATAACATCGTTAGCTTCCGTACGAAGCGCTACGGTGATAACCCATTGATTATTCAAGGAGCTGGGTGAGTTAATTGATGAAGATGCTGATCCACATACAAACGACGATGGCTGATGGAAACTGAAAACAGTGCGGGCGGCGAAGTGACAGCCATGGGCGTCACCGGGGATCTAATCAAAGTTCTACATCGACTGCATTAAGACATGTCCCCACACCACTCACGTCCGTCGGCGAAGAGTGGAAGCGAGAATTCAGCCCACTTTTTCAATCACATCCTTTGGACTGGAAGATCTTTTTCTCGACTGCTCATCATTCGATTCATGTTTTGGATTCGGTAAAGATAAAAATGATTGCTATACTACTTTCGGTGCTCAGAGGACGCAACGGATAGGGCATGGAGGGATAGAGTTGTCTGTCATGGAGCCGAAGCAAACCATGCAAAGTCTCTCTCTCTCTCTCTCTCTCTCTCTCTCTCTCATTCGAGTTTTATTCTCGAAGCCACTGGGACAGAAACAAGGATTCACGAAGCTTCTTCATCACAATTCATGGACTGGAAAATCTTCTCTCGACTGCCCCTTCGGTTCATGACATTGGATTCGTAAAGATAAAAGTAATCGCCATACTACTTTCGGTGCTCAGAGGACGGACGGACGGGGCATGGGAGGGATAGAGTTGGTTGCCATAGAGCGAAACAGCAAAACATGCCATCTCTCTCTCTCTCTCTCTCTCTCTCTCTCATTCGAGTCTTATTTTCGAATAATCATCTTCAGATTCTTGTCTTTCCCCTTTCCTTCACGCTCCCTTGACGACCGATTCCACCACGGTCTGCACATCCTCCTTGGGCAGACCAAGCAGATCGTTATCGAGCTGTTGATGCTTGGTGAAATCGGAGCCGGTGTCGACGTTGGCATTGAAGAAAGCACCCAGGATCAACAGAGCGATTCCAGCGAAGCCCTGCGGCAACAGTTCCCGACCCTTCTGGATCATATCCGACGATTTGACCTGCTCCACTTCCCACTTGGTATTCGTGGCTCGCTCGAGCGCGGCTAGCATGTCGTTCTGGCAGACGACGGTCGACTGGATCCAGATGTACCGGTTCTTGGTCTCCTCGAAGTGCAACAGCGTCTCGGCCGTTGCCTTGCCGATCGTGGACAGCGTCGTCGATGAGAATTTGGGTGATCCACCATCCCAGATCGTCGCCTTCTTTGCCTTGAGGTCGAATCCGAAGAAGCCGACCTTGAGGCACCAGTCTAAATATCACTCCGTCAGCAACCTCACTCCACTCCGGTTGTTACACGATGTTATTACTCACCAAGGAAGGGTCCAGTGGCGATCGCACTCCAGGTGAAGGACGGGTTCTCGTTGGCCTTCTGCTTCAGATAGTCGACGATGGCCGCCTTGGGGGCAAAGACGGGACAGATCTCCTGGCCATTCTTGTTGGTGCTGTCACCACCCCACTCGCTGGGCAAGAAACGCTTGACACCGGCCTTGACGGCGGCGTCGATGATCGGCTTCTGATCGACCATGCCGAAGAGCGTCGAGATGACGGCATCCTGGCCTTTGAATTGCTCGACCAGCTCGGCTTCCGAGTAGTCGGTCTTGACGACCTTGATGTGGCTGGGGAAGGTGGCGTTGGACTCCTTGCGGCTGAAGGCGGTGATGTTGAACTTGCCGCTCTTGTCTAGACCTTCGAGAATGGAGGGGCCCAGATTTCCACTGGCCTAGAATTTTAGGTGATGTCGTCAGTTCATTTCATCTCTCAGATTCGAGTATCACAATACATCTTCGCCGACGCCTATACACAGTACTTATGTGTATACATGGAGAAATTGCCAGTCAAACAAAAGCATATTGTCATCTTTTGGCATTGATGGGAATGTGAAAGCGACTTCAATGAGACAAGTCAATTACATACCCCCAACAGGGCGACGTTCTTGATCGTCTGAGACATGTTGATGATTGAATTGAGAGGAGATAGGTCAGCTGGAGAGGATGTAGAGTGTAGTGAAGCTCAGACGTGAAGGGGAACAAGTCAGTAGGTGATGGAGGCGGAGCTGTGAACTGCTCAATTGAACGTAGTCTTGAACCGAGGTGATCAATGAGTCTTCGTGAGTTACGCTGAAGTGCTGCTGGAGAAAAGGAGGAGATTGGGGGGGACCAGGGAGCTCTTTATGTAGAGCTTCGCCCGAAGGAGCTCCTTCAAGCTTCACCTAGCTGCACCTGCCCCACCAAGGCTAACGATGATCTAGGGATAGTTGGTGGTGGGGTCATCGATCAGAGATCGTCACATGAGCCCGCCCTAAGGATCGGTGCTGAATAATTAATGGCCCGTTGGGGAACCATTAGTCATCCAAGTACGCGCCAATAAAAAGGGACGGGAGTAACCCTAACGGGGCCGTTGACCTCCAAACTCCGGGTCGAGCAAAAACCCGGCGTACACGGACGAGAAACAGGACGATCACGCAAGCGAGCAGCCGTCGTGCTTCCTGCTTCCTTTATCAGCAGATCCTATCACATCAACAGCTTACCGCTTGTTTGGAGTTGAGCCTTTTGAATCCATCAGTGATCCTGGAATTGGCGTGTGGTATGCCAATTGGCTGCCAATTGCGGGGAGTTCAACAACAGAGCGGTAGCTTGCCGCCTTGCAAGGCTCGCTCTCGCTCCGATGGCCGATGTTGATGATAAATCAAGTCAGCAACGTGGTCTGTGGCCTTGGCTCGCAACGATCAATATCCGAGTTTGACGATCAAAGTTACTCGTCCAACACTTACCCCAAGTAGAAGGAAGCAACAAGCCTCATTGCGTATGTTGTATTGTGTCGGCTCTAAGTGGTAGCCTTGCTCAGCAATCAAGGGAAGGGTGATTGCTAAGCTCCAGCCTCATCGGAGCCAATTGAGCAACGAGGACCCTTGTTACTTCTTTATCCTGCGCTGCAGGCAGCGGCTACCTGCAGCCAACGACCGGAGGGTGCAGGCGCTAAATCTTAGGACGTCCGGAAGGCAGTCGTTCTGCATCTTGGCTTCCGATGGCGCCCTGAAGATAACAGTGGTCGTACAGTCAGCCCCGTTGTGCCTGGTTCAGCCACGTTAGAGTACAGTGGAGATGACGTCTCGCAGTATCAGCTAGATACAGGCTAAGCCCGTTGCTTGATATTCGGCCAAAAGAGATCAGAGAAGATCATCATCGAAGTCTTACCAACTAATTCCGTTAGATGAGGATCCGAGTTCGAAAAGTATCACGTGGTGTTCACGTGGTTGCATGTCGGTCCGAGGTAGTTCCGAATGCGGCTCTATAGAGCCGCACCTTAGTTTGACTGCCCTTGCTCGAGTGATGATTGTACAGGGTAGCGACACGGGAAACTGAGCAGGCAGTAACTGGCTCTTACGCAAAGTCGCCGACAATTTAAGTGGGGTCGGTTACTGCCCGCTCGTTTGCCCATGTCGCTCCCCTGTACAACGACTTTCAGTGCAGCCGCCTATGGAGATGTAGTAGAGACACTTATTAGCACTAGGTAGAGGAATCGGAGCAGAGCTCACCATGAACAATGAGGCTACCTCAGCGTCCACGTAGCTAACTTAAGCAAGTCATGTCGAAGTTGGTAGTTCCTGCACCTTGGCATGGAAAAGTTGCTCCGCCCGTTGCCATACGCCTTCCTCGTGTCGCCGATCCAACGTCTTCAACGTGGGCAGCAATTTCTGCGAAAACGCCTCGCTGGCCTCCCGCGGTAGCAGACTGGGCAGATGATCGATGCTGACCATCGGCAACGGCGGCCCATCGCCCGCCACCTCCAACGGAAACGAGGGTTGGATGAAGGTGCTGTTGTCCCGATAGATGGGCATGGGGTTGTTCGGGTTGTCCGGGTCGCAGCTCACGTCACAGGCGACGCGTAACCGCCGTCCAGGCTCGGCCAGAGAATCAAGCGTGACGAAGGGCGGGATAGGTTTGGTTAGGTAGATGCAGTTGATGAAGACGTCGGCCGTCGAGATCTCCCAGAATGGACCCCCCTTCGCCGTCTCGGCCACATCCCAGTCGAGGATGTGGGACGATGGCACGCCCGCAGCCCGGCACAGGTCGACCGCACCGGTTCCATAGCGACCGAGAGCACCCATAACGAGCACACGAGGAGGCTGCTGCTGCTCGTTCCGTGGCATGGCCGACCGAACCGCCTCTTGGACCGCGCTCACTAGCATCGCCTGGTCTGGATAGCTAGCGATGGAGGGAAGTGGTGTCGGATGTTGGAGCTGATGCGACTAGGCGAGCAGCGCGATCGCCGCACCTGCGTAGCCGGCGTAGTATCCAAACGCCGCTACCCGTTGGCCGGATGCATCGGTCAGAAACTCGATGTCGTAGAGCGTCCCTCCGCCGCGTGCGAAACGGGAGAGATACCGGTCCCAGTTTTCCTGCTGCTTGTAGCAGTGTCCGAACTGAATATGCGCATGATGCAATGAACTAAGGGCTCGCCGTCAGCGTCTCTCCAGCAGGACGAAAGAAACGAATCACCTACAGTCCTCGTTCGCGAGTTCCTTCAGGCCGACAATGATATGATCCTTCGGGGCATCCATCCAGGAGCCCTCCGGGACGAGGGTGACACCGACCGTCTCGAATTCCTCGTCGTCGAAGATGCGGCCCTCACTACGTTCCACGTGGACCACGTACCCAGCTTCAAACAAGGCTTTTGCGGTGGTGGGGGTTACTGGTGCGAGGCGTTAGCTTTCCCAACCCGGTGGAGGCACCGCGAGACTCACATGCGGAACGACGCTCGAGAGGCTTCGTTTCGGAACGGAGATGAAGCACCGTGGCCGACATGATGACTCGTGGGACGAGATTCGAGGACCTGACCGCGCTAGTCTTAGGCTTAACCGATATACTTGATCTATGGAGTAGTTGCACGAAGACGACGAAACAGTAAGTCCGAGCAAATGGTTAGAAAGATGAGGAGTAAAGGCAGAGGAAAAGAACCGACGGTGGAGTCATTGCCAGTTGCAATGGGAATATAGCCCGTGGTGATGACTCATCAGCAAGTCAACGATCATGAGTATGCTTCGAGGGTGCGTACCTCCAGTTGGCCCAGGGTACAGCGTGTCCTGCAGACTGCTGTTGTTCAGATCCTGTTGAAAGCTTCAACGGGGAAACACGCTGTGGTATGGAGAAATGGAAAGAGATGCGATGACGCCCAGAGCGACAGGAACAACTCGGATGATCGATTGAGAGCATTAACGCAGCTTTTCTCTATAGTTCTCTAGAGGGATATTCTGTTTCTAGAGCCGCCTCATAACAAACATATGAGGACGGATGCGAGCAGCCAAATGAGGGTGATTAAGGAATGAAGGAAACCAGCTCGGCTGTGAACGCTGCTCAGAGTTCACCGCTGGAATAGGAAAGATTGCAAATGGACATCCAGTACCTTCTGGGAATGATGCAGGATTAAGAGGTGTAGATGCTCATATGTTACTTCCGAGGGATCGTATGTCGGCCAACCGGATCCGATCATTTCTTGATCTCGTATGAGCGTCGAAACATGTCGTCGACCCCGGTCAAGTAGTAGGTGCCTGGCGCGATAGTGGTCGGATCTCCCTGGGGCGTGTAACTCTTCTGTAAATGTGCCTTCTCTCGTAGCACGCACATCTGTGTTCATGCCTACTGTCAGTCCAGATCCCCACCTAACGACTGAACAATGGCGGCTCTCACCTCATCATACGTCTCGGGCGGAACGGTCCGGCGTGCTTGCAGCCGCTGGTGCAACTGAATCTGGTCCGTGATCGGCGTGACATCGCCCACCACCTTCAAGCTGAAGAAGCTGCTGGCCAAACCGCTGCCGTAGCTGAACACGCCAATACGCTTGCCTCGCAGCCGAGCCGCGTCGACGTTGGTCAACAGACTGACCAGTCCTCCATAGACGCTGGCGCAGTACATGTTGCCACACATGGTCGGCACCTGGATGCTCGGCTGCACTCGTTCTTGAAAACGCTTCTTGGTCAATCCCATGAAGGTCTTTTCGATGTTCTTGTCCCCGAGGGAGGCATCATAGTCCACCTCTCGCAGCTCGGCGGGCACGTCGGCAAACGATGCATGGTCCGGATCAGCCAGGAAATCGTTGTACAGCATGCGAGCGTACGACTTGGCCACCAGCTTGCAGGTCGGCGAGTGGAACGTCAGGAAATCAAAGGAGTCGACAGGAGTCTTGGGTGGGGCATCCTCGTTATCTACCTCGTGGTGTGTGCCATTGACGAGCGTGCCGTTGGTCTCCGCCTGCGGTCGAAGCTTCGACGCTCGTTGCTGGTAGGCACGATAGCAGGCATCGATCGCTTGCGTATAGCATTTGATCGAGAAGTGGCCGTCCACGATGGGGTACTCGCTGGTCAGGTCGGGCTTGTAGAAATCGTACAGATGCTGCATGTACGTCCCTCGCATGCCCGGTTCCAGCACCACGGGCGCATCCGGACCGACCAACATCGCGACACAGCCCGCACCACCGGTCGGCCGCGCATTGCCCTTCTTATAGAGCGCAATATCGCCGGCGACGACGATGGCGTCTCGACCATCCCAGGCCGAGGATTCAATCCAATTGACGGCATTGAAAAGGGCATTGGTCCCGCCGTAGCAGGCATTGACCGTGTCGACGCCCTCGACGTTCGTGTTGCCCGAGGGAGCAAAGAGCTGCATCAGGACCGACTTGACGGACTTGGATTTGTCCAACAGCGTCTCGGTCCCGACCTCCATTCGGCCGATGGAGGTGGGATCGATTGCGTACTTTCGCAGCAACGATGACACCGCCGTTAGGGCGAAGGAGTAAATGTCTGCCTCATATTAGCAAGGATTTATCTACAAGAGCAAATCCGTATCAAGGCCCCGATGTAGCTATCGCAAGTGCCCCACGTCGTAGCTTTTGACGCTACGACGAGTGCTGCCTGGTCTATATCTTGACGGATATCACCGAATTGCTCTCTGGTCGACACTCACCTTCACGGTCATCACAGAAGCTCATCTGGGTCTGACCCAGACCAATCGTGTATTTTCCTTGACTGACGCCATCGAATTTCTCGAGCTCGGCTTGATCGACACATTGACTGGGAAAGTAAAGCTCAATAGCCTTGATGCCGATATTCGAAGGTCTGGTCGACATGGTGCAGTGTGTGGTGGCGTCCGCTGGTGACGAGGCAAAGATGTACGAGGTCGAATGCAGCAATCCTAAGCTCCAAATGCGCTCTATGTTTCGGTTCTACACCGGTGAATGGCTCTTGAAGCAACGAATCTTCGATGATTAATCTCGCACAAGACAGCTTCAACAGTTACAAAACAGCAGAGGAGATCTATTGGCACCGAACAGAAACTCACACCACCCACAACTTCTCCCACGGAAGCTTTTTCGGCCCCGTCCCTTTTCCCCAACGTCAACACGCAGGGCAGAGGGCGGAGGCGTTCCAATTTGATGACTAAGCCGTTTTTTGGCCCTGGTGCCTGGCCGGATCCCTGGAATCCCGATGGGCAGAGCCCCAACACCATGATCCAGTCACACGAGCTCGATCGCACTGCAGAGCTCTCATCATCAGGACATATTCGCCAGGCAAAGTCAATGTGTAAGTCTCATCTAGAGTATCACTCCTTGACGTTTCAAAGGCTTATATTACTCACAAGAGATCTATACAGTGACTTGTTCAGCCCAAACCAGCAGCGATGTTTCTGCGCACGTGATCACGATCACGGGACTCGCGCCACTCAGTGCTCTCCTTTCTTCCACCAAGGTCCATCTCGGAGTCGTCCAAGATGTCACAACTCTGAACGACGACGAACTGGCAGATGCTACGCAGCTTTATACGATCGCTACTATCTCGCATTACCAGCAATATTTATTTATGTTCTTTGGGAAAAGACGATCTCCTCCGCCTCGGGGTGCGGCATGTGGTCTGGACCGTCTCTACTCGAGACATTGTCATATTCCGCCGAAGGCCCATTTTCGCGATAACTGGTTCCGGATGGCCGAGCAGATTGGGGCACAATCTGTTTGCTTTCATCTCTTACTATTTTTTTTAGGCAAGCATGTCCATAAAATATTTACCTTGTGTACATCTTCCAGTTGGAAGATGCTATTTTCCTCGCTGTTTCTCCATCGAGAGTAATTGAACAGAGGATCATATATTTTCTGCTCCTTGTGGCAATTGAAATCCCCGTCACTCGTCAATGTGACGGGCGAGCGTTTGCAAGATATGGACGTTATGGTGCAGCAGCAGCATTTAGTACAGCTACCTGAAGTCTCGATGCGTTACACATCATACATCATTTCCTTCGTCTAGTCTAAGAAGAGATTCATTTTCGAGCTTCGTGTTCCTATTTCCCACGATGAAAACGTGTTCAACGGCGAGGAAAACAGGAGTCTGATTGATGTCTACCACGGTCTTGAGCTTCAGGGTAGAGCTATATAGCATTGTCGTTCCAATTGATCAGGCAATGCTCTTTTTCATCTCGAGTGTCAGGTTTTATCTCCTATTGTCTTCCTTTCAACGGATCTGTCCTGATCATCTTCCAGTAAAAAACAGTGATATAATGTTAAGCATCAACAGTGTTCTACGTTCCCTTGTGTGAGACTTCGGACAGCTGCTTGTCTGTATTTCCTGTCCACCAGCTCAGGCTCGTCAGGCTGGTCTGACGTTTCATTTTCGTATTTCATTCGCGCACACGAGATTTATACCGCCTCCAAGTTTTATGCTCTCCTATTTTTGTCACTTCTCCTCTCCCGTCGTTCTCGTCACAACCAGGGGCTTCAGACGTCGGACCATTCAACCCTCGGTCAACTCAATTCATGCGACCCCGTTAACGTCCACTCCGGTAACTTCACTTTGGAAAGGGAGGGGTTCCGACGGTATTCAAGCAAAGATGCCATTGGGATAATAACGCACAATCTTGGTGTTAAGTTATTCATCAGTGCGACTGTGGCTCAGCTCAGCCTCGCTGGTACCAGATACCGCCAACCAACCGAGGCGGCTTGGACCATCTCCGCTCCTTGGATCTCGGTGTCACCTCGCATTTTCAGCGCTACGCTACCCGTACTCGAGTACACAATCTGGAACAAGGAAATCAATTCAAGTCTGACACCAACCTCCATCATCCAGGCGATGACCCATCACATTAAAGACCATCGCCATCGACGACACGATTAAGGCTATTTCAACATAGAGCGATCAAGCGAGGGACGAGGCCGGTGGGAGATAGAGGCTCTCAGGCGCCATGGACTCGGACGGATTGGGCGCGGGGCGCGAAAATGATGCAGCGGGCACCATCCGGAGAAGCAGAGCGATTGAAGGAGACCACGGCCCACGACTCGACGACACCCGCCGTCCGCGATCACTCGACGCCTATGCGCTTCAGATGTCACCATCCTGGCCTCGACTGCATCCTCCAACTCGTTCACGCTCGTCGCGAACAGCGTCGGGTCTCATCCGCGGCTCGTCCATGACCGGCGCTCAAAGTAATCGACGTTCAGCAAGTGTACGATCGGTGAACAATTCGGCGCAGAGAGACATGCTGGAAGGAGGTGATCGACCGAAAGCAAACGAAGATGAAGATGAAAATAATACGTTGGATGCAATCGCTGGTTCATCTAGCGATGGATCGCGGGAATCGAGCGTCGTCGAACCCCAGACGAAGGCTGCGATGCAACAACAAATCGAGAATATCAGACCTGCCGGACCGTCAGGCTCGACGAACGACAGTCGTGGCCCAGATACCATGGCCGTGCAGGGTCCGCAGCATCCGTACGCCCTCTATCCGCAAAATACGATCGAGGACGCGGCGCCAGCGCTGCCTCCTTTGTCAATTCCAGTTGGGTTTTTGGGACTGCAGCAGCCGTATCAGCAACAAACGGGAGCGAGGGTCGACGAATCGCAAGATATCGTGGGACCATTAGGTCATGTCGAGGAGCTACCGCCATATACAAGATATCCAACGCATCAGCTGCCGGGGACTAGCAGCGAAAGACCATCTCCTCCGGTGGTAGTGCCATCTAGTGACAACGACCATCCAGCGCCAGAGTCCGCCGTGTCACCGTTGTCTCCGCCGGATCCATTGCAACAGACCCCATCGACGCGGAGCCTCGCGTCGGACAATAGCCGGCGGGGCCTCCAAGGACAACAGTCCGGCTCGTCGGAAGATCAAGCGGTCATCAACGAAAAGAGTCGACCTCTCAAGAGACGGTGCTGTAATGGAAAAGTGCCCGTCTGGGTGCTGCTCGTGGTGGTGGCGCTCTGTCTGCTCTTATTTGGAACGTTGCTCGGCGTGATGATGCGGAATCGGAATCACAAGCGTGCGCTCAAAGCCGCCGCCGCCGCAGCAGCAACGTCCTCGACGACAGCACCAGTGCCGTAAGTGCTCAGATCAGCTGACATGGTGCGATCCTTTTTGCTCACATGATGGGTACAGACAAGCTACGGTCTATGCAACATTGACCGCCACGTACGACGCCTCTCCGCTGCCAAACGCGCCGACGAATGCGCCACGACCACCGGCCGGTAAATATGCGCTGTCGATGGGTGTCGTGGAATCACGAAGCGAAGGCTGCTTGGCAAATCGCGACCAGTACGCCGCATGGGACTGCCACCTAGCGACGGAGGAAGTTCGGGTTGAGGTGACTCCCGCGCAAGAGCGGTCACCGGCGTTGATCGAGATGTCGATCCCGGATCAATCGTCATCGTTGCGACGATACGGGACGCAACCGCCCGTGGTACGGCAACCACAGAAATTATCCCCGGCGCAAGATCAAGAGCGAGTGGGAATGGGCGTGTCATATTTCTTCCAAGTCCCCTACGACAAGCTGGTCATTCTCGAGAGCAGCAAGTTGACCACGAGCCGGACGGGACCGACCAAACGAGACCTCAAGCACGCCCTGCTGAAAGAAAGCGGATGGAATCATCGAAAACGTGATGGTGATGGTAACGAGGAAGCCCGGCCGCTCCAAGCCGGTGACGAACCCTGGTATTGCTACTGGAACCACACCATCCTCGAGGGATTTATCTATGTCACGAAGAACTCGACCTCTGGCCCGGAGAACACCAGTAGCAGCAGCAGCGTTAGTACCAGCGCCACCATGATGGGTGGTAGCAGCACCAGCACCACCATCCCTGGTAGCGGCACCGTCCCCACAATGCTCCCCTACACCTGGAAACCCGAACGACTGCAACAACAACAAGAACAGAATATGGTCTACTCCGCTTATCCCAAAGTGGTCAAGCTCCTCGAGATCAGCAGTCGCCATGCCAGAAATGGATTTCAACCATATTGTCAACAGATGAAAGTACTAGAAGATAATCGTCTCGGGGTGATTAACAAACCAGGGACGAGCGAGCCGATGATCATCAACTTGAATGAAACCGATTCGGGGCCGTCGCCGCCGGAGGATGTTCGGAAGAGAAGTCTCAGCGGTAGAGGCGGGCATTTCAGCGGTGAAAGCAACGAAGAAGATGAGGAGGATGTAGGACTTATTGGGAATGACGGTTCGATAAGAAAAAGAATGCCTCCGACTTCGGAAGAGGCCAGAAAAGCGGCTTTTCAGGGGGG
>QQTW01001887.1_pt1 | contig 14997 bp, 16 predicted proteins | sample 1904831 | NCBI WGS metagenome assembly QQTW01 (sample SAMN09435610, study PRJNA476489) | Subsurface metagenome, whole genome shotgun sequencing project. | reverse complement strand
TCGGCTTAGTTTAATAATGTTCTTGTCAAGTAGAATAGGATTGTCGTAGTAGTTTGCCAGGATTTGACTGACTCGCTCCTGAACTAAATTTGGCTCTTCGCTTAATTGCAGAATCTCTGATACTTTATTTACAGCATCTTTTCGGTCCAACATCAGGGGGTCTTCATGAAATTCATAAACTCCCCTTTGCGCCAAGATTCCAATCCGCTGATGTGTGTTGTCCAGAGCCGATAGTGCTGCGACCGATGGTTCTCGCGATCGCGCCTTGGCAAAACCTCGTTTCATATCGCAATGCAAGTGTTCTTTCCCTACTGGTGGGGAGAACTGTAACAACAGGTTGTAACTAGCAAACGGTCGCCAAGGTATTGCCATTATTAAACTCCAAGAGGTAGTTGCAAGTTTGTTTTCGGCTCTTTCCAACCATGTTGGGTAGCCACTCTTTTCAAGACAGGCTTGATAACTTGTGGGGAAGCAGAACACATCAAAATACCGGGATAAACGGCACTGCCCCAAATGGGATGTTCTAAGACAGAGCAACTGTTGTGAATTAATGGAAAGCCCAATAAAGCTTTCACCACAGCAGTATCATCGTGGGGGATTTCTCCAGGACGTGAGAGTTGGGGATAGCCAGTACGGGGGTCAATCAGGTCACTCAAGTATCCGCGAGCGCGTAGATTGCGTACTACATCTAAGCCGAAGCCGATAAACCTTTCCCGCAAGCGGTCTTTTTCTCTCTCTATGTGGGGTGCCGAGTCTACTAGTGGATATCGAGATTGCTGTAAAACAACAACAACTCGACAAGTTGTCACAGGCAAAACCCAGTCTAGAAAAACTCGCTCTAAGTTTTGGGCTATGAACGAACTGCGCCGATGAACTGACATCTGAACCGCCTGTCCCGTTTCTGTGACCAGCTGGATTGGGAAACGCTGGTAAGATACCTTCAGTCTAGGCTGTTCCACATAACGTGCCTTGTTTCCAGCAAATCTGCTTACATACACCATATGTAGTGTTTTTTATGTTGACTGTGTAAGTCAACCTTCCCCGATATACAAAGACTAACCCATGTTGACTTTTCTCGTCAACCCCTAATATGATTTGTAAGTAAGTAGGAAAAAACCGTGAGTCAGACTTTTGGCAAGGTTATTCGTCAAGCTCGTAAGGATAAAGGATACAGTCAGCGTGAGCTGGCAAAGCTAATAGGGGTGGATTACACCTACTTGTCTAAACTGGAAAACGACCACGCTGGGTATCCTCCCAAGGCGGAGGTGATTCGGCTATTGGCGCTTCACCTAGATTTAACGGAACGTGAAGAGGAGCTAAGCTACCTAGCTGGTCGGATCACGGAAGATGACGCAAAAGTTTTTGGGGAGTTTGTAAAGAGTAACTCCAAAGTGATGCCTGCTTTGTTCCGTAAAATGCGGGACAATCCTGATTTTGCTCAAAAATTTATTAGGGAAACTACACAACCAGAAAGTGAGGATAAGCAAAGTTGAGTTTATTCAAACCGCATCGGTTCCGCACCAAAGAACAAATTGAGCATCTAGCTAATGACATTCTCATTCAGATGCAGGCAACGCCTAACTACTCTCCCAAATGGCCTCTTGACCCTACTCGCGTGGCTGAGTTTTTAGGGTTGGATGTGGAGTGGGTCAGCTTACCTCCTGATGATGATGCAGTAATAGCGGCTACAATTTGGCCACTTGAACGGAAGATTTATATCAATGAAGATAATCAAAAACTGCCTGAAGGCTTTGAAGAATCTTCAATTGCTCACGAAATTGGTCATTGGGTACTTCACGTTAACCAAGATGAGGCAAATGGTCATATACGTCAAATGGAGCTGGAGCTAACTATAAATAGTGAGCAAACGGAACAGCAGTCTTTGTGCCGCACTCTTAAGGAGCAAGTTTTTAAAAGTAATACTAAAAATCAGTTCGATGCGAGGGAATGGCAGGCTCAGTATTTTGCCAGTTGTTTACTGATGCCTCGGCACATATTGGAAAAAAAACGAAAGGGGCGTGATTTAACTAAGTGGCCTCATTTATATGCAATCCAAGATGACCTACGTGTAACTATATCTAACCTGACAAATCGCTTACAAGACCTCGGTTGGATTCATATTCCTAAAGGCAGTCGCCAAATTTATCTAGGTAGTACTCCACCAAATGGGCAAGCAGAGTTGTTTTAGAAGTGCGCGATCGCTTCTCATACACTTGTAAATACATATTTAGGTTAAAAACCCTTTCTTCCTTTCCAGTACTGATCCGCTCCAGATACATCAAACTGCAGAACTGAGTATCGCCCGGTTCTACCGGCTCTTCTGACAGTGATGTAGTAAATATTGCGCTTCCAACCCTCACATCGCTCTTTCCAAAATGGTACAACTCACGCTCGAAATCCCCGACGATTTAGCCCAACGGCTTGCCCCCTTTCAAAACCAACTCTCAGACTTTTTCACCCGTCTAATTGTTACGACTCTGCCCGGTGAACCCTCTCCTGGCTTAGGGTTGCCTGCTACTACCGAACTTCCTCCCACCTATTTAGAAGTGCTCGATTTCTTAGTCACCCGCCCCACCTCCGAACAACTCCTGACCTTCAAAGTGTCTGAGCAGTCTCAGGTACGCTTACAGTCGCTCCTGCAAAAGAACCGTGATACCACCCTCAACCCATCAGAAACGGTTGAACTCAATGTCTATGAGCAACTCGATGCACTTATGACCCTACTCAAAGTGAGAGCCTACGCCGCAACTAAAAATGCTCCCAGCAGTTCTCGCCCGGCATGACTCCATACATTTCTGCTTCGTTACGACAATTGGTAAGCGAGCGTGCTCAAAAACTCTTCTTTCCTTTCCAATACTGATCTGCCCCAGAGGCATCAAGCTGAAGCAACTGAGTATCTCCCAGTTCCACCGGTTCTGGCAGTGATGGAATAACGCGCAAAGCAGCAACAATTTGGTGCCCCACGCCTCGTGCTAGCAGTGGTGGGACCGCGTTGCCAACCTGCCGAAACCCGTGCCACTTGGTTCGGTGAAATCGAAACCAGTCTGGAAATGAATGCAGTCGTGCTGCCTCGCGCACCGAAATCACTCTCGGTAAAGTCGGATGAATGGGACGGGGAGAAGTATAGCTACCATGCTCTGCTCCCGTACCGGCTCTTAAGGTAGGACATAAACCATTTAAATCTAAGCGTCGTAGACGGCTTGTCGGCTCCTGCTTGTTAGGAAGCGTCATCTCAAATCGGCAAATACACTTCTCGCTGTGTAGAGTCCGCAGGGAACTGGTTAACAACCGGGGATGCCAGAGGCGGGGATAGGCAAGATTATCCATGTCCTTGCTTGGTGAAGAGCGCAACAAAGTTGCATATTGGCTGGTTTTTTGCTTCATCGCAAGCAACTGCGACTTATTTAGCAGAACTTCATCTGTTTTTAAAAGTTCAGGAAAGTCGTCCAAGTCGGGCAGATCAGCGATCGCATCTCGCACCATTACCGGTTTGATAAAGGGTAGTTCTGAAAAGCACACGGGGAAAACATTATCAGTCGTGCCAATCAAAAACAGCCGCCGTCGCTTCTGTGGCACCCCAAAATCTGCCGCATTGAGAATCTGCCATCGGACTTGATACCCAGCTGTTTCAAACCTAGTTTTCAGCTGACTGACCCAGTAGTTGTGTTCACCCACTGCCATCCCCGGAACGTTTTCCATCACGAAGTATCGAGGGCTTAACTCAGTTACGAGACGGCAAAATTGAGAGACCAAACTGTTGCGCTCGTCGTTGACCAGGCGCTTACCGATAATCGAAAAACCTTGACAGGGTGGTCCACCGAATACCAGGTCAATTTGCCCGTTCCAGTCCCGACCAGATGAGGCTTGGTGAGCTTTGTATGCCCGATCAGCTGCCTCTTTAATCAACTGGCCGGTCATAATTGCAGCATCTGCACACAATACTTCAGTCAGAGGAAAGTTGAATGAATAGGTAGCAGCATGAACCGGGTCACGCTCAACGGCTACCAGCACGTCAAACCCAGCTTGCTCTATACCTAGGGAAAATCCACCAGCACCGGCAAATAAATCCACTGCAACAGGTCGCCGGTAGATGTTCGTCTTTTTTGGCATAGAACTGTGGCAGGGAGGGAGTGCAGAGAAGACTTATTTATTAATTATTCTGACTCAGTCCTGATGCGCGAAGATCTGTAAGATTTTCTGAGCAGCGCGATCGCATACTCCTACTTCCCCCAAACACTGGCGCATCTCCTGGTAATCTGCCAAAGTTTGCTGGCGACGACTAGGATTTAGCAGCAGTTCCAGCGCTGAGCGAACAATGTTTTCTGGCGTGGCTTGCTCTTGTAGCAACTCCGGCACAATTTGCTTCATTTCCACCAGGTTGGGAGGTGACATAAAGGGAATGGAGAACTTTAGGAACTTACGGGCAATCAAGGCAGTGATAGGATTAACGCGGTAGAGGACAACCTGCGGCACATTGAGCAGGGCAATTTCTAGATTAACAGTGCCAGATTTTGAGATAGCCAAGTCAGCGGCAGCGATTGCTTCCTGCGTCTGGCCGGATAATAGTGTAGCCCGTAAACCGTAACGCTGAATCGCCTGTTGAATTGGCTGCCTGTAGATTTCCAAAGACACAGGAATCCAGAAGTGGACTTGAGGCAATTTAGCCTGAATTTGCTGAGCAGCCTCGAACATCACTGGTAAAAGATACTTCAATTCCTGGCGGCGGGAGGCAGGGAGAAGCGCGATCGCAGTTTGGTCTGGATTAATCCTTAACACAGCACGAGCGTCTTCGCGGCTGGGAGCCGTTTGTATCGTATCAATCAAGGGATGCCCTACCCAGCTAACCCGCGCCCCTTTATCTCGGAAGTAACGGGCTTCGGCGGGGAAAACCGCTAACAGATGGTCTGCCATGTCCACAATTCGAGCGGTATCACGCGGACTGGGCGACCAGACCCACACCTGTGGCGTTATGTAATATACTATTGGCACTTTCGGCATCTGCCGTCGGATATAGCCGCCAATAGTCAGATTTGGTCCCATATAGTCAATCAGCACCACCAAGTCGGGCGGGTGTTGCTGGAGGGTAGCGATCGCGCGCTGCTGTAGCCGAAAAGTTGGCAACACGAAAGGTAGGGATTCTAGAAGTCCAATAGAACCAATGCTGCTGGTATTACCCAGTAGGGTTGCACCGGCAGCTGCCATTTTGGAGCCTCCCAGAGCCATAATTTCCAACTCCAACTCGGCACTAACCGCTTGACGCTTTAATGCTTCGATCAGCAGCGCTCCTTGTAAATCGCCAGAAACCTCGCCAGTGCTGATAAATATACGCATCAAACTATCAGCTCAAAGGCTGAAGCGCGAACTGTGAAGCCCGTTTTGTTCTTCATTGTTTATCCTTTTTCCCGGCAGCGAACCACGACGCCCGTCTGTCTGGGACATTTGCAGGAACCGGCGCAGGTGCTGAAGGTGTAAGTTATCCTCTAACAGTTCCAGCTCTTCTAGGGCTTGATTCAGGGGTAACCCAGAGCGGTAGAGAATGCGAAAGGCTTTTTTGAGGGTTGGGAATACCTGTTCAGTGATACCGGCTCGTTTTAGTCCCACAAGATTAAGCGATCGCACCCGTGCCGGATTTCCTTCCACCAACATGTATGGTGGCACATCCCGGTCGATGCGGCTCATTCCACCCACCATTGCCATCCTACCAATATGCACAAATTGGTGGATACCCATAACCCCACCAATCGTTGCCCGTGACTCGATGTGAATATGACCAGCCAGCGCTACCGCATTCGAGATCACCACAGAGTCTTCGATCACACAGTTATGAGCCACATGGACATAAGCCATCAACAAATTGTTGTCACCAATCAGCGTCGTTTCACCCGTACGAGTTGCCCGATTAATCGTGACATATTCCCGAATTCGGTTCCCGTCACCAATTTTTACCTGTGATAGGCCGCCATCATACTTGAGATCCTGGGGTTCCAAGCCAATCGCGGCTCCTGGAAAAATTTGATTTCGCGCCCCAATTTCCGTCAGTCCCTCCAGCACCACATGAGCGCCAACTACGGTTTCGGGGCCAACTTTCACGCGCTCTCCAATCACCGTATAGGGACCGACCTGCACCGTTGGGTGCAGCTCCGCGTCAGGATGGATCACAGCAGTTGGATGAATCTTCAAGGGTGCGTCTCCGATTCCCGGCGCCATTTTTACTCCACTAGGGAAAACATCAGTTCGCCATCTGTTGCCAATTGACCATCTACTTCAGCACGAGCTTGCATTTTACCGAAACGACGGCGCTTGACCCACAACAGTTCCACTGTTATTACCAGTTGGTCGCCTGGTACGATTTGGCGGCGGAACCGGACTTTATCAATCCCAGCAAACAGGAATAGTCCGCCTTCGGCCTCCGGCATCTGTGTTAGCACGACGCCGCCGACTTGTGCCATCGCTTCCACGATCAGCACTCCAGGCATGATTGAGCGTCCTGGAAAATGCCCTTGAAAATGGGGTTCGTTGAACGTGACGTTTTTGATGCCAACGGCCCGTTCCCCAGGCACATATTCAATAATCCTATCTACCAGCGCAAATGGGTAGCGCTGAGGCAACAGTTTCTGAATCTCTTCAACAGTGAGAATCGTTTTGGCTGCTGCGGGAGCAACTGGATTAGGCTGGTGCTTTGCAGAGGCATGAGAATCAGTTGAATTAACGTTGATCAAGGTTGACATGGGCAGATTTCTCAAGGATGAAGGTAGGAGGCTTAAGGATGAAGACAAAAGGCAGAATTGAGCTATTCATTCTTCATCCTTTGCTCCAGCAACTGGGCGAGTTGAATGTGCAGATCGTGGCTTGCTTTGTAAGCAAAGAAATGAGCGGTGGGAAAAGTTCCCAGCAAGCTCAAATCTCCTACTAAGTCTAAGATTTTATGACGTACTGGTTCATTTGCAAATCTTAAGGGAGGATTAACCCATCCTTGCGAGCTACAAACCAACGCATTATCTAAGGTTCCACCTTTAATTAAACCGCGCTCTAGCAAGGCATCAATTTGGTGCGCTAGACCAAAAGTTCGAGCTGGGGCGATTTCCGCTTGGAAGGTAGAGGATGTCACATTCTCTCCTACTGGTTGAACTGGGGACCAGCTGTGCCACTGGTTACCGATCGCCGGGAAGTCGAAGTCGATGCCATACGTGAAGCGAGTCTCTGGAGCTGGTAGAGCCGCGACAAAGGCATCGCCCTGATACACCCAGATCGGCTCCCAAAGGTGTGGTACTACGTGCGGGACTGACTGAGACTTTAATCCAACTTGTGCGATCGCTTCCACCCACATTTGGGCTGAGCCATCCAAAAGAGGCACCTCGGGACCATCTATTTCAATCCGGGCGTTATCCACACCCATCCCCGCCAGAGCTGCTAACAAATGCTCAACCGTACAGACATATGCCTCCCCTTTACCCAGCTGTGTCGAGAGAATAGTCTGACTAACCGCCTCAACCCGGGCGGGAATTATTGGCTGTTCTGGTAAATCCACCCGCACAAAGTAGCGTTTCTGTTCTGCCGCTGCTGGTAGCACTCGTACCTGAACGCTTAAGCCAGTGTGGAGTCCCACGCCAGACTTAGTAATTTCAGATGCTAAGGTATGCTGCTCGCCACTCATTTCTCACCTCTAGAATTTCTCCTAGCCCCTAGAACCTTTCGCCAATCCCAAAGTTGAGGCGGCTCTCACCTTGGTCGTTAAAACCGTAGTCAATCCGCAACGGCCCTAATGGTGACTGTACCCTAAGACCGACACCGTAGCCGAACCCACTTCCCGGTTTATCTCGCGCTCCAGCTGGGTTACCGGGCACATTCCTACCCGTGCCCAAATCAGTAGCTGCATCAAAAAATAGAGCGCCACCAACTATGGAGAAAAGCGGGAAACGATACTCAGCTGTTGCCTGGACGAAACTGCGCCCACTACCGACATCTCCTTCTTGATAGCCCCGAACCGAGTTACTACCACCCAGAGAAAAGGCTTCATAGGGGGGCAGATCACCCAGTACTGTTCCCGCTTGTACATTGAAAGCGAGAGCTTGTGGTCCTGGGGAGAAGTTAATAAAACTTACGGGGACATATTGGCTGTAGCTGCCCCGCAGGCGGTTGAGGAGAATGTTGCCCAGTCCGATTGGTACGGTTTGCTCAACACCAAACCGCAGGAAGGAACCGCTGGTGGGTCGTAAGTTGTCATTCCTAAGATCACGCACAGCCGCTAGTTGGAAAGTCAGTAAATCGTCTCGGCCTTCCCCAGAGAAGCTAAGCCGATTACCTTCTTCATCTCTAGGGCTGAGTTCGCCATCCGAATCACGGATGGAAACTCGTTGATACTGTAAGCCAGCTGAAGCAGTCCATTCTGACCTGCGCAACGGATTTCGAGAAAGAGGACGGGTAAAGTTGACACCGCCGCCTAGTCGCCGAACGCGGGGGGTATCGCCATTTTCTAGATCAACCTCATCTTCACCGCCATCAAAAACCAACGAAACCGTCCGGCGTCTAAATAAATTGACTGTATAAGAAGTCCGGTAGGGGTCTCCCGCGATCCAGGGGTCTGTAAAAGTGAGGTCATACAGCCCTTCCCGCTGCCCTATCTGTAACTCAGCTCCCAGAGTTTGATCGTTACCTCCCAAGTTTTGCTGTTGATAGCTTAGGCTGCCAAATAGGCCACTGGCAGAACTAAACCCAGCCCCTGCCACCACAGAACCGGTATTTTTCTCATTTACGTTCACGACCACAACGGCTTGGCGCGGGTCTTGACCCGGGTTGAGGGAAACCTGCACATCTTCAAAAATGCCCAGTCCAAAAACCCGCTGGAGGTCTCTTTGCACGGTGGTTCGGTTGAATACTGATCCGGGGCGTAACTCTAGCTCCCGCGTGATGATGAAATCACGAGTACGACCTCTGAGGGGTCGACCTTGATCATCTGTAGATTCACCTTCTTTGTTGATGAAACGGACTTGAATGTCCTCCACCACCCCTTCTGCAACAAGTAGCGTTACAGTTCCGTCCGCTGCTACTTGTGGAGCCTCGATTACCTGTGCTAAGACATAACCGTTGTCTTGATACCACTTGTTTAACTGCTTGACGCCTTCCTGAAAGCTACGGAAGTTGAGGAGGCTGCCATACTGCGGTCGAAAGATATCGTCCACAAGATTGGGGGGCAGGACGGATGGCGTCTTGGTACTTACGTTGGCTTGCACTTGAACGTTGCTTAGAACCGGGTTAGGTTGGACAACAAAGGTTACCCGCACGCCTAAAGGTGTATCCTCTGGCGTCGCACGCACGTCTGAGAAAAAACCTGTCGCAAAGACTGCGTTGATATCTTCTTGCAACTGGGAGCGGGTTGTCGTTCGTCCGGGAGCAGTACGAATTGCTTCGTAGACTTGATTTTGCAGTTCCTCTGATAGTGGAGCACCTTCTGGGGTTGTTACTACAACCTCTGCCGCTAGTACCCGAGGTTCTGGTAACTGCGGAGCTGCACTTGGTTGGGCATTCCCAGGCGCTGGTGGGGTACTGGGTGGAGTAGTAGGCGGGTTGATATTGTTTTCTATAGAGGGAGTGCCGGTAGTGTCGGGAGTGATGGGAATTGGTATTTGATCTGGCGTTTCTTGTTGCGGCTCTCCTTCAGTACCGGGAGCCGGAATTACTGGCTGCGTCTCGGTTTCAGGAGTCGCGTTTGGCGTTGAGTTGGTATTGTTATTTGGGGAGGGAGTGTCGGGAGTGATAGGAATTGGTATTTGATCTGGCGTTTCTTGTTGCGGTCCTTCAGTACCTGGAGCCGGAGTTACCGGCTGTGTCTCGGTTTCAGGAGTCGTGTTTGGCGTTGATTGGTTTGTTGGAGCAGGTTCTGGCGTCGTGGGTGACTGCCCAAGAACCTCATCTAAAGACGCCAGCGGTTCTGGCTGTAATTGATCAGAAGTTTGTCCAGTTGCAGGCAGCGACAATCCAAAGGGGGCTGAAATTGCCACCACTGCCATCCAGATTGAAGATAAACGCATTTTGTTCAACTTATTTAGCACTCACTACACACCACGTGTATTGCTATTTAGCTTTTTTATCGATATTCCGTAGTCCCTTTTTCTTCGCTACCGACTACTGGTTGCTAACTGCTGGTAGCTGATTGAGCCAGAACCCTTTCTAAAACTTGCTGGTAAGCATTTTCTACATTTCCAAGGTCTCGGCGGAAGCGGTCTTTGTCCATTACTCGGCTAGACGGGTCGGTATCGGCCTGGTTCCAAAGACGGCAGGTGTCGGGGCTAATTTCATCTGCCAATCGCAATTGCGCTTCAGAGTCCAAACCAAACTCCAGTTTGAAGTCTACCAGGGTAATGCCACAGTTCTGGAAAAATTCCGAGAGATATTGATTGATTTGCAATGCGTAATGCCGTAATTGGTCAACTTGTTCTGGAGTAGCCAGTTCCAACAACAAGAGGCGATCGCGCGTTAGCAGAGGATCTCCCAATTGATCATTTTTGTAATAAAACTCCACTAGTGGCTGTTTCAGAATCGTGCCTAGTGGCAACCCTGTTTGTTGACAGAGACTCCCAGCCGCAATGTTCCTGACCACCACTTCTAAAGGCAAAATTCGTAGAGTCCGCACTCGCATTTGGTTAGGGGCAGGGCAGTCGATGAAGTGATTTGGGATGCCATAATACTCTAAGTACTGAAATAGCACTTTGGAGATGGTGCAATTAATCTCACCTTTGCCAGCGATGCTGCCACGCTTTTGGGCGTTAAAGGCGGTGGCGTCATCTTTAAAATGGGCCAGTAAAATTTCTGGCTCATCTGTGGTGTAAATAATTTTTGCTTTGCCCTCGTAGAGCAATGTTCGGGAAGACATTGGAAATAAATTTTTGGCGGGTGGCAAGCCTGAACAGGCTTAATCATTTTATCTGCTCTGTGGTGTTTCCACTTCGTTTTACGTCAGTCGACCGCACGAAGCTAGAGTCATGAGCGTCTTTGTGAACCAAATGCTTTAACAGAGAGTAGAAAGGAGAAGCTATCAAACCAAACTCCAACAGGATTCCGTGGACTGGGATGGGTGTAGTTTTTTTTGCATCAGCAGTATACAGCTGCCTCTTTGTAATTTGGGCTTATCTAGGGCTGGGACTACTTTGGAGTAGTGCTTTGAACCTTTATCTGCTTTTTCCTCTAACTTGGATTTTTTATAAGGTTGCTGTAGCGATGAGGTTTGCTGGATTTGACGATCTTCAAGCTTGGTTTATTGTACTAGCACTATCTCAAGCTGGCATTTTTATAGGCTTGTTTCTGGCCTTATGGGTTGCTAATGCTCTTTGATGAAGACCGGGTGTAGGGGAGTACTGACACACCTGTGTCATATTTAGCTAGCAAAATAAATAGTAGCAATGTAACAAATTTCGCTGTTCGAGAACCTGCGATGTCTCTCACTTTTTCTTTACAAAAGCCAGCAACTTACCTGTCTTTATTACTTATAGGAGCTGCCGGAACCCTACTGGGAACAAACCTCCTGCCGATGAAAGGCCAACTGGTTGAGCAGCCGTTGGCTCAGTTGCATACTGTCATACCTGGTAGCGCAAATCTAAGACTTGTTGCAGATTCTAGTACTAATAGCCCAGATCTGCCAGAAAAATTAGGCGGAGCTGAGTTGCTGTTAGGTCTAGCAGCCGTAGCCGGTACAGCTGGAGTGATTGTGAGTGCAAGAAAACAAAATTCAGCACCACACCGCTCTAGTTCAAACCCCACTTCCAACAGTACAGATATTATCCGCATCGATCAGGCTAGCCGTAAACTTCAGCAGCAACTCTTGATGCTTTTGCATGATGACCGGGATACTGCAAACCGTCTTTTATCTCAAGTCAGAATGAGAAATCCCCATAAGTCAATTGATTGGTATGTTGAAAAAGTCATTTACGACCTAGAGCGCGATCGCGGCAGCTATTAGGGACAGCGAGGATGGCGACCACCTTGAGTACAAATATATGCAAGTTGCCTAACATCTAAATTTTTAGCTTTGGTAAAATCGACACCTTCCACCAAGGCAGACTGCGAGTCGGATGCGGGCATTTGGATAAATTGATTGGATTGGGGTGGCTTTGAGTCGATAAAAATTGCCCCCTGCAAATTGGCTCCTGCCAGATTCGCCCTTCGCAGGTCAGCTAGGCTAAGGTCAGCGTTGTGCAAGTTGGCGTTTTCTAACTGGGCATTGCGGAAATTAGCGCCGGTAAGTCGAGTGTAACTCAGGTCAGCATTGTGGAGATTGGCGTAACTCAAATCGGCTCCAGATAAATCTGCTCCTTGCCAATCGGATTGGGACAAGTTGGCAGACTGCAAATGTGTTCCCAATCCACTGACGCGGCTTAAACGAGCAGCATACAGATTTGCTTGAGATAAGTTGGCTTCATCTAAATTCGCACCGGTGAGGCTAGCAGAAGTCAGGACTGTAGCACGTAAATTAGCTCCGACCAACTGCGCGCTGCTGAGGTTAGCACCGATCAGACTAGCACTAGAGAGATTCGCCTGGTTTAGGGTAGCACGGCTCAGGTTGATGCGGTTCATCAAGACGCGGCTGAGGTTAGCGCTCCTCAGGTTGGCTTCTTTCATCTGGGCGTCATTCAAGTCTGTAATCCAGTCGTCAAAAGTATCCCAGCGACCATCTTCACCTGCTCCGCGGAAGCGACTACCCTGGAAACTTGCTTGGTTAAGATTTGCTGCTGTCAATCGAATTCCTGATAAGTCGATTTGATCGAGAACCAAGGTGAAGGGGAGCCAGGCTGGACGCGAAGGACGAGATGTTGTTTCCTCGACTATTTGACCCAGATTAGTGCGACTAAGATCCACATTGTGGACTTTGCCGCTATAAATCACGAGAATTTTGGCGATCGCCTGCTGAGTTGTCTGTAGCCGCTTGGCACGCAATGCTAGTTCGTGAGGCGCGCCAGTGTAGCGCAGAGACTCCAAATCAGTGGAGAACGACTGATTCAACCGTTGTAAGTAAGGCAAAGCCTTAGGGCCAGTACTTGCCAAGGCTTGCTGAATGGTATCAAGTAGGGTGCGCTCTGTTTGCTGTCCTAAAAGATCCACAAGTAACTGCATCGCTTGCGGATCTTCAAGCGTCCCCATTGCCAGAATTGCTCTTTGGCGATCATCTAGGGTAGCGGGGGAGTCAAGGTTTAACTGTCTCACCAGGGTCAAAAACTGCTCGCTGTTGTCTTTCTCTTCCTGACGATGATTTTCCTGAGTTTGAATGTAAACTTGAGTACCCACTAGAGTTCCTAATACAGCTGCCATACTGAAGAGCGCCACTAGCAGCAGGATGAGGCTGGGGTGTTGGCGTAGCCATTTCCACCAATTGCGCCGCACAACAACGCCTGTGGACACTGCATTCCCGTTGGCCTTTTTCCCACGGTAAGACTCCAACCCGCGGGTAGGCTGACCATATCCCCCTTTTAAACGTCCTCCTAAGGGCACAAAGGTGCGTTTTGCATCTACTACATAAGTACCTGCAAGACGGTCGTGCAAACAGCGGCGCTGGCGATGAAAACGGGCGCTCATCCCTTCCCCCAAAACCATCAACCCAGACAATCCCGCCAAAAAGCCCAAATCTGGAAAACCACCACTGTAGCGCCACAACAAATAGGCAATCGAGAGTGGCAAGCCCCAAGAACCAATTGTTTCTCGTAGCAGAACCCGAGCTAGACCCGGAGGGTTCCCAGCGGTCGTGACGACTCGCACGCCGAACCAACGCTTAGGTAAAGTGCTACCGGTTTTAGCTAATAAATATAATTGCCAACCAGTCAGTACGAGGGGTGCAACCAAGGCAGCAGACCAAAACAGATTGGTGAGCGGTGGAACGTTGCGGTTGCTAGCATTTATGGGAATTCCCAAGGTTCTAGCCAGCGCTTCTTCTGTAACTATTAACACGGGGTTAAGAGGTACTTGCTCGACTGATGGCCCATACTTGGCATATATCCCAATGGTGAAGGGAAGCAACCCACTAGTAATAATCAGTGAAACTTCGATCGCCCAAGCCGCAAAGCGCCTGGTTACCAGTGGCAGCGGGTGTGACCTTGCCTGCCCTGTACCAGAATCGCCATTGATACTTCTCCTCACAGGTGGATTCACCATCACACAATTTCCTTTGGCGTTTTTTGCACGTCTCGACCGAAGCGGTTGTGAAATGAATTAGTCTTTAGTTTCAGCTCTACGAGTTAAGAAAAACTGATAAATTAAGTACAATATCACTCCCAAGATTGCTAAACTAATTGCCGTGGTTACAAGCTTTAGCACCACTTGCAAGATGGAAAAGCTGATCAAGGCTGTAACACCAATGGCAATCAGTTTCCCAAAAGTAGACAGACCGTTAAACCAGTTAGTAATTTGTTTAAGTGGAGTCTGAAAGGATTTAGAAGTATTTGTCGGCGGCTGTAGAATTTTTTCTGGCGGTTGGATAACAGGAGAAGAGGGTGGCGTTTGATTAATCTCCACCTCTAGATTTTGGAGACGACGCTTCAAGTCTTGATCGGGTTCAGGGTTCATTCGTGTTTCAACGCTATGCAGAAGATGTTAAACAAAAGACTATGCAACGTCAATGAAGAGAGTAGAAAGATAGGTTAGGAACAGTCTCCTGCCGCTATCGTCTATAAAACTAAGTGTTTTTACCTTAAAAGCGCTTTGGAAACAATCGAAAAAAGATAATATGAAGACGTCTATAGATTGGTTGGTTGTTCCCGTAGCGTTGGCAATAAGTTTGCTCGTCACAGATGTCTCTGTGGCTGAGTCACCAGTTGTGCAAGTTCCTCCCAATCTTCAGCCAGACCCGCTTGTGGTGAGTGGTACATCTGGGGGAGCAAAAAGCAGCGACTGCGGTAATATTGCTGCCACAGCCAACCAAATTATTCAAGTAACAGAGTCGCTTCCTTATCTGCGGCTAAGCGTTAAAAGCGCTTTTAAGGTAAAAACACTTAGTTTTATAGACGATAGCGGCAG
>QQTW01001886.1_pt1 | contig 15003 bp, 12 predicted proteins | sample 1904831 | NCBI WGS metagenome assembly QQTW01 (sample SAMN09435610, study PRJNA476489) | Subsurface metagenome, whole genome shotgun sequencing project. | reverse complement strand
AATGGCGTGTCTTCCGGCTCGTCCGGTTGCCCTGTATCGTCCAATTGAGAAGTTTGAGGCTGCTTGATAGGAGTTCGAATAGATTTAGTTGGGCTTTGAGCAGGTGGTGGCATCTCTTCTTCCGCATTTCGCATGGACCGAGAACGACTAGGTCGCGGCTTATACTGCTCTTTTGGTAGGTCAACAGCTGGATCGTCATCAGAGTGCAGTTCGCTTGACGCATGTTGTGCAGGGCTTTCTGCACTCTGCTTCTCGTTCTGTCCCTCGGAATGCTCAGAATGATGTCCTACGTTGGCCTCGACGTTCTGAATTTTTGGCTTGCGCCCTCGCTTCTTTCCTTGTGTCTCAACTTTGGGCGGCGACGTCTTCTCCGTCGCAGCTAACAACATTGACGGAATATCCGAGTTGTGAACTGTAAATGCGACATTGAGCGCAAATCCATCCGCTGTTTTCCTACGTTTCCGAGACGAAGATGATTTAGGGTCATGAAGTTCCAGCGAGTGGTCTGCAGGACCTTTTGTGAGGACTGATGGATCGATGAATGATCTTGAACGGCCAGACCCAATTCGAGTATAGCTGTCTTCCCGTAGACTAGAGGCACCATCGATGCCTGAAATATGAGGATAGAGCGCGTTATGTGCAGAGCTGTCCCGATTGCTCGTGAAGGGAGCGGTATCTATAGTGCTCGTTTTTGAAGAGCGCGAGATCACCTCCAGCCTCCCCTGTTCTGTTCGGACAGTGGTGTCTTCGACTGACTGCTGCGAAACCTCTCCAAACGGATTTGCATTGACGTTTAGGCCGAGGCCACTGTCGCTATAGTCCAGGTTGATTGACTCGTAATTGCCCATTAAACTCCGTGATTTCGAGATTCGTCCTGATGACATCTGCATGTACTCCTCGAAAGGATCAGCGTTATCGCTGGGCCCGCTGTCATGGTCTGCATGAGCGCCATCCTGACCTTGCAGTGCGACTTCCTCGTTGATGGCGTCGTGGTAGGCCCCAATGTGATGTTGATCAGCATCTGCAAGGAGTCCTATTTGCTGGCGTGTCGTAGGACTATTATCTTCTGGCTCATGTGACGAATTTTCCAGACCCCTGCTCGAATTGACCTGAACCAGGCTTTTCTCGTCTTGGGCCCGATGCTCTTCCGTAAACATATCACTTTGGCTCGAGCGCAGACGACTGCTGCTGCTACCATAAGTATGCTGCCGTTTCCGCCTGGATTCTAGTCCATCCTCCATGAGGCTGGTAGTCCCAAGCTCACTGTGCCGGCGTTTGGTCTTGGCTACAATAGGGGAATCCGAAGAAGAGGACCTCGATCGCTTTTTGATTTCTGAAAGCCGGGTCCTTGAGCTGCTCTTCTGCTCGGCAAGCTTGCGCTGCTCACTTTCAATCTGCCCTTGCAGACTGGCTGTAGTACCAGTGCTCTTTTCGATACCCTGTGGGTGATCTTCTTGTCGCACCGACTGTTGTGTACCGTGCATCTCGTGGGTCTGCGATTGACTCAAATAATCACTGAAGTTGACTCCTAGATCCATCTCTGGCACAGTCTGGCCCAGCGCTCTTTTGGGTAACAGTGGTGACTGCGGCAGAGAAGGTGCGATATCAACATCACTTTCCCCGTCAGAATCCGCGATTTCATTGCCATTACGCGCCATTCCTTCTCCATTAAGTGCGATATCATTCAGACTGTCTTTTACTGTGAAGTTCCTCTACCTAGTACTAGCTTCCCCTCATAACGCAATTGACGCGTAAATTGGTTGTTGACTCGCGCATTAGCTGACACATTCGCCCTTGGCATAAATCGCTATCGGCAATTCTTCGCGGCAATTCTTCGGGCCTCCTTTCTGCGGGCGTCCTTTCGTCTTCTATCTATCGTGGCTGATATAAGTCACTTTTCTGATACAAATTGCCTATTGTTCAACTTTCAGAAGGAAAAATCTTACCGCACGATCTATAGGAAGATATTCTATGAACTAGACAGTCACTTCTTAGGTGATTAGTTCTATCAACCGTCTCTCACACAAACATGAAAGCACCTCTCCGACTTGCCATCTTGGAATGTGATAGTCCGCCCCCTAATGCAGATGCCAAATATGGAGGCTATGGTGGTGTCTTCACCACACTACTCAGGTCGGGCGCCGAACTATTAGGCAAGCCAGACCTAGAGTCAGTGCTCCAGATCTCCAAATACCACATTCAGCTGGATCCAGATCACTATCCAAAGCTCGAGGATATCGATGCTGTTCTCCTTACGGGATCGCGTATGCATCTCACCAGCTGATGAGTCTCGTCACAGGCGCTTATGGCAGCAGGACACAACTCCTTCGAGGATGTACCATGGATCAACACGCTGGTAGATTTCACGACAAAGATACTGAAGCAGGACCGAATACGATTGGTCGGTGTCTGTTTTGGGCACCAGATCATTGGTAGGGCTATGGGCGTCAAAGTTGGACGAAATGACTTGGGCTGGGAAGCGGCGGTGGACGATGTGGATCTATCAGAGAAGGGGAAGCAAGTATTTGGAAAGGACAAATTGGTAATGTGGCCAACTTCGGGGCTCAGTACTCTTTGAGATCCCGCTCTGACTTGCTCCACAGAGTATACATCAGATGCATCGTGACATTATGTACTACTATCCGGATGGTGTTGAACAGCTCGGCTCAAGCCCCGTATGCACTGTACAAGGCATGTACAAAAAAGGCCGTTTCATCACCGTGCAGGGCCACCCGGAATTCAACGAAGAGATCATGACAGAGCTCCTGAGGGTGAGACATACCATGGGTATATTTAACGACGATGAATTTGACAAGTATATGGACAAGGCGGGTGAGCCGCATGATGGTGTCGTGGTTGCAAGAGCGTTTATAGAGTTTTTGCTCGATGGTTGAATGATCAAATTTAAGTGGACTCGCTCTCCTCGTTGGAGTTGATCTGGCGGCAGTCTTAACACCATGAAGAGCTGAAGCAACATTCTGACTTCCGCACAGACATCCTCATTTAGCAGTTGCATGGCTGGATGGATATGGTGCTTCGGTGCTTCGGTGATACGTGTTTCTGACGCACTGAACTTCGTATTTTCGTCTTTCAGTGGCCAAAGTCTCCTGGCAAGCTTTGATATAAGTGCGTAAAAATGGCATCGTTTTTATTGGATCTGTAAATTTCAACGACCACCGAGTCATCCTTCCAGTCAGGCTGACCATATCCCGCAGCCCCAACCTGTCATTCTGCATCATCCCTCTCCAAAAATCCGGGATCATTCTGCACTTTTCTCTCGAACTTGACCCACCAATCCTGAAAGCTTTTCAGCGGCACGACTTCCTGCCCACCCGGCCCAGCTTGCCCAGCAAAGCTAGCCAGGAAATTAAATGCATTCTTGATGATGCGCTGGGCCAGCTCTTTCGTCTGGGGCGGCGGACGATGGAGTACCAAGGCTGATTCTGTCGCGGGTGGAGACCCTACACTTCTTTGCGTTTGTGTCTGAGATTGAAGGGCGGCGAGCTGGGCTTGAATGTTGACGGCTGGCTCGACGGAGATGCCGAGGTTTATATCTCCCATTCCTGGATCCGAGGTAGTTGATGCTGCGGCTGCCGCCGGCGGTGGTGCTGATATACTTGAGTCTCCCATGGCGTAGACATCTTCAGGTAGAGGCTTGGGACCTGGTAGATTGATTTTGAAGATGGCGGAGGGTTTCTCATTGCCGATTGCGCCAAGGAATGCGAATTCGGTGGAGCCGGGAAGCTGGATATGAACGCCAGCGGCGGTATTGGGTGGCAGGGTGTTGCCAGGGAGTATGAAGACTACGAGATGGGAGAAGTGGGGCCTGGAAGGGAAGGAGAACGCGAATTGGGTTGGGGATATGGTGATGAAGTTTGTCAGGCAGGATCTATTGGCCGGAATGACACTGAACATGACAGGCCGCTGCAACACTGGAGAGAGAGTAATGTATGCGAGACAGACTGCACATGCTCAGCGCTTCCTATGTTGCGTTGATCGTTTTGTGTCTACGAATGAGTATGGAGAAGTCGTTGAAGCAAACAAAATGTACTACTAGTGATAATGACGTAAAGGGGGATTAAACTTGTCGGTCTAACGTTTTTAGGAGCAGAATCACAAATATGGTGAGCGTGCAAATGTGCAAATGTGCAAATAGGCATTCGTGCGGAGGGGTAGGCATGAACGTAGTGCTGCCAGCTATTTAATGCACTCTCCTGTGATATGGAATCTATGTAACAAGTAGTAGGAGTGCAATTCAGAGATGTCCATAAGAACCTCGTATTGCTCAATACCAAATGTGTAAACTAACATAGATAACTAGCGGTATGTCTACGTAAGCCGTCTAATCTATGTGAGTTGCACCGGGTAGGAAGAAATACAAGGAAGGATCGAGTATTCCATCTGTCTTTTCAGCATGATGACTTCCTACACTTCAGCCATGATTTGTCGGGCGTAGAGTAATGTGGCTGTTTTTATGGCTGAGAGTAGAAAATCCCTTCCTTTCTATCTACCCCACAAAACCTTAGATTGTCCGGGAACATCCGCTCAGATCTGGTACTGGAAAAACAAGGGAAAGTGGAATGGTGCGGGGGAAGTCGCGTGCGCTCCCAATTGCCAATATTATTTCATCACCATCATCAGCATCATTGCTGTTCGACTTGCATCAAGCTCGATTTGACTCATCATTTTCTATCTACCGATATTTCAACAGCCATCCGTAGCTTTCTATCATATGTTCTCCCCATCCATCCATTCCCGCTTCCCTTGACGCAAGCTGGTACCCCTCCCTCCCGTCCGGAAAAAGTGGAACATTCCAAACCTATCAACGGGGACCCGGTTCCCAAGACCCACAATTGACACCTGTTCCCTTCCTGCAAAGTCCCAGCACAGCGGCACATCAGTCACTACTACTACTACTCTGCCATAATGGCCCCTCCGCATCCAAGTTCAATACCAAATTACCCACCACCACCATTCTTCAAGTAAACTGCATCCTTCCTCTCATTGCCACCATTCCCAAGCTCCCCGGATTCATCCCACCTTGGTAACCATTTCAAGCCTGACCATCTCTCAGCCGCAACCGCAGACTCTTGCTCGCAACCCTGACCCTCACCCCGATAGGCGCATACATCTATCTCCGATCCCAACGGAGCGATAGCAAGAGCGACATATTGAAGACGGAAGAAGAGGGGAGGAAGGCTTGGCTTCAGCGGGGAGGAGGAGGAGGGAATGGTCACGGTGGCGGTGGAGTCGGGGGTGAGGGAGAAACAATGGGAGCTGATGGGAGGAATTTTGGTGTCAGGGTGGGACGGAGTGGTGGTGGTGTGTAGGACAATTTATAAGAACTGCGGAGATGTCAAGAGGATAAGAAGCTTCTTGAGGAGAGAAGCAAGGTAGAGGAGGCGGATATTGGGTTGGTTGTGAACGCTTGAATGATTGTTGCTGCATTTGCATCCTTTGGGGTGAAGGCATGACTGCTCGATGGCGGGCTGGCCGGCGAAGAAAAGGAGGAAGAGAATGATGTACATACGTGGAAGCTTGTGCTTATGCTCTATCAACTCGAACGGCGCTGCAGAGCTTTGATTCCCTTTGTCTCTATAACTTTCGAGAGAGACGAGCCTCTGGCTGTTCTGGTCCCTGGAAACACTGGAGAGTAATCTACCACTCCACACGGTTTCCTACTTTCAAATGTCACTGGAGCGATATTGGCAAATAAGCTGTCTCTTGGGCCTGGATCGTCCATCAAGTAAAATTGCAACTGGGTCTGAGTGAAAATGCTTCGCTCATCCGGTTGCCACGCGACGCTTTATGTCTATCACTCACCCAATCGCCCGCTCAATACATGGCTTGTCTACCCTCGAGGAGAAAAAGAAGAAAAAGTACCACCAATCCTCAACAGCCCTCCTAACAGCTAGTTTTTCAACACCATCTGGCCTCTTTCGTCCATCATGGGCCCCATTCCGACTCGCTCAACGCAATCCTGCCCCTTCAATGCCCTGCGTACGGCGGCGATCTGTGCTCCTTGAACCCGCCAGATGCATCAGCATTCTGCGTTCGCGGCATCTCATTACTGGCTTCGAGACTGGAAATGTTCAGCTGCTTAGCCGGCGGATATCCCCAGTAGAAAACAATCATGGTGAGCGCCATCAAAAGTGCATCAAACACATAGATCGGCCATTCCACCCGGAGCAAGGCACCATCACGACCTCCGGCATATTCCGCCACACGAAAGATGTTTCGGATCATGATGATAGCACTGACGGTGTAGAGGACGTAGAGCATTTTCTCCCACTTCAAGTCTGAGTCAAGGGATTGTAGCGTGGGTTGTTTGCGCATGCGGTAATGGAAGATGATCGAGGCCAAAACAAAGAGACCGAACACGAGAATCTGAAGAAACAGGGCACCCAGTATAACTCTCTCGCCCAGCTTTAGCTGGTCAGGATCTCCACTAGCCATGATGCCGCCACCTGCACCTTGCATGAAGAATGACAGAACGTCACCAACGACGAAGATCTTGGTCATCCAGGTCACTCGGACTATGGAATATTTTGCACCATTGGTCGCTCGTATCAGACGTCCGAGGGTCATGTAGATAGTGGCTGCAAAAAGAGCTGGTGCGACGAGAATTAAGATTGATTGGAAGATGAACGGGCCGATGTCTCCTGTCTTCGAATGCCCTATCGCGCGACCTACGTAGCCCACTGCCTCGACTGTAGATCAATTATGTCGTGATTAGCTGGTGGCTTTGACAGGTAGATTCCCAGCAGGAAACACTTACATAGGCCGCCCACAGTAAAAGCGATACAGAACCATGCTCTCTGCTTCACTAGAAGATATGAATGGGCGATGGTAAGAATGGCGAAGATGACGATGGCAACAACTGCGGCGGCAAGGGATGGAACGTATTGATAGAGGTAGCTGATTTCTTCGTCATCGCTTCCACCAGCGGACGACATATTTGATGTGTGTTATTGTGACGAAAGAGAAACACTGAATGGAGATACAATCAATAAGGAAGGCTTGCAAATCTGGAATATCTGCAAGGAATAAAAGATGATACCAGTTGCTTTTGAGGGTAAAGTCGAGCGCGAATGGGAAAACATGTACATCAGGATGTGTAGCATTCTTATACTGCCTCATGAGGAGAACCATCGTGAAAAGCCTACTAGTCAGAGTGCGCGGCCTTGAACCTTACTGGGGCAGTGCTAAATTCGAATTCTGAATCTCAATATCCAGATACGCGTATCGGCGGCAGCACATCGGGATACCACTGAGAACAAATCAATATGGAAAGTGAAGCCGAATACTCGTATAGACTCGACTGAGCGTGGTGCTGGTAATTTTCGAAGGAAAGTGGTAGCGAATACGCGGAACAGTTGACCTTGAAATAGGATTAGCGCTTGCTCCTGCATTGGAGACATTTGCCAAGCTAGAGGCATCATGGAACGTCACGGCAATGGACGCCTGCGTGGTTGCAGTATCGCACACTCGCTGCCCTTGAAGGTTCAGGTGTGAGATGTCCCATCGGAAGCTGACGCCTCTTGAGCGCCGTTCTGCTCCATGCATGTTCATGGTAGGCAGCGACTCGGTTGAGTTGCTGTGAAAATTTTCACCTGACGATAGCCAAGTATGCATCTTTCTGGGGCATCATGCACTATGGCAAGCTTGTACTTGACTCTTGCCCTTCTCCTTCTCATGCTCTGAATAGCTCATGCCCGTATGTTCGTTCAGCTTACTGGATTCTCCACTGATGGGTGATTCCATAGCTGGAATCATGGTTGTCAATCTAATGGCCCAATTTCAGTAGCATCAGTCATGCCGCTTCGCTAGGTTCTATCAGCACTCGATTCGGCCAAGCCATCCATCGGCGCGAATGAGGTCCAGTATGCGCGTCAAGTGCTCTGATTAGAAAGGCGCCTGAATCACCTATAGCCCATGATGCTCGATGGAAGTGCAGCAAAACACCATAAAATGCCAGAATGATCAAGGCTTCCGGCTGCCGCTCATTGAGTAGCTCGAGGTAATCGTCCTTTAGTTGCACAGGCCATGCCATTACGAATCTAATCGTCGAGGATGTTTGTTCACGTAGAGCTGAGGCAGCAAAAGTCCATTGCAAGCGCTCAATCGCTACATCATATGCTTTGATTGATGCAAGCCCTAGGTTGGAGTTGGTGGTGAGCTCAGTGAGGTCACGACACTCCTCCGGTATATTGTATGGTTTCTCAGGTTCCTCTACAGTGAGCAGAGGCTTGAGTTCAGATTCGTTGAGGTAAGACCACCAGTCCAAGATCACCATGTGACGCACACCGCGCATGAGGTTGATACAACCCAAGAAGTGGTCAAGATAATCGCTGGAATTGAGACCTTGACGACGTGGTGGATCTGCAAGCACGTGAAGTGCGAGCAGACTTGCAAAGATCAAGATTGCACCACAGTTGGAGGCCTGCACGTGCTCTCTGACCTGCTTAAACTCGCTAAGAGCATGACTTTGAAGTTCTGTGGCCTTGGTGTAATAGTGGCTTCGCCTTTCAGGTTTACATTGCGCCAAGTGCAATGCGGCAATCGCCAGAATCTCATGCATCAAAAACGGAAAGGAAAGCGATAGCCGGATGGCTGTCGACTGCCAGATTTGCTGCTGAGCAGGTTCGGGAGTCAATGTCTGATAGGTTACAGTGGAGAAATGGTGCAGCAATTCCAAATGGTCCAGATTGAGGTCCGGATCGCTGGTATTTACAGGTGAAATAAGCTGGCGTATTGGAGGGATGGGAAGAGAGGACGGAGAGGGTTGGTCAAGAGGCGGTGCGACATTTTGGCCGCCGCTGTGCACTGAAGTTCGTGATCCGCTCGTTCTGGGACTGTCTACAACTGTAGCTTCATCATTGCCTGGGAGGGTCTGCTGTTCTCCCAAGAAGGCGCATTGTAAACCAGCTGTTACACAGTTGACGCATACAGGCCGGTTTTCGTCACACTGGCGCAAGCGACCTTAGTAGGGCCAAAGATTTGCAGTGAGGACACACGTCCCATTCGTACCTTGATGTGGCGTCTCTTGCAGCCTTGACAGCCTCTTCTGGACTTTTTGTGTGGTTTGCGCAGCATCGGAACGACGAAGGTAGAAGTCCATGTAGTATGGCGGACAGATGCATATTTTGATTGATATTAGCCAAGTGAAGCACATGTGACTAGCAAAGTGAAGGCCGCTACGCGTGGGTGGACCAACAAAGCAGAGGTTTGACCCAATCACAATTAGTAAAACTTGCTTTGATAAGTCTCTCTCACTGTAAAAATGAGTTTTTAGATGAACAAAGTCTAAAGCTCAAGGAGGAGAGTGTATCATAAAAGTCTTTAACCAAGATCGTTATCTTAGTTAACGTCTCTGGGGCTGGTCTAGGCATCTCTTTGCGGTGTTGGTCCCTGTACGTTGTTGGTCCACCTACATTAGCGGTAGGCTACTTCTTAATGGTGGCACCAGTTTTTGCTCTGGAGGATCTGGCCCATGCCGGTAAAGCCCGGAGGCCTTGAGTTTAGGTGCAATATGCTAAGTATGTAAGTAATAATACTTATTCGCTCTCTGGACGTCATGCCAGCCGAAAGAGGCACTGGAGTTGTCCACATGCACTAATTGTTACCATTACATACTATTGCATGACATTTCTACGCACCTTCCAGAGCATCATATGTACTTGTACCCCATCGCAGACGTAACTTATTTCAAAATCCTTATCATGGAAGGATGCCGTTCCGACGACGCTCGTCTGAGGCTTCCGTCCTCGTCATACTTGATCCTCTCCTCGTTACATCACGCCCCCAGTGCCTTTGACTGCAATGTCCGCAGCTGCCCATACCCTGGGTCCAACATGCATCTTACACGATGACGAACCCACCAACGGCCCAAGCAATAGCTCAGATCCTCCTCCCATAAAAGCGCAATTCTTCTATGTCTCTTCAGTGCCAATAGATGATCCTCTGTCTCCATTGCCGCCTATTTCTTCTGACACTAAATCGTCGCAAGCTCATCAACCTCAGCCTTTCTCTGCACGGGATAATGCCGCTTTGACAGATGCATGGCAAGGCATCGAACCAGTCCTTGCATCTGCGCCAGGCAAGAATATCAAAAGCCCTTCGAGGCCTCAACTTGCGGAACGGGGAAGAACTTTGGGCGAACTTGTCAGATTTCCTCGCTTCAAGGGTGATGGCAGGACTCCTCTTTTAGGGGCTCAATCTAAGGATGGACAACCTGTGACTGCGGCCAAAGGCCCCGCAGATCGTGCTTCCGTCAAGTCGCTCGAGCTCCCACCTAGCACAAACACGATCCTATCCTCCCACCAGCAGCTAACGAAGCTACCTACAGCGGAACAAGGGGAGCGCTCGCCAGATGAGCCCGTTGAACGCCGCAGCCAGAGATTGCGTCGCCGGCTCTCACCATTTAGAAAGCGCAAGACTCCAGAGGAAGGTTTGAGCTCCTCATCATTACAATCGCATGTCCTTCAAAGTGATGGAGCGTCGGATACGGACATCAGCGGACGTCCATTTGCCAGAGCTCCAACCCTCGGTTCTCTCGATGGCCAAGATGATCACGGCCTCTCAACAACAGCAGAAAATTCCGCGATACCCGGCAAAGATGTTACAGGAGCAATTGGGAGCCCGCCTGTAAACTCAAAATTGCACAATGTCTTTCATGCCCACAAGGATGGAGGCGAAAAACGGCAGGATCACCAGCATGGGGAGGCGGAAGTCTTTGTTCCTGTTGGGATCTCCCGTCTCCACCTTGTCGAAATGCCGGATCTTCTTATGAAACCTATCTACTGGAGTCCCGTCAATGACATATCCGCTGTGCTTCGCGGAACATGGTTCTACGCCACTACCATGCTGCCTGTGGAGCCAGACGTTGCGAATTGGCTGGAGACGGGCTATCAGGAGCTCAAACCTTGGACGGAGACATGGCAAGACGAACTGAACAGCTGTATTGAAATAGGCGCTGCGGCTGAGATGAAGATTGTCTATCGCCTATTTCCCGAGAAGAAGTCTAGCAGACCGGGGAGTCGCGCAGAGGCTAAGCCGGACGAAATGGACGTGCCTGTAGATCCTATATCGCTGGCGGATGGACAAATCCTTCAACACGAATACTTGGCTGCGGGTCCGCAAAACGAGAAATTTCGAACCTGGGCACCAGACTCCTCGCAACGATACAAGAACCATCGCGTGATATACGTGAATGCCAACAGAGCACAAATACTCCGTCCTAGTCTAGCTCCATCTATCAGCCGCAATCGAAAACCTCTTGCAGCTGTCCGAAAAGGTAGAGAGATCGGAGTCCCAGTTATCCGCGGCTTCAATCGAGGAGCTTGGGAGGAGATCTACCCGTCAAATCGATTGAACATTAGAGCAGCCCATGCTAAGGTAGGCGCTTATATGTCACAGTCTCGCAATGCAAACTTGCAATATCAGCACAATTCATGCCCTGCTTGCAGAGCTGAGGAGCAAAAGCATGTACCACAAGTGACGGATCTAGTCCTAGTCATTCATGGCATCGGTCAAAAACTGTCTGAGAAGATGGACAGTTTCCACTTTACTCATGCAATCAATTCCTTCCGACGCGAGATCAACGTGGAGTTGTCAAGCGAAATCGTTCAGGGCAATATTCGCAAAGAGCAGGGAGGAATCATGGTTCTGCCTATTAACTGGCGCCTGACAGTGTCATTTGATGATGAAATGGAGGCCAAGAATGGCAACGAGCAGAATCAATTCCAACTTGAGGATATCACTCCAGATACTCTCCCGGCCATCCGGTCCCTTATCAGCGACGTTATGCTAGATATCCCATATTACCTGTCACATCACAAGCAAAAAATGATCTCAGCAGTTATCAGAGAAGCCAATAGAGTCTATAGACTGTGGTGTCGCAATAATCCTGGTTTCCACGAAAGTGGCAGAGTACATCTTATAGCTCACTCTCTTGGCTCCGCTATGGCCATGGATATCCTAAGCAACCAACCGACCAAGCCTCCCAAACAGATTGAAGCCTCTTTGAATCAAATCGATGAAACCATCTTTGAGTTTGATACGAGGTCTCTTTTCTGTTGTGGAAGTCCGGCTGCTTTCTTTCTGCTCTTGAATAAGGCTGCTCTCATCCCCAGGAGCGGACGACAAAAGCCGGGCACCGATGGTGAGGATGAGCGGGGGGTCACCGCAGAGGCTGGCACATATGGATGCCTAGCTGTCGACAATATTTACAATGTGATGGCTGCTTATGATCCGATCACGTATCGCATGAATGCAACTGTCGACAGCGAATTTGCTGCAACCTTGAGACCTGCTATCATTCCCAGCGTCCGACAAGGACTTCTTGCAAGCATGGGGTTGAAATGGGGAGGGCCCAGCTCTTCTAGGACTTATGGCCTCGCTTCGAGCCTTGCATCCGCTTCCACTCAGCGTCCGTCGATGAACAAGATGCCTTCGACGATTGAAATGGACACTCACAATTTTACTCGAGAGGAACTCGCGGAGAGGAGGATGTTCTTGCTGAATGACAATGGACAGATCGATTTCACCCTAAGCGTGGATGGAGGCCCTCTAGATTTTCAGTACTGGAACATGCTGAGCGCCCATAGTAGCTATTGGATACGTCAAGACTTTGTCAGATTTTTGGTGATTGAGATTGGGCGGCAGCAAGGCCGGGAGGGCACGTTGGTAGCATTGACGGCGCAAAAGAAACGAGTCTTCAAGGCAGGAAAGATCGCATAAGGAACCGAAAATCAAGACTTTAGCTTTGGGTTCATTTGGTAGGGCATAGCGAAGGACTTGTCAGAGAATGCCCAAGATAGCGTTGTTTAGACACTCATACATAAATCTGGAGTACAATTTCTTTTTGTCAACTGCTCTATAGTCGTGGTGAACTGATTGATGCTGAAATGTTCTGGTGGTTGTGTAAAGGACAGGTGCTAGAAGTTAACTAGGCAAGATATCAACTTTAGGACCACGGTATCAGATCATCAGACTATCATTCCCAATCCAAAAGATGAATACATCTATGAACAAGATGCAGTCGGAGGCCACTCCACTCAGACCAGCCATACTCGTCATCTCTGAAACGGCATTCAAGGACCCAGCCACTGATAAAGCTGGGGATATCCTTCGCGAAACACTGAAAACCGAAGGAGGTGACAATTGGACAGAGCCCTTGATTGAGATTGTCCCAGATGATGCTACGAGGATACAAAATGCAGTCCGCAAATGGGCTGATGATGACCACAATAGCGCCAACATGATAATAACAACAGGAGGGACAGGTTTTGCAGTCAAAGACATCACCCCAGAGGCGGGTCTCCTTTCTTAGAAGACTTTAAGAGAGCCGGCTGTTACAGTCATGGCACAGCTAATCTGCTGCATAGGCCATTGCACCGCTTATCCACCGTCCAGCTCCTGGCTTGATGTGAGTCAGTCATCATACTTCGACTGTATCATGCTGAGAAAGGTTCGTCAGACACACCATGCTAGCAGCATCTCTGGATATCACCCCATGTAAGCACTCCAACCGAGTCAATGTGGACATGCCCTCTAATATGCAGCTAGTTGGCGCAATGTCAAGACCAGTGGCTGGTGTAAGAGGTAAGGCTCTGATATTGACACTGCCGGGATCGCCGAAAGGAGCAAAGGAGAACTTGCAGGCTGTTCTCAAGGTATTGCCGCATGCTTGCCGTCAAGCAGCAGGTGCAGACTCACGAGCCATGCATGCTGGAGGTATCAAGAAGCTTGAAGAAGACGCTGGTGTATCTGCAGGAACCAAGAATATTCCCAATGCTCTTCCGCATCAACATAATCATAATCATCACGACCATGGCCATAAGATTCCAAAAGCTCATACTAAGCCTCAGGACAGACCTCCAAGGTCCAATGACCCCAGCCTCGGGGCCACTCAGCGTCATCGGTCCTCACCCTATCCTATGCTGTCAGTATCGGATGCTGTGTCTATCATCCTCGAGCGTACTCCAGCGCCAGTCCCTACAAGTCTACCTTTGTCGCCAGCTCTGATAGATCATGTTATAGCATCTGACATTCATGCCCTGGAAGCTGTCCCAGCCTACCGAGCTTCGATTGTGGATGGCTACGCAGTCACGGTACCCGACAAGCCCTCGCAGAAGCACAGTGGTACCGGAGGGACTTTCCCAGTAGCATTGGTGTCTCACGCCCAAGCCTCCAGCATGCCTCCTCCACTGGCTGAATACACGGTCGCTCGGATCACAACAGGAGCACCGCTACCAGCAAATGCCAACGCCGTAGTCATGGTCGAGGACACCACCATCGTCACCACCACCGGCAATGGATCTGAGGAAGCCACCGTCGAAATCCTGACGGATGCTATCGAAGTCGGTGAAAACGTCCGAGAACCAGGCTCAGATATCCAACTCAACTCCCTAATTCTATCAAAAGGCACACCTATTACCAGCCTCGGCGGCGAAATCGGAGTCTTAGCGGCAGCAGGAATCCGTACCGTTCCCGTCTTCAGCAAACCTCGTGTCGGCATCCTAAGCACAGGCGACGAAGTAACCGATATCTCGGACCCCACCCCTCTCTCTGGCGGGCAAATCCGTGACTCCAACCGTCCATCCCTCATCTCCCTCCTCCAAGGCTGGAATCTCTGCTCCGTAGTCACCGATCTTGGCATTGCCAGAGACACACCAACTGGGTCTCTCGAAATAGCACTTCGCTCCGGCTTTGCAACTCACAATCTCGACATCGTCATCACGACGGGAGGTGTTTCAATGGGCGAGTTGGATCTCCTGAAACCCACTATCGAGCGCAGCATGGGCGGGACAATCCACTTTGGCAGAGTGAGCATGAAGCCGGGTAAACCTACCACGTTTGCCAGCGTGCCGATCAAAGACATAGAGTCAGGAGAAAGGGGGGAGAAGTTGATCTTTGGGTTGCCGGGCAATCCGGCTAGTGCGGTTGTAACAGCAAATCTGTTTGTGTTGCCGGCACTGCAGAGGATGGTTGGGCTTGAGC
>QQTW01001884.1_pt1 | contig 15009 bp, 15 predicted proteins | sample 1904831 | NCBI WGS metagenome assembly QQTW01 (sample SAMN09435610, study PRJNA476489) | Subsurface metagenome, whole genome shotgun sequencing project. | reverse complement strand
GAAACACAACTCGGACGTGCCGACCTAGAAGAAGCCCTATCATCCCCCATCCAAACCCCCCAAAAACAACTAGTAACAGCTTCTTAAATCTCCCCCTCTCCTTTCTTTACTTTGCGTCCTTGGCGTCTCGGCGGTTCATAACATGTTAGAAGGTTCCATACTACAGCAGCTAGCCACAGCCCACTCATCCAAACAAAGACCCATAAATCTGGGAGTTTATTACAAAAACACCCTAATTGCCCTTTGCCATGCCCTAGAAGACTGCATCCTAACTTCTCATAGTGCCCCCCTAGTAATCACAGCCTTCCAACAAGGGAAATGGTATCTCCAAGAGGCAGAACGCTACAATCTGCTCGCTCAAAAGTCACGTCAAGTGGTAATCATGGCAGCCCCGGACACCGGTTTTGCCGAACACCCCACGAGCCAGCTACCCAACGTAGAATTAGTTAGTCTAGACCCAGGTGACCCAGTAGCGCAAGAGTGGCACTTAATGATTTTGTCACCCAGCTATACGGCAATGGTGCTGTGTCAAGAACTCTCGGCAAGTGACTATGGGATCTCTGGACAACCGACAGCAGATTTAGAGCGCAAGTTCTATGGGTTTTGGACATTTGAACCGGCCTTGGTGCAGGAAACCGTGGAATTAGCGATCGCACATATCGGTCCCTACAACCCTGAACTCCAGCAAAAACTAACAGCCCATGTACAAGCGATCGCGACCTCGGCCCCGACTGCTCAATCGGATGACTTAGGTGATATTGTCTCTCGTGTCGTAGATTATCTCCAAACCAGCCAGTTGGATGTCAGACCAAGTATATATGCTCAGCATAAAGCACTGGATAACAACTTAATCTCCAACGAATTACAAGCATTTTTGCGACTAGCACAGCTAATTGACATAGCTGACACCGACCAACACATGGTGGCAGCTGAAGTAGCGGCTCTGGCAGAAACAATGGGTCAGCTATTAGATTTACCAGCTTGGCAACTAAAGCGACTACGCCTGGCGGGACTACTCCACCGCATTGCTCCCATGTCTGTAAGTGTCCAGTATGGAGAGGCACCCAGTTGCCCCTTGCTACCAGCAGCGCAGATGTTGCGCACCATGCCGCGAATGAAAGCGATCGCCCAGATCATCACTCACCAAACCGAGTGGTGGAACGGCAGTGGTCAGCCAGCGGGGTTAGTTGGGGAGGAAATTCCCTTAGAATCGAGAATTTTGGGACTGGTGGCAGATTTTCAACAGCGCTTAACCCAACTCCAGGCTACCCATCGCAGCAGTGAATTAGAGGCAATGTCTGAGTCGCCTGTACTGGCAGAGGCATTGGCAGAATGTAGGCAAGAACAGGGTAAACGCTGGGAGCCCAAACTTGTTGATACTCTGGATATCTTGGTTCGGGGTCTGCAACAGGGCTTGAGTCTACCAGTAGCACTGCCGAAAATCAGTGGTGAAATGTGGTTAATTGAGGCTCAGCTAAGTAGTGACGCCAAGACTGGTGAAGTGAAGAGAGTAAGGAGTGAGGTGTGACGAGTAAAACTGACCCTTTATCAGAAAAGGGAGGAGTCGTGGATATTGACGCCATTCGTGCGGGTATCAAACAGTTACCGGGAGCTAATCTAGAAGACGAAGACCTCTCAGGCATCGATCTTTATGGGATCAATCTGGCTGGAGCGACACTAGTTGGGGCAAACTTTTCCGGATCTAAACTAGAAAGAGCGCGTTTAGACGGCGCTAACTTGCTGGGTAGTCAACTTGTGGGAGCTGACCTACGGGCGAGTTTGTTGGGAGCTAACCTCATGCAAGCCGACTTGACTGGGGCTGATCTGCGGGGAAGTAATCTCCGTGGTGCTAACTTGATGGGAGCTAAGCTGTCCGGGGCGTCTTTTGCCGGTGCTTTCTTGAGTGGTGTCAACCTGATGAGTAGTAACTTGCAAGGCGTGGACTTACGGGGTGCAGATCTGCGAGGGGTCAATTTCAGCGGAGCCAATTTGCAGGGAGCAAACCTAAGTCAAGCGGATTTGCAAGGAGCATCACTCCAGGAAGCTAACCTGGAGGAGGCAGACTTGCGGGGTGTGAATTTAGCAGGAGCAAACATGAGCGGGGCTAACCTTCTCTGTGCTGAGTTGGAAGGTGCGAACATGAGCGGCGTCAATCTCACTGGTGCTTGCTTAGTTGGGACGCTTGTGGCTGAAACGGCTTTCTAATCAGCGGGTTTTATAAGAAGCGCCCTTTTCGCCTCATCCAAAAAGCAATTACGCTTAAGAATAGTAGCCCCATAATGCCAGCAAGGGGGTTGCGGTCAACTCCAGTTATCAAGCCAGGAACTTGACCGGAATATTGCACAAGCTGCCCTACGTTAACAATGTAGTAGCCCCAAACCAAACCGGCGTGCAGGCCAATGGGTAGACCGAGGCGACTACCGCCAACTCTCTTCGCCCAAACCAGCGCCAACCCCAGCAGCAACAACGCTGGAAATTGAGGCCACGTCCGCAGAATTTCTGGAAGTGGCTTAATAAAGTGCAGCAGTGCATAAAGAAAGCTGTCAGCCCAAAGCGCCACACGGGGGCGGTAATCACGCTGCAACTCATCCAACAGCCAGCCTCGAAAGAATAACTCCTCGGCAAAGCTAATGCCCAGTGCCACAATTAGCCCTTCTAAAACCAATTGGGGTAAGAAAACAGTGGGTGCTTGCCATACCAGCCAACCCAGCCATCTCTCTAACCAAAACAGACTCAGAAGGGCAATTATGCCAATAGCTAACCCTCGTAGGAGATCAAAGCCATTCCGCCGCGTTCTTGCTAAGCCATAATGCCGCAGCATTTGAGGTTGATGGTAGACGTGCTTGCCCCAAAATCGAACCAGGAAGATAAACTCTCCATACAGCAGCGCAATTGTCAGAATACTGACTAAGTTTGGATCGCGCCCCAGCAAGTAGATTGGCGCAGCCAGTGGCAACCACAGAAGCAGCAAGACCAGCACAAATACGCCCACCCTGACCAAGGCTGGGTAGTGAGCCAAACGGGTGAGCTGACGCTCCAAACAGTTCTTATCTAGAAGCGCACAACCTTACGCCCCTACTCATCAGGTTCAATCGTGCTACTTAAACCGTTATTTTTCAGCGTTTCGCAGTAAAACTCAGCGTGTTCCTGAGCGCAAGTAATTACTAGAGCCATGCCATTGGTATGAGCTTCCATCATGATGCTAACAGCTTGAGGCTGGGTGGTGCTGGGCACCGTCTTCATTAAAACCTGCACCACGTGTTCCATACTATTAAAGTCGTCGTTATGGAGCAAAACACGATACCGGGGTGCGAGCTTACGGACCGTTGAACGCTTCTCAATAGTTTCGACAGACACTGCTATTTACTCTTTTTGTCATTAACTACAACTTAGTCTCTGCTCAGCAATTGCTTAACAGTTGTTAATCTATTCTATAGCACTGCCGCCAGGAATATCTATGCTACTAAACCTGCTGACTATGGTGATACCCTCGCGGAGGTCCTGATGGTTTTTTTGGAAGCGTTTCAACCCCTAGCAGCGATCGCTACCACTCCTAGCGGTGTCAAGAGACTACAGTCACTTGGTCAGACCATTGGCACAATCTGGATACCAGATTCCTTGGCAAGGGTCGAGGGAGCGCAGGTCTATACCGGTTCCCTCAAAACCCAGATAGCTGCCTTGTGGCCTCACCACCGAGCCTTTATCTTCTGTTTAGCAGCTGGGGCAGTGGTGCGTTTGATTGCACCCCTATTGCAGCAGAAATCCTGTGATCCAGCTGTTGTGGTAATAGATGAGGCGGGTCGTTTTGTGATTAGTCTATGCAGCGGTCATCAAGGCGGCGCTGACAAGTTGGCACAGACAATTGCTCAAATAATCGGAGCAACACCAGTCCTAACCGGCGCTTCATCTGGGTTGGGACTACCGGCTGTGGATATGCTGGGTGTTCCCTTTGGCTGGCAGCGGGGTAAGGGAGATTGGACTGGGGTGAGTGCTGCTGTTGCTCGCAGTGAACCCGTGCAAGTGATTCAAGCAGCAGGCTCTACCCTATGGCAAAAACATCTACCCCAAGGTCACCCTTTCTATTTTGGTGAATATCCGACACCTAAAGCCAGAATCTGGATCAGCCCTCTACTCTCCACTTCCAACTCCCAACTTCCTCAAATTCAGTGGTATCCACGAGTATTATGGGTGGGAATTGGCTGCGAGCGAGGAACATCGCGGCAACTGATTGAGACAGCGATCCAGCAGGTTTGCCGGGATAATCAACTAGCGGAAGGTGCGATCGCCGGAATTGCCACCATTGACCTTAAAGCAGATGAAGTTGGGTTAGTCGAACTTTGCCGCGATCGCAACTGGCCTTTACGAACCTTCCCAAGTGATGTCCTCCGCTCCGTCCCTGTCCCCAACCCCTCAGCAGTTGTTGAAGCAGAGGTAGGAACACCCAGCGTAGCCGAAGCCGCAGCTTTAAAAGCAGCAGATAATCCTCACTCCTTAAAGGTGGCTAAACAGATCATGCGGTCTGAGGGGCAATCAGGAGCGGTTACTGTAGCCATTGCTCAAGCTGAACAAGAATATACCAATCGCACAGGGAAGCTGTTGCTGGTTGGCACTGGGCCAGGAGAATTAGAGCAGATGACCCCAGCTGCCCAAGCTGCTGTATCTTACGCCGACGCGGTAATTGGATATTCCCTCTATATCCAGCTGATTGCTCCCCTACTACAACCGGCTCAGATTGTAGAAGCGCTACCAATTACCCAGGAACGCCAGCGGGCTCAGCGAGCGATTGAGCTGGCTCAGTGGGGATTGACTGTAGCAGTGGTTTCCTCTGGCGACTGCGGCATTTATGGGATGGCGGGCTTGGTACTGGAAGAACTTCAGGTTCAAGGCTGGGATGGTAAAACTCCGGGGGTCCAACTGTTTCCTGGTATCACTGCTCTGCAAGCTGCCGCTGCTCGTGTAGGTACACCTTTGATGCACGACTTTTGCGCCATTAGCTTGAGCGACTTACTGACACCTTGGGAAGTGATTGAAAAGCGCTTAGCCGCAGCAGCAGCGGCTGATTTTGTGACTGCTCTTTATAATCCACGATCGCAGACCCGTACTCAGCAGCTAACCGCTGCCAGAGTCATTTTTCTGAAATACCGTGATCCAGACACACCAGTTGCTGTAGTGCGCTCCGCATACCGTAAAGATGAGCAAATTACGCTTACCACCCTGGATAAATTACTGGATGTTCCCGTTGATATGCTGACAACGGTCCTGATTGGTAATCAAAGCACCCGTACTCAAGGCAACTGGATGATCACCCCGCGGGGTTATCTCGGCTTTGAGCCACAGCAGAAACCCTCTGAACTAGATTCGTCCAACGAAGAAGTTGATCCCACTGGCAACCAGCGTCAAAACGATTGAACCTAACAAAGCTGGTATGAACCCGGTAACTACAAAACCAGGAGTGATCGCCCCTGCGATCAAGATGGTGATGGCATTGATGACAAAAAGAAATAGTCCCAGAGTCAATACTGTGAGCGGCAGTGTTAGCAAAACTAAAATTGGTTTGACTATGGCGTTAACCAACCCTAGAACGATGGCAGCGATCGCGGCAGCAACAAAACTCTGGACGATGAAACCTGGCACAATATAGGCTGTAATCAGCAATGAAATCGCTGTGACGAGCCAAGTTAACAAAAAGTACATAGGTTTTGCCTCCCTCAATAATCCCTCAACCATCAGAATATGCCTGAACGCGTCGGTTGGGTCAGAATGCTGGATGCGATAAGCTTAAAAGCAACTTGGTAATTAACCAATCAGCTTCTTTCACTTAATTGGCGACCCCATATGTTTTGGCGACAACTGGCGGCGTTCCTTCTAGTAACTATTCTATTTTGTTGGGTCTTACCGGCGAAAGCAGCAGACTATCCCCCTCCTCTGTCGTTTAGCAATGCGGAGTTGAAAGGACGAGACTTTTCAGGGCAAACTCTACGGGCATCTGAATTTTCCAACGCTAATATGGAACTAGCTAACTTTGCCGGTGCTGACTTGCGTGGGGCGATTTTTAGTGCGTCTGTGATGACCAAGGCTAATCTGCATGGAGCGGATTTAACAAATGCAATGGCGGATCAGGTAAACTTCACTGGTGCAGATTTAAGTGATGCAGTTTTGGTGGAAGCAATTTTGCTGCGCTCAGTCTTTAATGGTACAGATATTACAAGTGCCGATTTCAGTGATGCGATTCTTGATGGGGCACAAATCAAAGAATTATGCCGACGGGCGAGCGGTGTGAATCCGAAAACTGGTGTTGACTCTCGTTATTCTTTGGGATGTCGATAAAACGAGTTGGTGTAATTGGTGGTGGGCAGCTAGCCTGGATGATGGCAGGTGCCGCCAAGGCGCTGGGTGTGGAATTGGTGGTGCAAACGCCCAGTCCAAAAGATCCAGCCGTTGCGATTGCGGCTGAAACTATTTTCGCCCCAGTGGATGACGCCGCTGCTACCGCCCAACTGGCTACTCGCTGCGATGTGATTACCTTTGAAAATGAGTTTGTTAATTTAGAGGCTTTATTACCTCTAGCCGAGCAAGGCGTCTGCTTTCGTCCAGGACTGCAGGTGTTGGCTCCCCTTTTAGATAAATACCACCAGCGCTGCTACTTGAAACAGTTAGGTCTACCCGTTCCGAAGTTTGTTGCCCTGGAGGAGAGTGGGGGAGCAGAAAAGTGGGGGGATGTTCAGAATGAGCTGGATGTACACTTTCCCGCTGTACTGAAAGCTCGTCGCCACGGCTACGATGGACAGGGAACTTTCATTATCAAAGATTTCGATGCTTTGAGGCACAGGCTAGAAGCTTGCTCCACCCAACAAATGGGACAACCCCTGTTTTTATTAGAGGAATTTGTCCCCTTTGAACGAGAACTGGCAGTGATTGCCGCTCGTTCAGCTAGCGGTGAGATTGTCACATACCCGATTGTGGAAACCCAACAGGAAGAGCAGGTTTGTAAGCGTGTCCTCGTCCCAGCTGATCTGACAAGCGCTGTTAAGGCAGAAATAGAGGCGATCGCTCACACACTCATGGATAGCCTGCAAGTAGTTGGTGTATTTGGCATTGAGCTATTTCTTACCCCACAGGGCAGGGTGTTGGTGAATGAAATTGCACCCCGCACCCATAATTCCGGGCATTTCACGCTTGATGCTTGTGAAACTTCCCAGTTTGAACAGCACCTACGCGCTGTTTGTCACTTTCCCCTAGGCAACCCCGCCCTGCGTTGTGGGGGAGCCGTCATGGTGAACCTACTGGGCTACGAATACGCACAGAATGACTATCTTGCACTTCGGCAACAACTACAGATTCCTCATGCGCACGTCTATTGGTACGGTAAAACCGAATCACGCCCTGGTCGAAAGCTAGGTCACGTCACCGTTTTGCTAGATGCCCAGAACCATCTTGAGGCAAGGGCTTTATCCTACGCGCAAACCATTGAATCTGTTTGGTACGGCAATTAGGAAGACGAGAGACTACACACCTTCCCGGCTGAAAGTTATAATGAAGGAGTTCAACTGCGACGTTGGTGACTGCCAATAATGTTTTTGATCTATGTCTTTTCCAATAAGGGAACCAAAATGTCTTGGCCGCAGTAAACCGGGCTTGTACCCGGAAACTATAAGCTAGACACCCTGGTGCCCACCTGGTTTTATCCAGGTCCAAAACTGAGGTAAGACGGCGTCGCGGTGAACTCAAGTATTGCTTACTCCCCTTGTCTAACTGGTAAGGGGAGTTTCAGTTATTACCTACAAATAAACAACTCAAAGCAGTCCTCGCTTCTTCAAGTTTGCTAAAGCGTCTTCGGCAGCCTGTTTTTCAGCCTCTTTTTTATTACGACCTGTTCCTTCACCGTAGAGTTTGTCACCTACATAAACCATGGAAATAAATTCTGGTGCATGGTCTGCTCCACCTTTTTTCTCCGTGACATATTTTGGAGGCGTTATTGCACCATTTGCCTGGGCAAATTCCTGAAACTTGTTTTTTGAGTCTACATTCGAGCGAATTACAGTGATTCCTTGAGGCACAGAGTCAAATAATTGCTCTATCAAAAGACGAACGGCTTCTAGATCTCGATTATTGTCTAAATAGTAAGCCCCAATAACGGCTTCAAGAGTGCTGCTGAGAAGATTTGGGTTTTGGTAACCGCCATCGCGAATTGCACCTTGCCCCAGGCGCATCCTAAAATCTAATCCAACTTCAGTTGCAAATCTAGCCAGCTGTTTCTCATCGACAAGGGCTGACCGTCGCCGCGTCATTTCATCCTCTCCCATTTCGGGATGACGTTGGTAAAGATACTCGCCGCTTACAAAGGTAAGAATAGCGTCGCCAAGAAACTCTAGCCGCTCATTATCTGTGGTTTCTTCAGGATTTTCATTCACGTAGGAGCGGTGGGTAAGTGCGTGACGCAGCAGCCTTTCATCATTGAACATCAAAAGTTCGTGCATTTTGCTCTCTGTTGCAATCCGATCTCATTTGAAATTAGAAGAGTAGCAATATGTGTAGAGTAACCTACCCCAATTTGAGTCCAGTTGACACTCCTACGCGGTGATGTCACGTTTGACTTAAACTGTATCAATTGATTCGAACTTGCGTTCCACGAAACGTTACGATAACCGAACTTAAATTTAAGTTTAAACGGTTTGTTGCAACTGAAGACACCGACGTTCCCAGGTACTGTTACCAGGTTAGACAATGGCTTAACCATTATTCATCAATACCTCCCTGCCACGCCTGTTGTTGTAGCGGATGTTTGGGTTCGTGCCGGTGCTACGCGAGATCCTGAAGGATGGTCTGGCATGGCTCATTTTTTGGAACACATGATTTTCAAAGGCACCAAAACTATAGCTCCTGGAGTATTTGACAGGCAAATTGAAAACCAGGGTGGGATGACTAATGCAGCCACTAGCCATGACTACGCTCATTACTTCCTTACCACCGCAGCACCCTGTCTGAAAGATACCCTCCCCTACTTGGCAGATCTGCTTTTAAACGCAGCGATTCCAGAAAATGAATTTGTTCGGGAACGGGACGTAGTCCTAGAAGAAATCCGCCAAGCCCATGACGAGCCAGATTGGCTAGGATTTCAGGCTCTTAACGAGAGTATTTATCAACGCCACCCCTATGGACGCTCAGTGCTGGGCACTGAAACAGAGCTGATGAAGCAGTCACCAGAAGCAATGCGCTGTTTTCACCGCGCTCACTACCAACCGGAAAACATGACAGTGGTGATTGTGGGGGGAGTTGCTCAGGAGCATGCTCTAGATTTGGTGAGCCAGAGTTTCCAGCCGTTCTTGCGGTCTGATTGTCCTCAGTCAGAAGCGGTGGGACCGCTACCGATGGCAGGAATTCGTCGTCAAGAACTTTATTTGCCGAGGCTAGAGCAGGCACGCTTGCTCATCGCCTGGACAGGACCAGGAGTGGATCAATTCCGTAGTGCCTACGGCTTGGATTTACTTTCAGTCCTATTGGCAGAGGGGCGGTCTTCCCGCTTAGTAAGGCAATTGCGGGAAGAGCAGCAATTGGTGCAGGCAATTAGTAGCAACTTTTCGCTACAGCGGGATTCAAGCCTGTTTACGATTAGTGCCTGGTTGGAGCCGCAACAACTCGAGCGAGTCGAGTCTTTGATTTGCGCTCACATGGAGGAGTTGCAAACCACACAAGTTTTCCTTGGGGAACTTGCCCGCTGTAAACGCCTGCTGTGTAATGAATATGCGTTTTCGACAGAAACTCCGAACCAACTCGCAGGTCTTTACGGATACTACAATATGATTGCCGAAGCTGAATTAGCAATTGCCTACCCAGACCAGATCCAGTCCTTTCAAGCTGAAGAACTCCAGCTTTTAGCGCAGCAGTATCTTTCTCCGCAGCAGTATGCGATCGCAGTGCTAAAACCCTGTTAGCGTGAAGAAGAGATGGGTAGGTAGGAAGGGGATGGGCTAAATGACAACGGACAATGGACAACAAGGTGTTATGTCTGTTTTGCAAAACAAGACTATCCATCGCACTGTTTTAGACAATGGCATTGTGGTGCTTGTCGCAGAAAATCCAGCTGCGGATATTATTGCCGCTCGCATCTTTGTAAGAGCTGGTAGTTGTTGGGAGCCACGGGAGCAAGCTGGGTTGGCTCACTTGCTGTCGTCCGTCATCACAAAGGGTACGCAAAAGCTGTCCTCTTTGGAAATAGCAGAGAAAATAGAATCTATAGGAGCGAGTCTAAGTACCGATGCTGCTGCAGATTATTTTTTGCTGAATTTGAAGACAGTAACATCTGATTTTGCAGAGATTTTGGCTCTGGCAGGGCAACTGTTGCGATCGCCCACTTTTCCGGAAGCTGAGGTAGAACTGGAGCGGCGTCTAACTCTGCAAAGCATTCGTTCCCAGCAAGAGCAGCCCTTTGCGATCGCTTTTGACCAACTGCGGCAGGCGATGTACCAAAAGCATCCCTACGCCTTATCGGAGTTGGGAATAGAAGCAACGGTATCTCAGCTGAGCCGTGATGACCTCCAGCTTTATCATGATACGTATTTCCGCCCGGATAATGTGGTAATTAGCATTGCCGGTCGAGTGAACCCAGCAGAAGCTGTTGCCAAAGTTGAAAAAATCTTTGGCGACTGGCAGCCCAGAACTACACCCTTGCCTACTTTGACGCTGCCCACCCTGACGACCAATCCTTACCAAACGGTCACACCGCTTCAAACACAGCAATCTATCGTTATGCTGGGCTATTTGGCTCCATCGGTAAAAGAAGCCGACTATACCGCCCTGAAACTACTCTCTACCTACTTGGGAAATGGGCTTTCCAGCCGCCTGTTTGTGGAATTGCGGGAAAAGCGGGGCTTAGCTTACGATGTTTCGGCATTTTATCCCACACGCCTAGAACCAGCGACGTTTGTTGTTTACATGGGTACGGCTCCAGAAAATACTGCGATCGCACTGGAAGGATTGCGGACAGAAGTCGAGCTACTATGTACTACGCAGTCAGAAGATGCACTTCAAGTGGCTAAGAACAAGTTACTGGGACAGTATGCCTTGGGCAAACAGACTAACGCGCAAATTGCTCAGGTGTTTGGCTGGTATGAAACCTTGGGGCTGGGTATTGAGTTCGATACCAAGTTTCAGCAACAGGTTGCCGGTGTAACTGCCACTATGGCTCAGGAGGCAGCTTGCCGGTATTTGCTTGCTCCTTATGTATCTTTGGTTGGTCCAGGGGAAGCAATTAACAGTTTGACGCCTTCTGTGACCTTACCCATTACTCCTTAGGGCTTGGGCTGCTAAATAGAGCTTACTCCATTCGCTCATGACCTGATGGGTTTTAAGAAACATACTTCATCGGCGTTGATCTTGGCACTACTATTACCAAGGCGATTGTTTTTTTCATCGAAGGCGTGCGATTAATCTAAAATTTGTAAGCGTCTATTCATAGTGCTACATTTATGACTTATTGCCTTGGAATCATCACTAGTTCTGGCCTGATCATGGCTGCTGACTCTCGGACCCATGCAGGAGTAGATTATATTTCTACTTACCAAAAACTATTTGATTTCTCTCAGCCTGGGGAGCGGGTTATTGTATTATGCACTTCAGGCAGCCTTTCGTTGACTCAAGCAGTTTTTACGTTGGTACGCAAGGATCTAAGGTTTCAAGAATCTATTAATCTCCACACATGTGCCACTCTATACGAAGTCGCCCGCTATATCGGCAGTAAAATCCGGCAGATTCACGAACAAGACAGATCTTGGCTGCAGCAGGATGGAATTGATTTTAAATGCAGCTTTCTCTTGGGTGGTCAAATTAAAGGGGAAGACCCAGAACTTTATCTGATTTACAACCAGGGAAACTTTATTCAAGCCACCAAAGAAACACATTTTTTACAGATTGGGGAAACAAAGTATGGTAGACCCATTCTTGACCGCGCACTCAACTATGAAATGCCTCTGGAAGAAGCTGCCAAGTGTGCACTTCTATCGATTGATTCAACAATGAAATCAAACATTTCTGTGGGTCCACCCATTGATCTCGTGATGTATGAGTCTAATACTTTCAACATCAAACATCAATTACAACTGCGCCTAGGAGACCCATACTTGGCCAAGATGCGCCAGTTATGGGAAGACTCATTGAAACAGGCTTTTGAACGTATGCCTAATATCAATTGGCAGCATTATCAGGAGGAATCACAAGGCAATTCCACTGACTAACACCCGCTCAAGCTTATGCAAAACCATTGCCTTGAGCTACACTTGAATTGAGTAGAATGGCGATAACTGACATGTCTCAAAACGTATTAGGGCTACCAATTTAAAGCGGGACAGCTTTGCAGCGTAAAACTTTCAGTTCTTGCTGATTTTCTAGAGATTCTGGGTCGGGGTAACTCACCCATCTGCTCGCTCACCCAATTGAATAGGTTAGGGAATGGTTGACCAAATAGCCGTTGAGCAGCAGTAGTTCCGTCAGAGCGTTTCAAATCGAAGTTATGAATCACGGTCAGGACCTGGAGATGATTGGTCCAGAAACATCGTGCGGCATGATGTCTGTGAGAAAGGTAACCATTGCGGCCCTCTACAGCAGAGGAGGCTCGATGGAATTTGCTTGCCATCGACTTGGCCCACTCTCGCCAATGCTCGAACTCATCACCTGCGAGGGTAGCTGTAAAGGCATGTTTGAGCAGAGTCTGATGAGCATGAGAATGGGCGTGACGATAAATTCTGTGCAGAGAGCGGGATTTAGTTTTACTAAGTTGGAGTTGCCAGTAGATAGTAGGTAGCAGTTGACCCAACAACCAGTTAGTTAAAGGCGTATCCAAGTTTTCCAAAGAAAGAGTGTGTTGCACCCAGTGCCACCAACTATTGACCCCAACTGCTAAAGCCGGAATTTGCTGTCTGAATTTGTGCAAAGCAGAGGCAGCCTTGGGCAGCTGATGCGTATTCTGGAGAGTCTCCAACTTGAGCAGAAGTTGCTAAGGCTGTGCTTTAATCTCAGTCGTGGTTTTGAAGCTACTGTCTGATAAGGCGAAAGGATGGACACTCAGAGTCAGTTGCTGCCGCAGTCGATGGTATGTGTGCTGACCTGACTGAACGAATCCGCATTCAGCCTGAAGTTGCTCCACCAACTGCTGTTGGGCTGTTGTGTCTTCAGCTAGTGCTGTTAGTTGAGCTAACCGCTGTTGCGCTTGTGCCAGTTTCTTGTTTGCCTGAGTCAGTTGGCGACTCAAAGCCGCTCCAACAGACTTACTCAAGTCCCAGAGTGGATGAAACAGAAAGGCTTTGCTAGGGCACTCTAGTCCCTCCAACGCAAGTTTAACTAATGCTGGCGCTCTATCACTGACCAACGACCTGACTCGCACTCCCACTTGTGTTAAGGCTATTTGTGCTTTGTCTAACCAAGTTGCGTATTGTCGATTTTCCACCTGTTCCTCAACCAAGATGTACCCACTTGACAAGTCCATTAACACCAACACATCTTGCTCAAAAGTCGTTTCATCCGCTGCGGCACAAATCTCAATTTCTGTCTGAGTTTCCCCAATGGCTTTTTGCTGATGCTGTTGGTATCTGAGGATAGCCTCTCTCACCACGACTTCTAGATTTCGCAGGGCACCAGGAGAAACCCCAACCTCTGCTGACAACTGTAGCAAGTAGAAAAACTCCGACAGTGTTTCGGCACCAATTCCACATTTGATGCCAAAGGTGTAAATCGTTCCGAACACTAGCAGCCTTAGCCATTGCCCTCCGGCTGCCGTTGACCATAAATCTGATTCTGGATACTTGTTCCGCCGTTCGAGCCCAAGTTTTATGCCGATGGATGCTACTTTTGGCAATGCCTGTTGCTTCTGCGATTTTCCTGAGCGAGTGTTTGCCTCCTTCCTTGATTGCCTCAAACACTTGTTGGCTGCGTTGGCGTAGCTTCATTCCTCACCTCACTCCCTGCTAGTCTAGAACTTAGTCTAGAGCCTGATGAGAATGTAACTCTCGCCCCAACTTGTTTGACTAACTGTCCCGGTTTAAATTGGTAGCCAAAAATGCTTAATAGACGACAGTAAATCGCCTGAATTACTAATGATCAAAGCTTCTCTTCTGGGTCTTCAGGCAAAATACGAGGAATCATCGAAGATTCTACTGGCGCTGAATCGTCAATATTCTGGGGAACCTAGTATTTTAAAACGGTTGGTTCTGGTTTTTGAACAATTGCGGGATACCGGTAAGGCAATTGCCTTTCTCCGTGCTTATTTGAAAACATCCCCCGAAGATCTTTGGGCTTTGCGAAAACTTGAGCAGCTTTCAGCTATAGGTATACGATGAAAGGTCCTTCGTCCCTTATGCAGCTGCAATCGCCGCCTGACCATCCCAAATCTGGTTGCTCTTTCCCAAAAAATCTTCGCCAATGGCTCAATCTGACTCTACAGACAAACCCCAGTCCAGTATCCGACAAAAGCACAAGCTAGCTTTCCTGGCAGCATTCCTGGCTTCCCTTGGAGTTCCCTGGATTTTGAGCGTTGTGTTCTGCTTTCTCAGCCTGTGGATTGTCATTCCGGCTCCCACTTTTTCCTTGCTACCCCTGGGAATTGGTGCGCCGGAGTTGAGTCCTTGGCTAGTCGTGATGAATGGGATTGCCCTGCTGCTTGTGGCGCTGCGATTCCAGTCAAGTTGGGTCTATGTTGTTGCACTGGGCTGTAGCTTACTGGGTCTGCTGCTCAGCCTGCTGCCCCTGCTTCAGTTCCCTACCGCCAATGCTCGTATTGCCGCAGCCATAGAAGCCGAATTTGGCAAAGAGATGCTAACGGCGGTTCCTCCCATTTCCCAAGTGGTGCGCCCCCACCCGTTTGTTTGGATAGATGTGTTTCGGGGCATTGAGGTGCCAGAAGTCCGGATTGATCGGGACATTCCGTTTGCCACCGTGGATGGGGTGAATTTGACCCTCAATTGCTATCGTCCCTCCTCCGTTGGACTGCATCCAGCGATCGCAGTGATATACGGGGGAGCT
>QQTW01001883.1_pt1 | contig 15019 bp, 8 predicted proteins | sample 1904831 | NCBI WGS metagenome assembly QQTW01 (sample SAMN09435610, study PRJNA476489) | Subsurface metagenome, whole genome shotgun sequencing project. | reverse complement strand
GTGCTGCATACCTCTTTGTCATTGGTCTGCAGGAGGTCCGTAAGTTTGAGTGCCTCGAATAAAAGCCAGAGCTGCTCGAATCATTCTCAGCAATTTGGTTTGAGAGACCAAAATCTGAGTAGAAGACATGTTTGTCCTTGATCAGGATATTTGCCGGCTTGATGTCCAAATGCTGAATGCGGTTTTCATGCATGTATTGCAATCCAGAAATAAGGCAACCAAACCACTGCCACATATGATTTGCCTCGATATCAGGAGGTGCTTCGAGGTATTGGTAGAGACTGTAATCAGCGGCTGGTTCCATGATAATTGTGGTCGAAGTAGCCTCTATATAAGCATCAATGAGCCGCACAACGTGAGTGTGTCGTAGAAGACTCATAATGTGTACTTCTCGATGTGTTGATGCTTGACTGGTAGTCCGCTTTCGTGCCAGAGAGGCTTTTGCACCATAGATCTGAATCTCATCCACCCATGATGTCGCACTAGATCCCAAGTATCGTAAAGACTTGAAGCGGGGATGTCTTACTTGGTTGGGTAATCTAGTTGGATATTCCAGACTCGCAGAAGCATACTTCTCATACCAGGTAGCTAACTGCGTCGACTGAGCTTTGACAATCAGCTCTTTGTGCCGGCAACAAAGAGATAAACCTCTGTTGGCCAAATGATGTCTCTGACCATTCGGTTGTCGATTGGATCGAGTGCCTCGGTTTTGACTAAACTTCGGAAAGCCTTGCAGAGAACCGTAAGAACTGCCGCCGGCGCTCGAATTACCTCCAGGACCGGAGCCTTTAGGAGGGTGTGACGGATCGTGTGTATCGTCCTCTGAGTCATCATCCCCATCATTATCTGTGGTATCACAACCATCATCTTCACTTGAGTTTCCTCGTCCTCCAGTCCCAGTATCCACATCTTCCACGGTCTCTCTAGTGACATCTATGTCACCCTCAATGAAGGAGTTGCACCGACCCTCATCCATATATTTTATAAGATGGTTGCACCTCGACCTCCAATTTCTGAATTCTTCTCCGCAATTAGGGCATCGTTTCTCGAAATTGTTGTTAACCCTCAAGCGGGATCGTTGCGAAGCTTCCTTTAGAACCCCCAGTCCTGAACCATAGCCATGCTTCGTCTTAAGATGTTCGTGGAAGCGATCCTTTCGGGGCCGGACCCGCTCAGATGGAGGATTCTTATTGCAAGGTTCGAGGCTGCACTCCCAAACTTCTTGTGGTCTACTTATCTTTTCATGCACTTCCCACGCTTTTTCCCTTTTGAACGCTGCGCCGCATCCAGATGTGCAAGTATACCTCCTATCACTTGAGCTCCCGAGCTCCTTGTCTTTACCAACCCTTTTCTTTCTATCGGTGCACTTAGGCATGCTGTCCAGGTATTGTTGCACCGTGCCAGAATTCGAGTTCGTGTCGGTGGAGTTAACTAGGGAACCTATTTTCGAATCCGAGTTGGTTTGTTGTTCAAAGTCCATGGTGTTCTCGAATGTATTGAGATCTGGGCTTGGGTTGGTATTGTATCCAGAATCATCTTTTGGAACATATCTCGCAAACCAGTCTTTAATTAACCCAACAGGTACTTTGTGAACTATCCATATGGCCAATGCAACCTCTCCCGTAGGCCATTGACCAGGATTTTCCTTGGCCCAAACTTCAAGACCGGCATAACTCCATTGTTGGGAGCTTGTCTGGTTGGGTGCAGTGAACAGATGATCCACAAAGGGACTTTGTTGAGTCGTTCGCTGTTCTGGCACTGATTGCGGTACGAAACCCTGCGGAGGCTGTGAAGGAGCTGACATGGTAGGATGAGGCGTTGCGATTGAGAATTGACTTGGATTGAAAGTGTTCAAAAGGAGTCCTTCCTCCTCTGGCTGTGGCATTGAGACAGAAGCTTGGCCCATGATATTTCCTTGGTGGGCAGTTGCCAGCTGCATTATCGCATGAACAGCATGACGGTCACTGCTGCTCAAGGATGTTTCGAAGCCATTGGCTTGTCTACCAATATTGTCCATTCCACTCGCGGTTGGTTGTGAGTATGACCAGCAGCTCTCAGCTGGGTTTGCTGATGACGGTCCATCATGATAGCCTTGGTTTCCAAATCTAGCGGTATCGGCTGGTAGGGCTGGCTGAAGGTTGCTTAAGGGGGCTGAATAAGCTTCAAAGCTGTTCTGAGGCGCTTGTGATGAATTGCGCGCATAGAATGGGCTGATTTGTGACGGTTGAGTCGTGATAGAAGAGGCATTGGGAGGCAAAGCTTGTGTGGTTCGTGGGTTGAAGGGGTTACCATCTTGGTACCTGTCGTTGAGAAGCTGAGAATGGGGAAACCCTGTGGCATCGTGATACTGATCAGCAAAGGCTGGGGAAATATTATAGCGATCCCTGCTTGCTGCTGACTGCCCCATATTTTTACGCCTTCTCTGCTGAGTGCGGTCCATAGCTTGTAGAAGCGCTCAGGTGGTCGTTTCAAGAAGCTCAATTGGGATAATGAGGAGCCTCTACAGTATAGCGCACTATCCCTACTTTTCAATAGAGACAGAGAGAAGCCACCGCATATACTCTGAGGAGCTCTCATGCGCAAGCCGTATGTCTGATTGTAAACACAACAAAAGCGATGTCAAAGCAAGAACAGATCAGGCTGAAGTGGCGTCTATACAATGCATTGAGTCAGTGCCGTGACATATTGTAGAATGTAGATACATTGTCCCTCTACATTTGTCAGGCTGGTTTGGTAGGACGACGAAAGATTATAAAGACCATGAGGCTGAGAAAAAGTAATGGGAGGTTCCTGCGTGAAAAGAGGGAGGTCCCGAGAGACCGCTGCACACGTGCCATAATTGAGGCCACGTCGGTGTCTGAAAGAACCAGAAACACGAAGGCGATATTGGGAGAAAAGAGGAACCTTAGGAACTGGTAGCTCTTTTCTCCCGAATCTATCCATTTTCTCCTAAACCAATGCGGCTTCTCTGATACGTCATGTAGCGTGCTTCGAAAGAGCCCAATAAAAAGCGATGGTGAGACACCCTCTTTGACCTAAATAGAAATTGGCGTCAGCCACCTTCAGTGTCAGCTGTATCAAACCTTCAGCCCTCATCTGTACTTAATGAACAGAAGATCATCGGTATGCAGCGCACAAACGCTCATAGCGGGCGTATTTCCAACGGGACTTGACAAAAAGGGAATTCAGGTACCCCTGCCGGTGGATCTTCCTGGGTAGACACAATGGCTCACCTTTTTTCGTACTTAACAGCACTCTGTTGTCTCAAAATACCACCTACTGAGCACTTACGCTTCTCAGCAGAATCGTCCCTCGTGAAGCTTCATAATTTGACTGACTGATTTGAAACCACGCTGTCATTGACATTCATTGTTATGTTTGTTGATATGAACTGCAAATTCAGCTTGGGAGATACATCTTGCACGACAAGGCTTGTTACACCAGTGCGCTTTTCTTATAACAATCCCAGGACAGATATTTTAACTGTGGCGCTCAATGTTACTGCTTCTTCCTAAAATATGATGAACTTCTTAGTACGTTCTCTCCAATCTGGTTTTCTTCTAGAAAGGTCTTTATTCTCCCGTTAGTGCTCCCTGAGTCCCTGTCAATACCCCTTTCCGACACGTGTCTCAGAATTGTCACCGTCTCTCATGGTTGAGAACCGAAGGGGTAATCCAGTCAAAGCTTTCATCTGACGGCTTCACCTATGACAGTTCTTAACAGCAATTGTGCCAGGAATCGCCACCACTGATGGTAGATCGATGCTGTTTGCCTTCTCATCAAAGCGCATGGCTTCTAAGATATCTTATTTCTTGACTGACTCGTCATCATACATGAGAGTCTTTTCTCTTCCTATGACAATGCATACTGCAAGGTAGAGTTCTGTTTTCTTCCTCTTGCACCTCGCAATCATCTCTTTCAAGAATAGAGGGGATTGCGTCAATGCTCCAAGCAGCGTTCATATATTATGTGCCTGCGTCTCCGGATAGCGCCTGACACCTTATCATTACCATCAACTTCATTTCACAAATCGACCTATTTAATACGCACCACGATTGGGTTCCCCATTTCAGTGCGGTCCAACGGTCCCAACAGATCTCCGAAAGCTAGGAAAGCTGCTCGACAGAAGCCTTGACGCCTCTCTGACATACCATCATCAGCATAGCCAACCATGCCTCAACTGGGCAACTCTGTTGATCCTCAGCAAACTCCGACCGCGCAGAATCCCGGACATCTTCTTGTGAATGAAGCCGCGCAAAAAGCTAGAGTAAGTTCGACTTGCCATCTGGCCATTCTTAGGGAAGCGGATAGTTGGTGTCCGTTCTCGCTGATATTTGCCGCTGTGTAGCCATTTCCTGAGCAGCAAGGCCAAAATTCAGCGACAGTCTATACGCTGGCTTCGCAGCAGAAAAACCATGTGAGCCCGAACATGCAGCAATGGCTGAATCAGACACCAAGGCAAGGGTATTGGAATCCTGTTGAGCGACTTCAGAACAATTCAGGCGGTGGTTCAGGATAAGGACGCAATCAGCACAGTGGCTTCTTCTTTCTCTTTGATCTTCCTCCCGGCAGGCGGGCAAAAAAACACGGTTGAGTGCAGTCATATAGTTCAACGAATGAAAGGCTGTATATAAACCACACCGGTATTAGAATTCCCATAAGGTTCATTGTTACTTCTTGTCATTTGCCCTGTTCTCTCCTCCCTCACTGTCGGTTGAGAGTTCTCATTGCCATCACTCAGATACAAGTATCAAGTCCTGTTTATCATACCTCTTTGCCTCTTGCACACATTGTCTCCGACCAGCGGGTGAAAACAAAATTTTGAGCTTGAGTTTCCCGGAGCTCTGGCTCGCTATCTGTTGATTTCTTGGCCACCCTTGAATCAATGATGACACGTCTAGTTGTATATAAGTGTAATAAAGGGATTCAGAGCTGCTAGCTGTGAGCTCTTGTAGAAGGGAGTTGATTAATGAGGGACTGATAATCCCTTATGCCTAGCATTCGCTAATATCACTGCATCTGGCCTTCGCTCGCACATGCTTATTACTTGTGATTGGCAAGCGTGCCATTTGCGCAACCCACAGTCGCGCAAATGGCACGCTAAGCAAAGCACCTTCAACCTGAACCTTCACTCTCTATCAAAAGTATCAGAACCTGTATATAACATGGTGGTCGCTGTTCAAGATGTGTGTTCAGTTGCATCATCCTTCATTCTCTTTCAGTCTTAAAACTAAAACCTTTCCAATAGGCTTTCAGCGACCTCCGCAATCATATCAAATCTGTGATAGCGCAATTATCTGAAATCAAACCCGATCAATCGAAGAAAATACATGACGAAATACTTGCTCTCTCTGCCGAACTTTCTACCATTGCTAACCATACTTCGACTGAGCATGGAGTAGTTCTCGAGCCTGGTTCTTCGCCGTGTCAAGCATCTCATATCTCTACCAACAACAAGCTCTACCTTCTACAGCAGCGGTTGGGACAGCATCCTCCTGCTAAGGAGCCTTCAAACTGTACACACCGCAAGAATGGGTTAGCTTTGTTTCTTAGCTCTGAACAGCCAGAGAGCGCTCTAAGTTCTCAGTCCACACCTCCTCAATCCTCATCTCGTCAGTCGACACCACCTCAGTCGACACCACCTCAATCGACACCACCTCAGTCGACACCACCTCAATCGACACCACCTCAGTCGACACCACCTCAGTCGACACCTACGCACCCGGGTCTCTTTATCCGCCATGAGATGCAAGATGGAGTCATATGCCTTGTTCCAACAATGGAACAGTGGCTTGATTTTCCTTCAATCCTGCGGTACGCTCAAGGGTTGGGTGCAGAAGAAATTGGTATCTGCAAAGTAGTTCTGCCGGAAGATCTTATTGGTCAATCGAAACCCGCTCGTTATACAAGGCAGAAGGCATCTTGTTATGACTCACGTCCTCAGAGCAATGGCACGTTTATTCTGGAAAGAAAGGACTGTGAAGCTGATCCCAAAGGAAGGCCTGAGCCAGTCGATATTTCATCTGACACTATTGCGGTGCAACATTTCGAGGAGCTTCTCACTGCAACATCAGGACTGAAGCATGTTTTATATTGCATTGATGTCGATGCACAGACCCCTGAGGAACGACAGAGCCTTGGTCTTCCTAAATCTCCTGTTTGGCCTCTTCAGGGCGATCGACTCTCTGAGACCAGAATACAGATACCTGGAATTCACTGGCCCTATGCTTATGAAGCTTACGATTCATTTGGAGCACCCTTCGCAATGCACAGAGAAGATGGAGACCTGCATTCTATTAACTACCTCTATGAAGGAGCTAAATATTGGATAGTGGTTCCTGAGACTCACGCCACTATGCTGGAAGAAGAGGTTAGACAAAGGAGTGGCCATTCTCTGCACGACTGTGCACAGTTTCTACGACATACCGCAACGTATTTTCCAGTCTCTATTCTAGAAGAGTGGCAGATTCCCTACAAAGTTGTTCACCAGAAGGCCGGTGAGGTCATGATCACCTTTCCTCGGGTCTATCATCAAGGATTCAGTGCAGGATACACGTTCGCAGAAGCCGTCAATTATGCCGACCAAGATTGGAGCATTGAAGGATATCAAGAATGTGACTCTCAGTACTGTCCTTCAGAATGTGTCAGAAAGGAGATGCTAGAATTTCGAGTTGACGGTGAAGAACGACGTTTGGAACGGAACGGCGACGATGATAGAAATAATGATGGTTTGGTGGAAGGAAGGACAACTCGAGCTCGCAAAGTCGGTACAAAGCAAGGGATTTGGTCCTCAAATGAGCGGCTGCAGGGCAATACCACTATCAATAAGACCAGAGCCTCGAGCAGGGGCATCAAAAGAAAGCCCGTTAGTCAAGAGATGCCGAACAAGCTTTTCAAAAGACAGCAATTGTTTATAGATGATGCATCAGCATTACTCAAGGGGCTGGTTCCAAAGAATCTGATACAACCAACCGGTCTCCATCAAACATTGGCTAGTCGGAGTCGGAGTGAAGACCCTAGTTCGATGGAGGTTCTTACACGTTTGTTCTACGCTATAGGCAGTCCAGATGCATTCTATCAACTACATCATGCCTGCAAGGCTAGCCGGCAGGTTCAAGAGCTGCGTACTCCTCAATTGACCAACAGCATCTCTGAAGCAATGCAAGCCCTTGATCAGCTGGATGTCACAGTCATCGCCCCATCAATCTTACGCCGGTTCTACTTAGCCACCCTAGTAACTCATCGCCATGACCGAGAAAGACACCATCAAAGTCAGCGACCCGAGCGCAGAATAAGAAGCCGGAATTCACCAGCGGAAGAACGTTTCAAGCGCGCTGATACTGCTGCCTTAGCAGATATGATGGCTGAGGCCTATCCTAATCTGAAGCCAACTCGGAAGCGGAGTGCCGCACTGCATGATGAGTATCAGAAGAAGCTTTCGTCTCTCAAGATTAGACTTCGTGAGGGACGTAACTGGTATATGATGCAGCAACGATTTTCTTCTGGAATACTTGCGTTGGTGCCTACATACGGTGAATATCAGATTCAGAATTACAAGTTAGTCGTTCTCTCCCAATATTCTTTGTTAGGTTTCTAATTCACATCAGCATTGAGAGAATGAAAGCAACTGAGTTTTCATTGTTTCTGGATGTTCTGATTGAGTTCCGCGGTAACTTTCTTCATAATGTCAGTGATTTGGTCTCTCAGCATATTCACGGAATCTTGAACCAAAATAATTTGAATCAAAGGTACATGTTTGAGAACCTAGATGGGGACTGTTTGAAGCATGAGCCATTTGATTCTGAAAATCTCATAGATCTTTGCAAGTTGAATTCTTAAATTATCAAATTATGAGTTCTATGAACTTCAGGCTAGACTGGGTCACCGAGTAAAGGTACTTGAGACCGGGTATGGGTAACTGACGGGTGCTTAGCAAGCGGATATTTCGCGGCCGCTAAGGTACCTTAGGATTGATTTGGTAAATTGTTTTGGGTGGGGTCTATGACTGCACCCTTCAAAACTGCGTGCCTTGTCTGAGCATGATGTTGTGCGGTCAAGGAATATACTTGGTAATGAAGTATCTATACTTGATCTCAAGCGGGATGACAACATATATGCCGGTTCTGACTCTAGTCTGATGTGCTTATTTTGGTACAAACGAGCGTTTTTGCATCTGAGTGAGAAATTAGAAGTATATAATGACAGTGCTGACGTAAATGAGTACATATTCATACCTTACAACTGACTGAGAATGACGTTATGAAAGTTTGTTAAGAGTGTGCGGAGTGCTGCCCAAGAATCCCAAAGTCCAATAGTCCGTATGTTGACGAGTGCGCTCAGCATGATCCATTGTTCAGGTCCGATCTAGCGGCATGATCCATTGTTCGGGTCCGATCTAGCGGCCAGAAATGAGCTTCAGGTAAATGCATGCTAGAGATCAAGATAGACATACGTGTACTGCCAATTCTTGTAAGTCTTCCTGCCACCGATGCTGCATCTGTTGATCTCCTTTGAAAGGCCGCTGTAGCAAGCTTCGAAAGTCAGGTCGCCTCCCTTGGCCACGTTCACCACCGTATAATCCCACTTGACGCCCGGCCTGTCGGCCGCGTCGACGCAAAACGAGCGCCGCTCACCCCCGACGTAGCCTCCTTGGAGGAACCTGCAGGCAGGGCCGATGCCATTGAAACCACCTGGTTTAGGAGGGTTAGGGACTGGACCGGCTGTGAAGCAGCCGTCGGCACGGGCTTCCAGGAGGTTGCCTTCGATCGGTCCCGCTGACACGGTTATGACTGCGGCGGCACCGATGAGGAGGAGTTGGGAGAATTGCATTTTGAACTATATGAGAAGGTTTAGTCAGAGGTAATATTAAACCGCGTTAGGCATGAGGACATACCTCTGGTTATTCTGTGACAGGTGGGATGTCGAAGGTCTAGGGCTAAAGGGAAGTTGATAATGCTCGAATTGATGTGATGGTAGATAATGATGAGCGATGTAGGTGCAGCAACGAGATACTTATACTTGGGATGTTGAGCTCGGTCTCCATGATCAAGTGTGAAGACGGTATCGGACTTGGGCCGAAAGGATCTGTTTTACTGACGGTATCAAGGTATTCTGCATCTTCTGTGACATGGCTTGGGGCTCAGCACCTCTGACGTTCTCGAAGCGGCCCCAACACCTGCATGGCCGCCCTACCTCGACTTCAATGATTTGCCTTGTGAGTTTGCGGAGATAGAATAAGCTTAGGCGTCCCGAGTTCAACTCCCCATAAACAACCGCAACAGACACAGAGCCAGGCTTGGCGTGTTCTCAGGCCCCAACACTCATTACTTGAAACTGCAGCTGAGCCTTGCCCAGCCAGGAGACCAGATAAGATGCATTTCATCCTTTAGGATCATTCATCCTCTAACATGCAAACTTAGAGGCCATAGCCCCGCCGCTGCCCAGCCAGAGTGAAGATCCACGCGCGTTTGTGATACACATCCATCAATGTAAGGCGTATCGGCTGACAGGTCCAAGACATGCTGTCCGTGAGCACTCCTTCTGATATGCATATCAAACTAAACATTGCGATGCTCAATTAGCCCAGAAGAAAGATGAATTTAGACCTCCATGTCTCCAAAGTTCTGGATAACGTCACTGAGACTGCGTAAACCAAAAATAGGCAAGACCAAGCTGAGATATCAGACGCCTAACGCGGCGTCTGATAATCTGAGTCCATTTGTTCTTAAGACACAATTGAGAAGGTAACTGTGCGGACATGAATTGCGGTACTTTGGCAGACAAGGATTGAGATTCAGCGCTGTGCCGGCGAGGTTGACTCCATAATACGGCCGCCTAGAATAAACCAATCATGGTTTTTATCGCAGCACTACTATGGTAGGACAAGCTCGGTCTGCTCGGATTGAGTGACTCGGCTTGGGATTTTATACCTAGTGTGGACGTTTGAGCCACCTCAGCCGCACACGCAAACGGCTTATGCAAAGCTGACAGTCGGGGCCAAATGACGTCGTGATCTGGGGAAAGGAACCTTCGGTGGTGAAGCGAAGACCATAAAACTGCCATGGGACAGCCTTTGTGGTGACTTAGGTCTTGTCATCCTCCCCGTCAGCCAACACTCGATCGTCTAAGTAGGATATAGACAGGCATCCCTCCTCCCACGCTATGACTTGCAACATAGAAGTTACCATGACCTGCACTCTCATCTCTGCCTTCGACGTTCGGAGAGTTACAGTATGGCACGAGGCTCGAATCTGAGTAGATGTTACCTATGTAGGTAAGTCTGCTGCGCGTCTTGTCTTCCAGCGTAGCATTCATCGAATGACACACCCTGGAGACATGAACAGTATATGAGCCGTCTTACAGAACCATATACGATGTTTATTATTGGCCCCAAGCCATAAGTAGGACAGTGTGTACCTATACAAATTCGAAGTGCTGCTGTACACTATCAACAGCTAGTCACAATACCCAATAGATCTTCGTTTTGGCGGTTCGTTGAAATCCTGCTTCAGGAGAGCAAGGCGAAATGAGGTTCGGGTCGGGCTATTGTATAAGATATTCATTTAAGGGAGGGATCGGAGTTTCAGCTATTCTCACCTTACTATTCATCGCCAACATGAGATACACCTTCTACCTTGTCACTTATGATCGCGGCACCTAATTGAGCGCTGGCAAAGCGCAGCCTTATCATTGATCCTTCTTCAATCAAAAAGAAATCAAAGGCACCACGAATTTGAGAGGTGCTCATCAACTGCGCGGTATGCCGGGTGCCTTCCATTACAGAGGATCCGAAAATGTGGACCTCAACAAATCAGGGCCCTGAAAGAAGAAATACAGATCGGAGAGGTAGATGAGGCAAGACTGGACGTGGTAGATCTGCGCTTGAGGGAGTGCAGGATTGACACTTCCTCGCCTGTGTGGTTTTCGCAATCTGTGGTGACAGCTCTGTTGTTTGGCAGCTCTTAGATGTCGCTTGCTCCGGGTTGCTCTTGTGATATCGGCGACCCCCTCAGACGCTGTGCCCGGGTCTGATCGTAGCCAGGGCGCCTCAAGTATTATATCGCGGTTCATCAATCGCAATGTCCACAAGAGTCGTTGGTTCTCGCTAGATGGAAGAAGGCTCTTTCGGGAAACGTTTATCGGACACAGGCATGCACATTTTGTTGTTAATAAGTTATAGCACTATCCGCACAAGACCCATGAAATCTGTTTCAACCACATTTGGTTCACACACCTCAATGGTCTGCGGTGGCAAAAATGGCGGCCACATCTTCCAAGTTTGCACAGCTCGGCTACCGGGTCATCAAAACTCTTAGCACGGACCCGAAGACGAATAGATGCATCTATCTCGCAGAGTATGTCTTTCCAGACGCTCCTTCTCAATTCACGCATAGCTGACAGAGTGACTCAGGAGGGGCGTTAAGCAATATGTCTTGAAACCGCTGCAGGAGCAGATGTTGGCCCAAGCCAAGCGTTCCACTGAGCTCCAAAACTGCCGTTTCGTGCGCGCACCTATTGATATAATCGAGGGAGAGAGGACTGTCGTCTACGAGTACATGACCAACACACTTCTACACCTCGTGGGTCACTTTTCTCTTTCCTTGCGGCAGCGCAAGCGGATTCTTTACGATGTTCTGCAAGGGCTCGCGGAGATGCACGGTCGCGGCTGGGTGCATGCCGGTAAGCCTGGCTGGGATTCTCGTACCAGGTGCGATAGCTGATTCTCGACAGATTTGAAACCGAACAACGTCTTGGTCAACTACAAGGCTACTGGTCTTGAATGCGACATCGAAAAGGTCTCGGTGGGAGACGTCGACAATGCCGTAGTCCTCGAGGCCGGGTATGCCATCGCTTGTCAGGTCGGCAATGTTTGGTGGCGCAGCCCCGAAGCGCAATTGGGAGTGTCTGTCGAGGCATCGACAGACATCTTCTCCTTTGCCCTAGTGGTATGTTGAATCGTATATCTCTCCTCCGCGCAAGCCAAGATCTTAGAAATGACTTTGCTTTCCGCAGTGTATTTTCGTCATGCTAGAGAGACCTATCTTGTACATCCACGAAAAACTACGACACCCAGAAGTACCTTTATCCCTCCAGGTTTTAGATCTCACCATCGAATATTTTGGGCCATTGCCGACCAAACTAAAGAAAGATGTTTCTGCTGAGGTGCATGAACTGCTAACGATCTTGGAGAAAAGGTACGAAAATGGCGACGACGAGTTCCACTTGTTCAAAGACTGGGCGGAAAATCGTCTTCCTGACCTTGGCATGGAAGTGAATCTCGAATATTTGAACGAAGGCTTCAAGGCCTTCTTAGGAAGAGCGATGGAAATGGATCCAGACGCACGCCCAAGCACGGCTAAGCTCTTAGATGACCCTTGGTGGTCAAGCTGAGCCAGAATCTTCCAGGCTGGTTGACATGAACTACCCAAGAGAATGCTGCGTATACGCAGTATGAACGATCAATCACGGTCCAAGCCAGAGAAGCGATCACGTGTTCCAATCAGGTACGAGTACAAATATAAATGGACCATCACCCAAGCATTGGGTATAATGCCCGAGTATAAACCCATACTGGTCCCGATCTAAGCTGCGGTCACTTCAGCTACAGTTTCTGTGCCCGCCGCTTCGCTCCAAGTGTCAATGCTTCCTCAGCTTCAATCGCAGCCCAGAGCATATTCCTCACGAACCCACCACGAATTCGAAAAAGAATAATCGTTCCTGGATGTTTGCCAACATGAGCCTCATGATCTAGCTTCCTGTTCCCCCCATCATGTACCTCTAGTCGTACTGTTCCATAATTACGACTTGCTTTCCTCCTTCGAGAAGCAACAACAGCCTGGTGCGCAGCCCGACACTGAGCTCAGGCGCACGAGTGTCCAGTGACACAATCGGGTCGCTCTATTTGTGGTTCCACACTAGATCTGAACCGCCTTCCACCCTTTCATCCTTTGGATCCATGCGGCCTCAATAGGCCCGAGTCGCCAAAATCACTCTCGGGCCAGCTCATGGATTGCCTCTTCATTCTACCAATGCCTCTTGGCGGAGAACTGCTGCTTATAGATTTCTCGGGACTTGCGCTGGGTGTTGGGCTAGGCGAACGCCTGCCCGCACTCGACGCATCAGATTGCGCGGCATCTGAGGTTGGAGTGGGTGGGGAGTATTCGATAACCAGGCTCCTGGAGTCGTTATTCATCGAATCCTCCGAATGAGCTCTGCTATGACTGCCGTACATGCTGTAACGAGTTCCCTCGTGCCTGGAAGAAGTGGGCCGCGTAGAGGGAGGACTTTCCGAAGGACTCTCGAACGAATGCTGCAGGTTCCTTTGGGGTTTGGTAACCATATTTTGGCCAAGGGGCAACTCCAAGTAGCTACTGGTTGCACCTCGGGAAAACATTATCAGGAGAAGACATACGAGTATAAGAAATGACTGAACAATCGACATCCGCTTGTGGAAAATGACCTCGTCTGCGAGCATCTTCAATCGAGCACTCAAGGCAACCACCTCGCGGTGAGATTGCTCCCGTTGAGTCTCAAGTTCGATGACCGTTGACTGCCAGATCTGGTCGTATTGTTGTCTGAAGCCTCTCAACTCGGTCAAGACTGTATCGTTAAGATTTTCAAGGAACGTGGTCGTTTTTGCTAATTGACGCTTTTCAACCTTCGTGAAAGCATCTCTTAGAATCCGAGACTGATCCTCGATGTACTGTAGAGATAATGAAGAATTGGTTTCCAGGAGCTGCAAGCGTTTGTGTATGGACTTGAAAAAGTTCTCTTGCGTCGTAGGATTTGAGTGAGGCGGGGTCGTTGCAGAAGATGCTATCCTGACTGGCTCTTGCACAGTAATTTCTGAAGTCCTCGTCGAGACCGAGCCAGTAGATGTTGACGGAGCCTTGACTTCTGGATTGGGTTTTGATATAATAGCTGATGTGGCGGTAGTGTCGGTTACGCTGATACTAGATGGTACTGGCGACGATGTTGACTCAGACCCTGAGGATGGCTGGAGCATTGAAGTCCCAGGCTCGGAGGTTGACATGGTCGAAAACGCCTCCGGACGCATTGATTCTGTATTCATTGATTCGCTGGAGTCTCCAGATGAACGGGATTCGTCGTACTCGGACTCGTAACAAAAACAATTGCTGGTATTAAATGGAAGTATTGCTACTACAGACAACGAATGCTCCTCCTCATATTTGTACAAGGGATCAGCGTTTGTGACAGCCCCAGCGTCTACTGTAGCTTCTGGCTGCGTAGTATTCTGGACCTGCCCAGTTGTGTTCGCAGGGATCTCCATGGCTTCCACGGGGGCAATCTCCGCGTTCTGCGATGGAGTGGATGCGTTTGCTTCAAGCTTCTGCGTCGTTTCTTGATTGTCAGGTCCAATCACTACGGAGGACGCCACCTCCTTGACCATCACCTGCGCCTCTACTACATCACTCTCGTACTCTTCATCTTCGCCCCTTGCTGCTTCCTCCTGATGCCTGAATTCTTCCATCATTGTGGTTCCGTGTACCCTCAATAGGCTCACCGGACAATAGTACTCGTTGCCATAATGCGTCAGGAACTCAACTCTCAAATATCGTGCCCATATTAAAGGGTTTTCAACGAGGAATGCCTGGACTTCACGACTGTTCCGCGCTTCGAAAGTTCCCAACTCTTTCCATTTATCTAGCTTGACTGGATACCTATCTGACACACTGACCCTGAATGTACGGAACATCGAGCTGAAGAATTCAAAGTTCGCAAGTACGATCGTGTCGATAAGGATATCGCCGCAAAGTTCGACGATGAAGAATTTGTTATCGGCGGAGCATTCATTTAGCATGTAACTATCCTTGTTCTCCACCAGAACCGAGGATGAGCCCTTGCATTGTGGATTGGTCTTTAGTATCGTTGCTGCGCAGTCGAAAGAGGCATAATTGAAACGCTCTTTGCAGGTTTTCCCAGCATCCTTACTCCTTGATGTAGCGCTTTGAACGGTGGTCTTCTGCTTGCCATCCGCTTTTTCGCCTGAGGAACCATC
>QQTW01001882.1_pt1 | contig 15020 bp, 12 predicted proteins | sample 1904831 | NCBI WGS metagenome assembly QQTW01 (sample SAMN09435610, study PRJNA476489) | Subsurface metagenome, whole genome shotgun sequencing project. | reverse complement strand
AACTTGTGGTAATTTGTTTTTCTCAACAGACCGCAACTGAGCCAGACTTTCTTTTAAACGGTTCGATTTTTGCTGTAACCGATTAATCGCAAATTCTTGCTGTGCTTTTAATTGAGCATTAACATCACTGCTTTGGTTGTAAACTGGTGATACCGTTTGTGTGATGGCAGTAAGCGATTTTGCTTGACGAGCAACACTACTATATGAAACAGGAACTTTTACTGTTTCTGCTTGCGCTTTAGCGATCGCAGAAGTAATTCGCTGTCCTTTCGTTGCTTGTAGTACCGATGAACTACGTTCGGTCGCAATCTTATTGGCGATCGCAGGCACATTTGCTGTGCTTGCTGCAACTTGCCATTTAGCTCCAAGCCCGGACACCTGTGAAATTGCTGTTGGTTCCACGATAACAGGATTTTCCGGCACGCTCACGTTATTGGAAACGGCTTGGATTCCCAGCTTGTTTGTGGGCGCAAATTTCACCGCAGAATCGCCAGGAGCAGGAATCGCAGACGCTGTATTTTGGTTCCCTACTGGCTCTGCTCCAAGGGCTTGGTCGCTTTGCCGAGTCACCAACAGGCTGGTAGCTCCCATTGAGATTGCCAAGCCGATCATGGCGGCTTGTGTCCGCACGCGACGGTTTATTTTTAGATTTGGTGCGTTCAAATTGTCCACTGGGACATCCTCATTGGGGTTACTTTCTAAGACAGCCTTCATATTGTTTTTTAATGCTCGTTTCAAAGACGACCTCCTACGATCGCTAGTGCTTAACCGATCTCGATTGTCAGTCGGATACTAGTCAATGATTTAGATCACTACGAACGATAGATCAAGATCACACTCACCAGAGATACTTAGGCAACATTAACCCGGTTCTCTGATTTAGACAAGTTAACTTCGTTTCAAAAAAATTAAATTTTTGAGTTACTTGTCTCATTGCTCCTTATCTCCTGTGAAGTTTTACTCTTTACATTTATCGTTCGATATGCTGATTTTCAGGAAATAAACGCGACATTAGCTAATTTGCGCTTTTGAAACGTTTATGAACCGAAGATAAGGCTTATGTTGAGTCGTGCTTTACACGCATTGCATCCTACGATAAAGCTGTAGGTATGCCCTCAATATTAAGATATTCATCAGTTACACATGCAATCAGTCTTCCTAATACGAGAATTTACGCTGATTATTCCCTAAAATTCAACCGTAATAACGCGCAGGTACTTTTACCTCCCTGTTGGGCGTGAGCATCCCACCCTTATGCCCAAATGCTTGATATGACTACAATTTATCCTACTTGTTCCTGATTTTATATATGTGTAAATTTATAAAAAACTATGACCGATTTCAGAATTCTCTTCACTTGTTCTATACAAATTACTTATATAACCTTAGCCATATATTTAAGTACAATCAACCATGCCTTTTTGACGTTTTACCATTAATGTATACTGCTTCACGAAAATATTACTGAGGTAGTGAGCTTTTGTAAAGAGGATTGATGAAATTGATAAATTTAACTCTGACGTAAGTGGTTTTACGGCTATTTGGCAGCGGCATCAAACTAACTCAATATAAGGGGATTTATTGTAAATAACCTAACTGGCGACGGGCTTCAAATAAGCTGACTGCAACACTAACCGAAAGGTTTAAACTGCGTACTCCTGACTGACTCATGGGGATGTAGAGGGTTCTATCGCAAAAGTCTAGAGCATCAGCACTCAAGCCAGTAGTTTCACTGCCGAATAGCAACCAATCATTATCGAGAAACTTGAAGCTAGCATAATTGTCGCTACCTCTTACAGTAAACCCTAAACATCGACCGCCGCGCTCCTGATGTGCCACTTTGAAAGCTGCCAATGTCTCGTGATAGTACAGTTTGACGTATTCCCAATAGTCCAAACCAGCACGTTTGAGATAGCGATCGCTCAACTCAAAGCCTAATGGACCAACTAAATGCAGTTCTGTCTCTGTTGCCGCACAAGAACGAGCAATATTGCCAGTATTTGGCGGAATTAGCGGATTAACTAAAACGACCTGGGGCATAATTGGTAGTAATAAATCTATGTAACAAAATAATGTGTTGCTTGTTTCAAATCTAACTTAAGATGGAGGTCTTATATAGTTTTTATTAATATTAGCCAACTGACCGCGATTGATTAGAAATTTAAAACTAATAAAAAAACTCTCAGAAGGCATAGAAACTTTCCAAGAGTGGTTAGGAATTATATCAAAAGCGTAAAGATTTGTATTCAGGTTTAGCAAACCCTTGACAAATGGGGTAAATTGCTATCTACTAAATTTTGCTTCAAAATCAAACAATCGCTGACGAGCAGATTTTTTCTTCTAATTCGATTTCGCGATCGCGTATTGCTGCTATTGCTTGGGTCAAAACGCAGCTAGCACTAACTCCGACTGCGTGGAGTTGCAGCCATTGCTGGGCTTCATTGCCTTCGCGCAAGATTTTTGGCAGCGGTGAAAGAAAACAGCTAAAGCCGTTTTGTTTGGCAATTAACCAAACCCGATCGTAAAGTTCAGAAATCCAATCGCGGGCAGTAATAGTTCTACCGTCTTGCCAATGCTGGAGTTGAGCATCCAAACTTTTCGTTGCCGCTGCGACTTCATTTGCCGCAGTTATATCAATTAGCTCCTCTGGAGTAAATTGACTTTGAGTTAACGGGTCGAGATTGGGGTTTTCGATTAGTTGTAAAAGTCTGGCTTCCAAAAATGCTGTAATTGCCAACAAAGCAATCGGGTCTGTCACCAAGTCACAAATCCGCAACTCCAAACGATTCAAATCGTGGGGACGGTTATTACCATTTGGGCGTACCGACGACCACAAATGCCGCACGTTCTGCATTGTACCCGCTGCAAGCTGTTCTTCAACCCATTCAATATGATGCGCGTGGGATGTAAATAACGGCACGCGATTCGGGGTTTGTGGGAAAAGTCCCCACCGGGTCGAATGAAATCCTGTAGTTTTACCATCTAAAAATGGCGACGCGGCACTCAAAGCTAAAAATAATGGGGCTTCGACTCGAATTAACCGACATGCCCGCATTAACAATTCAGGGTCGCTAATACCAACGTTGATGTGAATGCTGGCAGTAACAACTTTCGTACCGTAAGTTTGCTCAATATAATCATGATATGGATTGCCTGGGTCGGAACGGAAGAAGCTAGAGCTTCCACCCAATGACAAAGTGCTTCCCGGAATCAACGTATAATCACCCAATTGCTTCAGGTAATCCCGCAATTTTAGTCGAGGACGTAATAAGCTACACAACAATTGTTCGTAGTCATTTAGAGGTGGGGTTATGTACTCTACATTACGACTATCCGGCTCGCGGACAAATTCATCCAACGACGCAACAATCTTGTCAGAGAGACCGACCACATCACCATTTGGCGTGCCCGTATACATCTCAACTTCAAAGCCTTTCAATAGCACCACTTTTGTTCCCCTCGGCTCTCCTTGCTTTTAAATTGTATCGAATTAGACGATTCACCGCCTATATATTTTGGAAGAAAGGGAGTAGGGAGTAGGGAATAGGGGGAAGGGGGGGAAGGGGAGAAAGGGGGGGAAGGGGAGAAAGGGGGATGAGGAGAAAATTGCAAGTTTTGTCTCCCTACCTCCCTACCTCCCCACCTCCCTTTATCCCTACTCCCTCACAACCGATACTGCTGATAAACAGAGCTAGCTGCCCGATGTACAAGAGAATGGCGATAAACTAATGATTTCATGTCGTCAGCATAACCGCCGCCGATGACGCAAGCCACAGGATAACCTGCTGCAACACAGGTACTCAAAACTTGCATTTCGCGGCGAAAAATACCCGTGTCGGTTAAAGCTAACTTGCCGAGTTTATCGCCAATATGGGGGTCAACTCCCGCATCGTAAAAGACGATATCGGGCTTGACATTTGATAGTAAATCTGGTAAAAAACTTGCTAAAGTTTGCAAATATTCATCATCTTCCATTCCCACTGGTAAAGGAACATCCAAATCACTTTTTTGCTTTGTACCAGGGAAATTGACTTCGCAGTGCATCGAAAAAGTGAAAACACTGTCATCGTCTTGGAAAACAAACGCTGTACCATCACCTTGATGGACATCCAAATCGACAATGAGGATTTTTTGCGCTAGACCAATTTTTTGCAAAACGCGGGATGCGATCGCTAAATCGTTGAAAATACAAAAACCCGAACCATAACTAGGGAAAGCGTGATGAGTTCCCCCCGCAGTATTGCACGCTAAACCGCATAAAAGAGCGAGTTGGGCTGTGAGAATCGTACCACCGACTGCCACACAAGTACGATTTACCAATTCTGGACTCCAAGGTAAACCAATTCGTCGCTGTGCTTTTGGGTCAAGGGTTCCTTGACAATAAGCGTTAACATACTCGCATGTGTGAACTAATTCGATTAACTCTTGCGGTGGACGTGTTGGTGTGTAAAATTGTTGAGGTTGCGCTACACTATCCCCTAACAGAAGTTCGTAGAGTAACTTAAATTTTGGCATCGGGAAACGATGACCATTTGGTAATGGGGCAACATATTCAGGATGATAAATAATTGGCAAATCCATATTTAAGAATCGTCTACTTTTGATTTTTTTAAACTAATAATTTTTCTAGAGATTGACTACAATTATTTTGTCAGTTTTCTGTTATCGTAGAATGTAATTATGGTTGTTCGGTGATTTTACAAACAATCAAATTTAAATTTTTACACTTGTATTTTACCAACTCAAGTTGAAAGTGCATTTTCAATCTACAGATTAATTTATGCACTGTGCTGTGCCAACACAAATGATTTAGTAGGATGGCTAGAAACACCATCAACAACCATAATCTTAAAGTAATTCAGGGGCTAAATCTAAGTTTCAAATATAATGCATATTTTACCAGCATCGTGGAAATACGAGATTTTTTGATGTGCAAATAAATTTGGGATGATTTCTAGATTATGAACTTAATATACTCTTCAACGCTAACCGATATTAGTTATAGATTAAATTTAGGATTGGCTATGACAGCACAAATACAACAATTAATTTTGCCAGTGGTATTTTGCGTATTAGGTTTATTAGGGGGAGTAGTTGGCGACCGAATTATCTATAAAAAGGTCAAAAGATTTGTCATCAAAAAACAAATACCGGGTAGTGAAATTATTGTAAATTCGCTACACCGCATAATATTACTCTGGTTCGTACTAGCTGGATTTTATGCCGCAATTATTAGTTATCCCGATTTAACATCAAATATTGACCGCGCATTACAAAAAATTATTACAGTAATATTTCTGTTATCAGTTACTTTGGTTGCTGCTCGTTTAACTGCGGGGTTTGTGACTTTGTTTATTAGTCGGTCAGAAGAACTTTCGGCTTCGTTAATTTCTAATATTGCCAAAACGGCTGTTTTAGTTATTGGAACATTAATTTTATTACAAACTTTAGGAATAGAAATTACACCAATTATTACTACTTTAGGAATAAGCGGTCTAGCTGTAGGTTTGGCGCTCAAAGACACGTTAGAAAATTTATTTTCGGGCTTTTATTTAATCATTTCTAAGCAAGTCAGAACAGGCGATTATGTCAAATTAGATGGCGGTCACGAAGGTTACGTTACAGACATCACATGGCGCAATCTCATTATTAAAGAATTATCAAATAACGTAATTATTGTACCTAACTCTAAGCTAGCAACGGCAATTTTTACTAACTGCCATCTACCAGTTAAAGAAATTACTCTTACTATCAATGTTGGTGTTGATTATGATAGCGACCTCGAACATGTCGAACAAGTTACGGTTGAGGTTGCCAAAGAAATAATGGAGGAAGTCGCACCGCAACTAAAGACAAATGTCCCGTTTATTAGATATCACAATTTTGGTGACTTTAGTATCGATTTTAAAGTTTATATTCGAGTTAATGAGTTCTTTGACCAAAGAATAGCACGACATATCTTCATTAAAAAATTACACAAGCGCTTCCAAAAAGAAGGTATAAAAATTCCTTTTCCCGTGCGTGAATTGTATAACATGTCGGCTGAAAATGCAAAAAATGGAGCGATTGAGACTGAATCTTAAATTTGTGAAAAAAATAAACCCGGCTTCTACACGAACCGGGTTGAGAAATCAAAAAACGTTAAGAATTATTTTTTACTACCAGGTGTGCGTCCACCTTCGTCATTACTACCACCATGCGGGCGCGAGTTGCCAGGGTCACACCCTTCAGCACCGTTACCAATACCTTGGTTACAATGACGCTTAGGTTTGTTATCGTCATCGTCATCGTCGCCATCAACTTTTTTATCGTCATCGTCATCGTCGCCATCGCCTTTTTTATCGTCATCATCCTCATCGTTACCCTTCTTCACCTCTTCAGTCTTGGTTTGCTCAACAGCATACTTGGAAGAAATATCAGTAACTTCGCCAGTACTAACAAGTGCTTTATATAGTAAGGCACAGACTTCAGCGCGGGTTGCTACTTTGTCCGCATTGAGGGTTTCGATATTCGGATAGTTGATGACAATACCCCGTTCAGTTAGGGCTGCGATCGCATTCCGCACGTCGCTACGAATTGTTGTAGCATCGCTATATGCAGTCAGTATCGCCTCAGTCGAACCTGTAACAGTATAATTAAGACCCCGTGCTAGAGCCAGCAAAATTTCCAAACGCGATAGGTTTGCAGTCGGCTTAAATTCATTGCTAGAAGTACCTAAAAAGCCTGTTTGATAAGCTTCGCCGATGGCGTTAAACGCCCAGTAACCTTGTGAAACATCCTTGAATTTGAGTGCTTTACGAACTTTGGCTTTTTCAAAGGCTTGGGCAACCATTGCCGCAAATTGGGCGCGAGTAACCTGTTCGTTGGGACGGAAAGTACCATCGGGAAACCCTTCGATAATTTCCATCGCTGCCAACTCGGCAATAAAATCTTTTGCCCAGTAATTTACGGATACGTCAGAGAACTTGACTTGAATACCGCTAGCTACACCAACTTCACGGTAGTCCATCATCATCTGACCGACATCGTAAGCCGAAGTCCCGTCATCGTTAACTTCATTGACTTGCACCAATTGGTTTGGTTCAGCCTTTAGCGCGGCAGCGAGGTTGGAACTAAAAGCACTCATTGACTGTCTAACTAATGCATACTCCCCTTTGGTAAAGGATGCGGGATAAACACTAGTAGCAGCGCTAGATAGCCCTTGGACTTGAAATTGCGTAACTTTAATTTCGCGGGAATTACTTACGAAAGTTACACGTTGGTCGCTAACTTGAGTAAAATAGTCGTAAGTATTAGTACCTGAGTCAATATTGCCGTCGAAGTCAGCATCTAAACCATAAACGGTGCGAACAACTTTGTATCCACTTGGGTTTGCAGACAAAATCAAGTTCACAGCACTATTTGCTGACAAACATTCAAATTCGCTATAGCCAATAAAGCGGTTTTGGGTATCGTACAACCGGACAACAATTCTATCGCCAGCTTTCAAACCTTTAACAAATTTTGCTTTTTGCTTGATTTTGTATTTGTAATCGCCCAAAAATCGCTCTTTGGAATAGCCTTTAGCGCGTTTCCCTTTCACAGAAATACGGGTAATAACTTCTTGGAAATTACCCGATGGCTGAAGAATAGCGAGGGTGAAACCGGGTTTTTTGCTTTTCATGCTAACTGTCGCGCCGCTAATGCTATTACGACTGGCAGTGATTCGAGAAGCACGAACTTCAGTTGTACTTGCAGCAAGAACTTCGCTGCGACGTTGAACAGTGGTGCGATTGGTAGCTTGTTGGGTAGTGGATTGTATTTTAAGCATAGTCGCGGTGAGTGCTTGACTCGCACTTTCATCGACAGCAACATTTCCCGACTCGTCGGTACGATAAGCCCAAGTTTGGTTACTGCCAGCAACAATTACTTGCCAACCAGGAACCAATGCTTGCGTACACATTCGATCGGATTTCAAACCCAAGCAGCCATCTGACCAAGTTGTTTTTTCAGCTTTCAGGACGCGCAAAGTAGACACTTCTACATTTGTGCGTTGTACGATATCTTGTAAAACAGATGCTTTGACTGCTTCTGGCATTTCAGATTCGTTGGCTTGTTCGCCAACCATATCTTGTGCCACTAGTTGCACACTTTTAGAATCATTAAGCTTTTCTTGAATGCTGGTCGGTAACCCTGATGCTGCAAACGCCGAAGCCATTGGCGAAGTCATTGCTACATAGGCAGTTGCAAAAATTACTTTACCAAAGGAAGTCAAGATTTGATTTTGCTTGTTCATCTTACAATATACCAGTCAAGGAAAACGTCAAAGAAGCAAATGCGCTTCTTGATTTAGTTATCCCGCGCTACGTATAAAACGAACATACAATCCATATCATCAAGGAATTTTCACAATTACCGTGATTGCACAGAACTCATTAGCACAAAATAAGTTTGAAAAGCACTTTTGGACATGGCAGGGTCATAAAATCCAATACACTGTGATGGGAACCGGGCGACCGTTAGTACTAGTTCACGGGTTTGGTGCTTCGATTGGGCATTGGCGAAAAAATATTCCAGTGCTTGCGGATGCTGGTTATCAAGTGTTTGCGATTGACCTTTTAGGGTTTGGTGGTTCTGACAAAGCACCTATTAATTACAATGTAGGTGTCTGGGTAGAATTACTGAAGGATTTTTGGGTTGAACGTATCCAAGAACCAGCAGTATTTATCGGTAACTCCATCGGGGCGCTTATTAGCTTGACGGTGCTTGCTGAACATCCTGAAATCGCTGCGGGTGGGGTGTTAATAAATTGCGCGGGTGGATTAAGTCATCGTCCTCACGAATTGAATCCACCCCTGCGAATTGTGATGTCAGGGTTCAATAAGTTGGTGAATCATCCTATAACTGGCAGTTTTGTATTTAATCGGATTCGCCAAAAGCATCAAATTCGACGAACGCTTTATCAAGTTTATTGCGATCGCACTGCCGTAACTGATGAGTTGGTAGATTTGCTGTATCAGCCTTCGTGCGACCCCGGGGCACAAAAAGTATTTGCATCGATTCTTTGTGCCCCTCCCGGTGCAAGTCCCAACGAACTATTGCCTAAAGTTGATTTACCGTTATTGGTATTGTGGGGTGCGGCTGACCCTTGGACACCAATTAGTGGGGCAAAAATTTACGAAGATGCCTTCTCTAATGGTAAAAATATCAAAGTCGTTGCGATTCCAAAAGCTGGACATTGCCCCCACGATGAAGTTCCAGATAAAGTGAATTCTGAAATTATTGATTGGTTAGCACAATTAGGACGGGAGCAAAGCGTCCCTTTCTAAGGGAACACCAAGAAATAAATTATCCCCTTTTGTGGGATGGGCATCCCTGCCCGTCCTTTATCTTGATTAATAACTAGTTTGTGAATGTGAGAAATCTTAAGTTAAACAGTTGCTGAAAGTTTTATGAAAGGTTTTTTATGATTGTAAATAGCCGTTGGGTGGGCGGTTTAAGTGATTTGTTTGTATGGGAATAAGAATGTTCGAGGAACCCGCCCGTACAAGTCTTTGTATTTAGTGATTTGTTTGTATGGGAATAAGAATGTTCGAGGAACCCGCCCGTACAAGTTTTTGTATTTGGGAAAATTATCGATACTAAAAATTAATTTTCTTGTTTTGGAGTATCTTCAATATTAGGTTTATTTTCTTTACTTGGAATATTTTCAGCAGCTAAATTATCTGAATATTGAGCTAATTTTTCCGCGCAATCTTCAGAAACAATAATAAATTCGGTTTCGCGTTCGGGCTTTTTTCCCCATTCGTCTAAAACATCTTTAATTAATACTTCTTGCGTCCAAATTTTAGTAACAACAGTTAGAGGTAATGCGAGTAGTAAGCCAAGGAAACCGAAGAAATTAAGGAAGAATAATTGGGCAATTAATGTCACCGCAGGTAGCAGCGAAACTTGATGCGCCATAATTACAGGTGTGATAAAATTGCCTTCGGTTTGCTGAACTAGGAAGTAAAGACCGAACACAGCAAGGCTTTTCCAGGGTGCATCCAGAAGCGCGATCGCCATTGCGGGAATAACGCTAATAGTCGGACCGAGGTTAGGTATCAAATTCATGAAACCTGCTAGTACAGCCAAAGCCAGCGCCGAAGGTATCCGTAAAATCAACAAACTAATCATGCTCATTGTCGCGACATAGAGCATTGCGATCCCAGCACCAGTTATCCACCCCTCCAGCGACACTTCGCATTTATCCAAAATGCCATCTACTCGTTGTCGATAAAATGACGGAAATAACCGTATAAATAATTTACGATACGCTTGCGGGTTTGTTAAAAACATCCCCGTCAAAACTAACACCAGTAAAATCTTGAGAATTGCTTCTAAAGAACCCGACAGAAATGCAAACGAGCTACCCAATGCACGATTTACCACAGGCATAGCTTGCTTGATTAAACTGTCGATGTCTGGTATGTAGGGAGACAATTGTGCTGGAGTGCGAGTTTTGAGTTGGTCTAGCCAATTATTAAATAGTTGTAATCCTTTAGGAACCCGATAGGTTAATTCGTGAAACTGCGTTATAAACGGCGGTACTACCAACCAGAAAAAACCAATAATAACGGCGAAAAAGATAACTACTGACAAAGTTACAGCCAATCCCCGCCGGACACCAGAACGCTGCAATCGCCGAGCTAAACGATTTAATGTAGTAGCAATTACAACTGCGGCAAACATCAGTAGTAGCACATCTCGAATTTGCCACAAGATGTATAGAGAAAGAACAATGGCAATTAAGCCGATCCACTGACCTAAATTCAAGCCCTTACCCCCGATTGGCAAATTGTAATGCGATCGCGTACTTGTGGATGACCGCGTTCATAAAGGCTGAAATGGTCTGTATCTATCACGTAACACGTCACTCTTCAACCTCTTGAGCATCAACTAGTTGACGATAAGCTGCCATTTCCGCCAAAAAATCGTCAAATGTGGGATCGTCCGCAAAAATGCCTATGTTTCTAATCCAGGGATCGTTTTCTTGTTGCATTTGCTGAGATTCCACCTCAATTGTTACCAATTCACCATTTGCTAGTTGGTTCTCGAAGGCTGTTTTGCCAAGTGCTATTGCTTCTTCTTTCGTGTTGCCTTCAACCGTACAATTAGGAATGCTAACAATAGAGGCAATAAATCTTTTTTCTGAATGATTTTGAATAAAAACCTGATATTGCATGAGAAATAAGTCGGAAATTAGGAAGTTTTTGGCTATAAAAGGGCAATTTGTATCGAGTCACGGAATTGGCTAAATTACTAACCTCTAATTGTTATTATTGGGATTCTTTATTTGATACCTCTGCTACCTGTGCAATTGTTAAACCTAATAACTCAGCAACCTCTTGTTGTGTCATTCCGCGTGCTAGCATCCGAGGTACAAGTTCGAGCTTTATTTCTTCTCGTCCTTCTTCTCGTCCTTCTTCTCGTCCTTCTTCTCGTCCTTCTTCTCGTCCTTCTTCTCGTCCTTCTTCTTTAGCATCCCGATAAACTCTTGTTTCTTCTAATTTGACTCCTAACATGGCTTCTACCTCTTCACGAGTAAGATTTGAAAATTTGTAAACTGCGATTGTTGTAATTACATCAATTATGTCATTTTTTGGTATTATGGTTGTCTCTTCTTGCTGCACCCGCTCGATTAAGCGTTTTGCTTGTTCTACCATCTGAGTTTCTGAGGCAATAGTTAGTTGCAGCAAGTTAATACCTACGGGTTGTTCATCAGGACTACCTAACTCATCTAAATAAATTCGTCGTACTTGCGAACTATTCAACTGCGCCCTATGAATAGTAGTATTTTCTGGTTCCAAGCTGCGAGACGGGAAAATAATTACCCCATACCAATCATCATACGTTGGATTGCGATAGAGATACAGTTGCGACTCTGCAAAAAAACGATGGTAAAGTAACTCGTCTTTTTGAAACTGCACCTCAGCAAAATAGACAATTCTCGGTGAAGCATCGGGTGGTGGCAAAAACACTCCATCAATCCGAAACGTCGGTTCTTTGACCTCGACTGACTCAAAACGGTAGCTTGCTGCATTTGCTGGTGGTTGTTCTACCAACTCGAAAAGCAAACTGGGGGAACGCTTGAAGATATTATAAAAAATGGCATCGCGTCTCACTGGTAACTCTCATCGAAGCTTTTGGTGAAAAGTAATTATATTATTAAGTGCGTTTTGCTAACGCAATACGTGCCATTAATATCGCAGCCATAATTACAGTTGGGGATAAAACCATAATTAATGCGATACCCGGATCGATGGTTGCCAAGGGCATCGCATTAGCCACTCCTGGACTGAGTATCGCGTCCTTCGACCCTATGTTTATCGCTCCCGGCAAGATCGCATCACCGGACGTAATTGCTAAACTAGGAGCAAGGTATTTAATTAGCGTCGAAATCAGCGCCGAGAGTAAAAAAACTTTGACTACAAGCCTAAATTGGTTATTCATATAAAGTACGGGTATACGCATTTTTCTTTAGGGTAGGCACGAAAGCCAATTTTGCTGTGCATTTCTACAATAAATGTAATTCACATTCCTTTACAAAGTCTCTCATAATCTAGAACAGTTAGGAGTTAGGAGTTAGAAGTAATAATACATAATTTACAACTAACAACTCACAGCTAAGAACTCGTAATTCATAACTTACAGTTCCTAACTTACAACTCATAACTCCTAACTCACAACTCCTAACTCAATAATTTGGAGGTTATATAAATGCCAGTCGAAACTAATAATAAAAACAAAGCCAAACCGCCGCGTTTTAAGCAGTTTGGCGGCAGCTTTGTAATTTTACTAACGCTGCTGTTGGTACTAAATTTAGTTGTACCGAGCTTCTTTGGGCCGAAATTACCGCAAGTTCCTTATAGCGATTTTATTACCCAGGTACAAGCGGGTAAAGTTGACCGGGCAATTATTGGTAATGACCGGATTCAGTATTCGATTAAAGCTACAAACTCCGAAGGTAAGAAAGTCGAGCAGGTATTCCAAACTACACCTGTGGCACTTGACCTCGATTTACCGAAAATTCTCCGCGAAAACAAAGTTGAGTTTGCAGCACCCCTACCCGACCAAAACGGCTGGATTGGAACTTTATTGAGTTGGGTTTTACCACCGTTAATTTTTGTCGGTATTTGGGGCTTTTTCCTCAACCGTCAAGGTGGTGGCCCTGCGGCGTTGACTGTTGGTAAAAACAAAGCTCGCATCTATTCGGAAGGCAGCACTGGTGTAAAATTTGCTGATGTAGCTGGTATTGAAGAAGCCAAAGTCGAACTCGAAGAAGTTGTTGACTTCCTCAAAAATGCTGAGAAATATACGCGCTTGGGTGCAAAAATTCCCAAAGGTGCGCTCCTAGTAGGCCCTCCGGGAACAGGTAAGACACTTTTAGCTAAAGCGATCGCTGGGGAAGCTGGTGTTCCTTTCTTCAGTATCTCTGGTTCGGAATTTATCGAGATGTTCGTTGGTGTTGGTGCTGCACGGGTACGTGACTTGTTTGAACAAGCCAAGAAACAAGCACCTTGTATCGTCTTTATCGATGAGTTAGATGCTTTAGGAAAATCGCGTGCGGGTGGCGGTGGTTTTTACGGTGGAAACGACGAACGCGAACAAACTCTCAACCAGTTATTGACTGAGATGGATGGGTTTGATGCCAATACGGGTGTAATCATCATCGCTGCCACCAACCGTCCTGAAGTCCTTGATGCTGCATTGCGTCGTCCCGGACGCTTCGACCGTCAGGTTGTGGTAGACCGTCCCGACAAAATTGGTCGAGAAGCGATTTTGCGAGTTCATGCACGTAACGTTAAATTGGATGCAGATGCAGATTTGGCGGTGATTGGTACGAGAACTCCTGGTTTTGCTGGTGCAGATTTGGCGAATTTGGTCAATGAAGCGGCTTTATTAGCTGCACGTCGCAACAGCGAAACTGTAAAAATGGCAGACTTTAACGAAGCCATCGAACGAGTTGTAGCTGGGTTAGAAAAACGTTCTCGCGTCTTGAACGAAACCGAGAAAAAGACCGTTGCTTACCACGAAGTTGGTCACGCTATCATTGGCGCTTTAATGCCCGGTGCAGGTAAAGTCGAGAAAATTTCGATTGTGCCGCGTGGAGTTGGTGCGTTAGGATACACAATTCAGATGCCCGAAGAAGACCGCTTTTTGATGGTTGAAGATGAAATTCGCGGTAGAATTGCAACGCTTTTGGGCGGTCGTTCGGCAGAGGAAACTGTATTCGGTAAGGTATCTACTGGTGCTAGCGACGACATTCAAAAAGTTACCGAATTAGCCGAACGCTTCGTAACAGTCTATGGAATGAGCGACAAACTCGGTCCGGTGGCATTTGAGAAGGTACAGCAGCAGTTTATCGAAGGATACGGCAACCCGCGTCGGTCCATTAGTCCCAAAGTCGCGGAAGAAATTGACCGCGAAGTGAAGATAATTGTTGATAATGCTCATCACATTGCTTTGAGGATTCTCGAAGAAAACCGCGATTTGTTGGAAGCAACAGCGCAGGAATTGTTACAGCGTGAAGTTCTTGAAGGTAAGGAACTGCGAGAAAAGCTCGAAGCGGCAATTGCACCTGCGGAATTGGCAGAATGGTTGCGGACGGGTAAGTTAGATGAAGATAAGCCTTTGATGCAGTCTTTGATAAGTTAGTACTTTATAGTAATAACGATAATCCTTGTAAAGACGCGAAATTTCATGTCTTTACAAGGACTATAGTAGTAAAGATATTTACCACAGAGGCACAGAGTACACAGAGAGTAAGGGTTAATGTGTACGTAGTTTCAAGGTTGCAACCAGTTGTCTAATCGTAAATTTTCGATATTTTCAAAATCTTTGATATTGTTGGTAACAATGTCTCGCTCACTTAATTGAGTAAAGTCCTTGATTCTTGATTTTTTCTTTCATCTGCTCAAACACTGCCAGCTTTGAAGCCGAAAAAAAACAGCAATTACTCCATCAAAATTAACCGCAAGGAATCTAATCGCACGTCCCAA
>QQTW01001881.1_pt1 | contig 15021 bp, 6 predicted proteins | sample 1904831 | NCBI WGS metagenome assembly QQTW01 (sample SAMN09435610, study PRJNA476489) | Subsurface metagenome, whole genome shotgun sequencing project. | reverse complement strand
AGCGGTCTCAACTTGGTTGCTCACCCCAAAGGCAAACCCGTGCAGCGGCTCACTTCTATGTCTGGTGGGGAAAAATCTCTCACCGCCCTCAGCTTTATTTTTGCCCTGCAACGCTACCGCCCCTCACCTTTCTATGCCTTTGATGAAGTAGATATGTTTTTAGATGGGGCAAATGTAGAACGATTAGCTAGAATGATCAAACAGCAAGCTCAGCAAGCTCAGTTTATAGTCGTGAGTTTGCGCCGACCAATGATAGAATCTGCCGAACGCACTATAGGCGTTACTCAAGCTCGAGGAGCTTATACTCAAGTGCTGGGACTCAAATTGTAGTAGCCCTCCACCTCGGCAGCCAGGTTTTGTTAATAATAGTATTGACGAATTAACCGGATTCGAGATCAGGACTCGCATAGAATGACCTCTGAACAAATTATTAGGCGCTCCGACATCTTGAACACCAAGGTGATCACCGACGACAATGCCAAGCAACTGGGGGTGGTAAGTCAATTGTTGGTAGATATTGACCGGCGAGAGGTTGTAGCCCTCAGTTTGCGAGACAACCTGATTGCGTTCGCCGGTGTGCCACGGTATATGTTTCTCAGTAGCATCCGCAAAGTTGGAGATGTAATTCTGGTTGATAATGAGGATGCGATTGAAGACATCGACGTGGAAGCCTACAGCAACCTAATTAACAGCGAAGTCATCACAGAGACGGGTGAACTGTTAGGTCGGGTGCGAAACTTTAAGTTCGATAGGGAGAACGGTAAAGTTTACTCACTCATTATTGCTTCTATAGGTATCCCGCAAATTCCTGAGCAAATTCTGAGTACTTATGAGCTGCCGATTGAAGAAATCGTTAGCAGCGGTCCGAATCGGCTAATTGTGTTTGAGGGAGCAGAAGAAAGGGTAAGCCAGCTGACAGTGGGGCTCCTAGAGCGCCTTGGCATTGGCAAAGCGCCCTGGGAGCGTGATGAAGACGAAGCATATCTTTCTCCCACCAGACATAGAAGTGAGCCGCTGCACGGGTTTGCCTTTGGGGTGAGCAACCAAGTTGAGACCGCTGTTGCTGGGTTCTTCGGGGTGATCGAGTTGCAGGTAACCGTCGCCCTCGGAGAGGATCGCAAAAATGCTCTGAAAGTTTTCATTCACGGCATCGAAGGCTTCTTTAAAAGCGCGTTGCCGCAGGGTAGTGAAATTTTCAATCCGCACTAGCAATTCAGTGCGCTCGGCTTCTAAAATCACCAATTTCTGACTGAGTTCGTCGAGGCGGGTTTGGGTGCGGTCGTATTCTGACAGCGCTAGCATATTCACCGGTTCCATTGCCTGGAGACGTTTAGAGAGCAATCGCATCTCCTGTTGCAGCTGTTCTAGATTTTGCTGTGGCACAGAGGGCAGCGGGTCAGGTAATTCAGCCACTTGGGTTTTGAGCTGGGTTTGCCTGTCAGCTAGTTCCTGACGATGAGTTAACAGAGTTTCCTGAAGTTTTTGCTGTTGCCATTCCAGCTGTTGTTGAGCAAAATGGCGATCGCGCAATTGCTGTTCTGCGTGGTCGCGTTTTTGTTTTTCTTGACCTATCTGCTGCTCTAGCTGGCTCAACGATGCCTGTGTCTGAGCTTGTCGCGAACTAATAGCTGACAACTGACTCCTAACTTCTGACTCCTGAGTCTTGACAACTGACTCCTGCTGCTGGTGTTCCTGAATCCGCTGTTCACATTCAATGATTTTCTCTTGCAGGCGCACAGAGGTATTTTCCAGGTCTTTTAACCTTTGATCTGCTGTACGTAGAGCCCCAACCCGCTCTTGCATCTGTTGCTCATGACTAGTAATAATTGCCTGAATTTGTTGCCACTCGCTATGAGTTTGCGACTGTTCCAGTTCCGCCAAGGCAAGCTTATGCTGTTGCAGTTGAGCCTCTTGGATCGGTAATTCCAGATCCAAAACTTCTAGACGGGATTGGGCAACGGATAATTGTGCGGTGGTTTCGGCTGCGTGCTCGCGCGTCTCAACCAGCCTATGAGTTAAACTCTTAATCTCTTTCTGTAACTGTTCGGATTGGAGGTGGCTCTCCCGCCGCTCCGCCCTTGCCTGCATCAGTTCCGGAGTCAGTTGTTTTGTCTTTGCAGAAAGTACATCGAGAGCGTACTCACAACGCTCTAGAATCACGGAAATTTCTTGCAGTCGGTTTTGCAACCCAGTTGCCTCATCGGATTCCCCATCCTCACTAGCGCCAAAATGCAACCCAGATCGCTGCGTATTACTACCGCCCGTCATTGCGCCGCTGATTTCAAGCAATTCCCCTGACAAAGTGACGATGCGATATTGCCCCATAAAGCCACGAGCTTTGCTCAGAGTTTCAAAAATCACTGTGCTACCGAAAACGTAGGCGAACACATCCCGATAGCGGCGATCGCAGTCAATCAGGTTAATGGCATAGTCAATAAATCCATCTGCATAGCGTAGAGCACTTGTTGGGGAGAAACGCTGTGGCTGAATTTTGTTGAGGGGTAAGAACGTCGCGCGTCCAGCCCGTTTTTGTTTGAGCAGTTCAATCCCAGCTGCTGCTACGGCATCATCTTCCACTACCAGATGCCCCAAACGCCCCCCTGCTGCTGTTTCCAGAGCCAACTGATAGCGTGGTTCAACTCTTGCCAGCTGAACAACCAATCCACACACGCCGCTGAGTCCAGATTGCAGGATGATTTTAGTGGCGTAAGTACCTTGAGTTTCTTGAAGGGCTTGGGCTTGGGCTTCCAGTTTATCCAAGGCGCGTTGTTTTTCCCGTTGCTCTTGCAGCAGGCGCTTCTGGGTTTCCTGCTGGATTTGCAGGTCTTGTTCTGCCGCTGCCAAGGACTGGGCTAAGGATTCGATTTGGCTTGACAACGCAGTTGATAGAGCTTCTACATGCGCAAGCTGAGTCTGTTTATCGGCAATTTCAGGCTCTATTGTGTGAATCAGGATGCTTTGCTCTTGTATTTGCCGCGCCAGTTGGTTATTACGCTCTCTAAGCTGGGCTTGTTCTGTACGCTGTGGTTCCAGGGTTTGCAGCCTCCTGTCAATTTGCCGATTCAGGGCAGTTTGTTGCTCCACCCACGCAAGCGAGGCGGCTGCGATCGCACCCGCTGCTTCTCGGCTCTGATCGAGGGCATGTTGTGCCTCATCTCGTGCTAGGCGTAAAGACACGAGTTGCGTTTCAACAAGATGTTGATCGAGATCCACCTGTTCTAGGGCATGCTTGTGTTGTTGAATTTCTAGGTGTTTTTGTGTTATTGCGTTCGTGGTTGACGCGGATGCACTTTCCAACTCGCTTTGGCGATGCTGTAGTTGACGTTGTTCTGCTTCCCCCCTCACCCAGGTAGCTTGCAGAGCCAAGAATTCTTTTTCTCCGAGCGCTTTTACATGCTCATTCAGGTGATTCAGTTCATCGGTTGCCTGTTGTATTTCTGAATTTAGGGTAGTCAACTTTGTTGTCAATTGGGCTGATGTGCGATCGCTTGCCTGTATTTGCTCAACCAGTTGTTCTTGTTGTAGTTGGAGCTTACGCCACACTAACACCGCTTCCCATTCAGCCTTTTGTTGAAGTTCGGCTCGTAGCTTTTGGTATTTTTCGGCTTTGAGGCGGTCTTGGGACAGGCGATCGCGCTGGGTAATTAATTCTTTTTCTACAATCCGGCAGCGGTCTTCCCGATCCTTCACCTCATCTAACGTTTCCTTAGCCTGGACAATCTTGCGGTCAAACGCCGCCACCCCAGCTAGTTCATCAATAATCTCCCGGCGCTCTCGCGGGTTCATCGAAATAATGCTAGTGACATCCCCTTGCAGCACCACGTTGTAGCCTTCTGGATAAATCCGCAGGCGGTTGAGTTCTTCGTGGAGTTCTGTAAGGGTGCAGGTTACACCATTGATGTAATAACTCGATGTGTAAGTGCCTTGGTGGGTGACTCGTAGCTTGCGGGTGACAGTCCATTCTGTGGATTTTTGCGGTTCGCTGTCGCCTATTCCGTTCTCACTCGCGTGACTTGGGGTTATTGGTTCACATGTCAGGTCAAAAGTGACAGTGACGCTCGCTTCGCGTGTGGAACGCCCGCGCGGAGTTTGATTGTGGTTAACTAAATCGGGTAGGCGTTCTGCCCGCATACCCCTAGAACTGGCAAGACCGAGGGCAAATAGCAGGGCGTCTAGGATATTCGACTTGCCCGATCCATTTGGACCAGAAACGACAGTAAACCCTGGCAGCAGAGGAACCTTTGTCGTGCCGCCGAAGGATTTGAAGTGAGATAGTTCCAGTCGCTTGATGTGAAGCATGTGCGCTGGTTAATTAGGTATCGCAGGCAGGTACAAGTGTATCACTCAAAGATTCTCAACAGATTAGCACAACTGGTCTTATCAAAGTAAATATTAAGGGAGGACAGGTAGCCTTGCTCCTAGGTCGCCGCGAGGCGCTGCAATGTAAGTGCAGCGTTGGGAGGATGTCAACCATTGAGAGCCCTTTGCCTGTGACAGACAGATTTGTCTTGACTCTGGGCAATTACTCAGTAATAATCAGCAATTGTGTTTCAGCAAGATATTCTATTATAGTTAACTATGGTAGGAATACCTACAACTCGCCGCGCGACAATTCGTAATTACTAATTCGTAATTCGCGCATTGCAATCAGTGGAGGCACAGTAATTCGTAATTCGTAATTCGTAATTCGTAATTGAAAAATGTACTTGTATATTTACTTACATTCAAGTATCTATATAACTCTATAATTACGAATTACGAACTACGAATTACGAATTACGAATTGTTTGGGGCTTCTACCCTCTTTAATTACGAAGTACGAATTATTTGGTCAGCTTTCTGTCAAATTCGCACGCAAAACTCCCGTGATAATTGTATAAAATATACACTTTATCGTCATAAAACTTAATCATTAATTATCTCAAATGCACATTTATTTTAAGTGTACCTAACTTAAATGCTTAATTCTGTATTTAACAAATTAAAACTTGCACCTAACAAAATTAAAAGAGAAATTATTAAAAGAAATCCTGGTTTGCAATTTATATCGAATTTTGCTTATGAAGCAGCACTTAAAAGGCATAGTGACTATCTACCTGCACTTTCTAAACCAGACCATTATTTAGTCGAGTGTCTCAGACAGGAAGGGGTTTATATTACCTCTTTAGAGAAGCTATCAATTCCCTCTTCACCTCTACTTGTCGATGGCATCAAAAGTTTAATGCCAGAATTACAAGCAACTTTGGACAGGGATACAAAATATGCCATTAGCCTCCCTATAGCTCAATGTATGAAGTACCCAATTACTATTGAGTGGGGATTGGAAGAACGATTGCTTCACATTGCCGAGAATTACATTGGTTTACCAGTCACTTATTGGGGTTCAGATTTTCGTAAACAAATTGCTAATGGAAAACTATTGGGTCCAAGGCAATGGCACCTAGATGCGGAAGACCATCGCATGCTCAAAATCATTATCTACTTGAATGATGTAAATATACAGGGTGGACCGTTTGAATATATTCCAAAACATTCAACTTCCTTACTATCTCAAAGGCTCAATTACAGTTCGGGTTTTGTCTCGGACAAAGTAGTGAAAACGGTTGTACCCATAGCCGATTGGAAAACATGCTTAGGAAATTTTGGCACAGTGATTTTCGTTGATAGCTGCAATGTTTTCCATCGGATTAAAGCACCTGTAGTATCAGATAGATACGCAATAACTTTTGCTTACACGTCAAAACGACCACTAAAAAAATGTTATTCAGTTAGCTACTCTAAGGAGCATTTACTAGCACTTACAAACAATTGACCAACGTGCGCCGCGCATGCGGTTTGACTTGCCTGTTTAATGTGGTGAGCTGGCTTCTAACATCCCATTAGGGAGATAAATCTAGAAGATAATATTGCTAATATTTTCATTCAAGATGAAGACACAATCATTAAAGGATGGATATTTTAGCTGCTAAAAAAAATGAAGCAAGAAATACTACCACACCTTTTTGGTAAGGATTCAGGTGGGGGGTATTGACAAATGGGACTTAAGGTGTAGAGTATCACAATCATGATAAAAGACCTGCCTGAACGCAATTGTGCGAGGCTAAAGATTGTACTAAATAAAATAAAATGGTGTGATTGCCTAGAAAAGCATCAATTTTTCAACTGTATCAACGTAAATCTACTGAAACAAAGCAGCGTGAAGCCTAAAGTAAGCAAATTTATCAGGGAAATTACAGTTGGACTATGAGCATAGATATTGTTAAATTACTCAGAGTTGGATTTGGATGTTTACGTTCATAGTCAGCTTCCGGTCAAAGCCGCACGCAAAACTCGCGTATTTTTTTTATACAATATCCGTTTTGTTACAAAATTTTATTCTCAGTCGGTTTAAATGTACATTTAGTTTAAGTGCATCTAACTGAAATGTTAAATTCTGTATTTAATAAATTAAAGTTCGCACCTAACAAAATTAGAAGAGAAATTGTTAAACGAAATCCAGTTTTGCAATTTGTGTCTGATTTTGCTTATGAAACAGCACTTAAAAGGCATGTTGAGTATCTACCTGCACTTTCTAAAACAGACCATTATTTAGTCGATGGTCTCAGACAGGAAGGCGTTTATATTACCTCTTTAGAGAAGCTATCAATTCCCTCTTCACCTCTACTTGTCGATGGCATCAAAAGCTTAATGCCAGAATTACAAACAACTTCCTACAATAATCCAAAATATGCCATTAGCCTCCCTATAGCTCAATGCATGAAGTACCCACTTACTATTTTGTGGGGATTGGAGGAACGATTGCTTCACATTGCCGAGAATTATATTGGTTTACCAGTCACTTATTGTGGCCCAGATTTGCGTAGAGAAATTGCTAACGGAAAACTACTGGGTGCAAGGCAATGGCACCTAGATGTGGAAGACCATCGTATGGTCAAAATTATTATTTACTTAAATGATGTAAATATAAAGGGTGGAGCGTTTGAATATATTCCAAAACATTCAACTTCCTTACTAGCTCAAAGCCTCAATTACAGTTCTGGTTTTGTCTCGGACGAAGTCATGGAAACAATTGTACCCATATCCGATTATAAACCATGTTTAGGAAAGGTTGGCACAGCGATTTTCGTTGATACTTGCAATGTTTTTCATCGAGTTAAAACACCTGTAGGCTCAGATAGATACTCAATAACTTATGCTTACACGTCAAAACGACCAATAAAAAAATATTATTCATTTAACTACTCTAAGGAGCGTTTACTAGCACTTACAGAAAATTGACCAATTACTTCCTAATTCCTAATTCGTAATTAAAGAGAGTTCATGCCCCTACTGAATTTAAGATTTCAGGAGTCAACAATTAGTAGTGGGTTCAAGCCACTACTAATTGTAATGCGCGAATTACGAATTACGAATTACGAATTGCCGCGCATGCGGTTTGAATTGCCTGATTCATTTGGCTCAGAAACGACAGTAAACCCAGGCAGCAGAGTCACCTTTGTTGTGCCCAACGGCTCCGCTCCTACAAAGTGCAATTCCCCAGAACGCTGCACGCGCCAGTTTAGGCAGTGATGTCAAATGTCAACAGTTGTTGAAAGATGATGAACAAAGTTGGTGCGAATGGCACACTGAACCGTAACAATAGGAGAGAGAGGGTTATCAACCAAAGCATTGCCCCTACCTTGAGGGTTTATAGTTGTGGTATTACAAGTAGAAAAACGCACTTACGAAGCTAAAACTCAGGAAATTGCTAAACAGCTACTAGCAGCTACGCGGGAGAATCGCTCCTTTTTTACCCAGATGCGCGATCAGATGCGCTGGGATGATAAGTTACTCGCCTGGGCGATGGGCAATCCAGGGCTGCGGGTACAACTGTTTCGCTTCATTGACTGTCTGCCTGCTTTGCGTAGTAAACCGGAAATTGCTGCCCACTTGCAGGAATATTTGACGGATGAGTCCGTTGAACTACCGGCAGCTCTCAAAGGAATGCTCAACTTTGCTTCTCCTGACTCTATGCCAGGGCAGGTAGCTGCTACAACTGTTGCTACAGCTGTTGAAGCTCTTGCTCATAAGTATATTGCTGGGGAAAACGTTAAACAGGTGCTCAAGACAATTGAGCGATTGCGCAAGGACAAGATGACCTTCACCCTCGACCTGCTCGGAGAAGCGGTGATTACAGAAGCTGAAGCGCAGTCTTACCTGGATCGCTATCTAGAATTGATGGCGCAGTTGGTGGAAGCGGCAAAGACGTGGACTCCGATCGCGGCAATTGACAAAACAGAAACCGAGGATGTATCACGAGTTCAGGTTTCTGTCAAGTTAACGGCGTTTTACTCTCAGTTTGACCCTCTGGATGCTCAGGGCAGTGAGGAGCGAGTGAGCTCGCGCATCCGTATACTCTTGCGCCGCGCCCAAGAGTTAGGAGCAGCTGTTCACTTTGATATGGAGCAGTATGCCTACAAAGACCTGACTCTCTCTATCCTGAAGCAGTTGTTGATGGAAGATGAGTTCCGCGATCGCACCGATGTGGGTATTACTATCCAGGCTTATCTGCGCGACAGTGAGCAAGATGTACGGGATTTAATTGCCTGGGTGAAACAGCGCGGCTATCCCCTAACGGTGCGTTTAGTCAAGGGGGCGTACTGGGATCAGGAAACGATCAAAGCAGTGCAGAAAGATTGGCCCCAGCCAGTTTTCAACGACAAAGCTGCCACCGATGCCAATTTTGAGACAATAACCGAGTTATTACTGGAAAACCATGAGTATCTTTACTCAGCTATTGGCAGTCATAACGTCCGCTCGCAAGCTCATGCGATCGCCATAGCCGAAACCCTTAATATTCCCCACCGCCGTTTTGAAATGCAAGTCCTCTACGGCATGGGAGATAAGTTGGCAAAAGCTTTGGTTGAAAAGGGTTATCGGGTGCGGGTATATTGCCCCTACGGGGAACTGCTGCCAGGGATGGCTTACCTGATTCGCCGCCTGCTGGAAAATACCGCTAACAGTTCCTTCCTCCGCCAAAGTCTGGAGGAGCGCCCGGTGGAGGAATTATTAGCGCCACCTGTCGTAGGAGAGGGGGATCTGGGGGAGCAGGGGAAGCAGGGGAAGCAGGGGGAGCAGGGGAAGCAGGGGGAGCAGGGGAAGCAGGGGGAACTCGGGGTCCCCTCTGGGGATAAGGGGGCACAGGGGGAGAGTAGTTTATCTTTCTCTAATGCAGCTGATACGGACTATGCCGATATGGATGAGATAAAACACTCACAGCAAGCATTTCAAAGTGTTCGCCAACAGTTGGGTAAGACGTATTTGCCGCTGATTAATGGGGAGTACCAAGCTACCCAGGAAAAGATTGATTCCGTCAACCCTTCCGATGAGAGTGAGGTGATTGGTAGAGTCGGACTGATCTCGGTTGAACAGGCAGAACAGGCAATGCAAGCTGCAAAGGCAGCATTCCCCAACTGGCGACGGACACCAGTCACAGAACGCGCTCAAGTGTTGCGCAAAGCAGCCGAGTTGATGGAACAACGTCGAGCCGAATTAGCCAGTTGGATGGTTTTAGAAGTCGGCAAGGCAGTGCGGGAAGCGGATAGTGAGGTAACAGAAGCAATAGACTTCTGCCGCTACTATGCCTCGGAGATGGAACGGTTAGACCAGGGGTATAACTACGACCTCGCTGGTGAAACGAATCGCTATCGCTATCAGCCACGCGGAATTGTTGTGGTGATTTCTCCCTGGAATTTCCCCTTAGCGATCGCTACTGGAATGGCAGTTGCCGCCTTAGTTAGCGGCAATTGTACCTTACTCAAACCAGCTGAGACATCTTGTGTGATTGCGGCGAAACTAACTGAAATTCTAGTAGAGGCGGGGATACCTAAAGGAGTGTTTCAATACGTCCCAGGACGTGGCTCAAAGGTGGGTGCTTACCTAGTTAAGCATCCTGATGTTCACTTGATTGCCTTTACCGGTTCTCAAGAGGTGGGTTGCCGCATCTACGCAGATGCTGCCATCTTGCAACCAGGTCAAAAGCACCTGAAGCGGGTGATTGCTGAGATGGGCGGTAAGAACGCCCTAATTGTAGATGAAAGTGCTGACCTTGACCAGGCAGTAGTGGGTGTCGTGCAGTCTGCCTTTGGATATAGTGGTCAAAAGTGTTCTGCTTGTTCGCGAGTGATTGTGCTGGAACCGATTTATGATGCCTTTGTGCAGCGTTTAGTTGAAGCCACGCGATCGCTCAATATTGGTGCAGCTGAGTCGCCCAGTACCCAAGTTGGTCCGGTGATTGATGCCAACGCTCGCGATCGCATCCGGGAGTATATCGAGAAAGGGCGATCCGAATCAACTGTGGCTCTGGAAATGCCAGCACCAAACACCGGCTATTTTATTGGCCCAGTGATCTTCAGTGAAGTATCCCCCACTGCTACCATTGCTCAAGAAGAAATTTTTGGCCCAGTTGTGGCAGTGCTGCGGGTGAAGGATTTCACTGAAGCGATCGCGGTTGCTAACAACACAAACTACGCCCTGACTGGCGGACTTTACTCCCGGACGCCATCCCATATTCAGGTGGCACAAGAGCAGTTTGAAGTGGGCAACTTGTATATTAATCGCAACATCACAGGTGCGATCGTATCCAGGCAACCTTTCGGTGGGTTCAAGCTCTCTGGTGTCGGCTCTAAGGCAGGAGGCCCAGACTACCTGCTACAATTCCTAGAACCGCGCACGGTGACAGAGAATATCCAACGCCAAGGCTTTGCACCGATTGAAGGAGTAGATTAAGGCTGCTACTATAGCGCTCAGCACGCGATTCAGCAATAATATGAACAGCAAGTTGACGCCGAGCTGGGCGCTCCCTCCGACTTGGTTACGGTTTTTAGTCATCGTCGTGTTGGTACTGGGCGTGTTTTTTCGATTCGTCAATCTGGATCGAAAGGTCTACTGGATTGATGAGGCTTATACCTCCTTACGGATTTCTGGCTATACAGAGGCAGAATTGGTTCAGCAAGTTTCCGAGGGTCAGGTAATTGGCATCAAAAATTTACAGAAGTATCAGCGCACCAACTCTGAAAAAGGCGTTATCGATACTATTAAGGGGTTGGCGGTAGAAGAACCTCAACTACCGCCACTCTATTTCGTGATGGCGCAATTTTGGGTGCAGATGTGGGGTTATTCCGTGGCGGTGATGAGAAGTTTGCCTGCCCTGATTAACTTGCTAGCATTCCCGTGCATCTATTGGCTGTGCTTAGAATTGTTTGAGTCGTCGCTGACCGGATGGGTGGCGAAGCCTACGGCAAGCGTTGCGCTAGCACTGTTTGCGGTTTCCCCATTCCACATGCTGTACGCTCAGGAAGCGAGACTGTATAGTTTGTGGACTGTGACCATCTTGCTCTCGAGCGCGTCACTTCTACGAGCGATGCGGCTAAACACATGGCGCAGTTGGGGCATTTATGCGGCAACGGTGGCACTGGGACTCTATTCTTGTCTGTATTTTGCCTTGGTTGCAATTGGACATGGAATCTATGTCGTGGCAACCGTCAGCGACTTAGCGTTGCCGAAGGCGTTACGCTTGCGAGTAAGTAAGACGGTAGCTGCCTTCGTGCTTGCCTCTGTTGCAGGGCTTCTGGCTTTCTCGCCTTGGATTGTGGTTTTGATTACTAACTGGCACAACGTTTCCAATAAAACAAGCTGGCTCACTCCAAAAGAAGCACTGTCGGTTTCAGTTTTGGTTAGAGTTTGGGTTGGTAACCTAAGCCGTGTTTTTATTGATTTTGGATTTATAGAGAATTTACCACCGATATATTATATTCCGCTTAGAGCCATCAGTTTAATTCTATTGATTATGGTAGGGTATTCGATTTATTTTCTCTGTTGTAATACTCCAAGACGAGTTTGGTTGTTTATTTTGACATTGATAGGTACTACAGCGCTAGCCCTGATTTTGCCAGATTTAATTTCGGGGGGGCTTAGGTCTACCGTGAGTCGGTATCTAGTTCCCTGCTATTTGGGTGTTCAGCTAGCTGTTGCTTACCTCTTCGCTACTCAAATTACTTCCACATCTATTGACACCCAACGACAAAAGCTGTGGCGGCTTGCCATGATTACGCTGGTTTCAGTTGGAGTTCTATCCTGTACAATCAGTTCCCAAGCAGAGACTTGGTGGACCAAGTATAACAACTATGAAAATCCACAGTTTGCTCGCATCATTAACTCAGCTTCCCAACCCCTTTTGCTCAGTGATACTAAGGCGGATTTGGTAAATTTTATGAATATAGGTACTTTACTGTCTCTTAGCTACCTGCTCGATCCAAAAGTCCAGCTTCAGTTGGTGGTTGAACCAAACATCCCCAAGATTCCTAATGGCTTCAGTGATGTGTTTATATTACTAAAGCCTTCCGAGGCATTGCGATATGGGCTTGAGAAAGATCAGAACTACAAGATAGAGGATGTTTACCCAGACAAGCCCGACCTTGTCCAGCTCTGGAAACTAGCAAAACAGTGAAAAATTAGGGAGAGGGGGGAGACAAGGGAGAAGAAAGCTTTCCTCCTTGTCCTCCCCTAGCACAAACCCAGCTGTTGCTGGAAAAACATGAGTATATTTACTCAGCTATTGGCAGTCATAACGTGCTAGCGCATGAGCTTGCGATCGCCATAGCCGAAACCCAACAGTTGGTGCTCAAGAAGAGTTTGAGGTGGGGAATTTGTACATCAATCGCGGCATCACGGGCGCGATCGTGGCACAGCAAACCTTCGGGGGCTTTAAGCTCTCTGGTGTCGGCTCCAAAGCAAGAGGCCCAGACTACTTGCTACAATTACTGGAATCGCGCACGGTGACAGAGAATATCCAACGCCAAGGCTTTGCACCGATTGAAGGTGGAGATTAGGGCAGTTATTAAGTAGGGTGGGCAATGCCCACCATTAGGCCAATTGGTGGGCATTGCCCACCCTACATTCTGCTAATCGCTTTTATGAGCAATATAATCATTAAAACTGCTGAATTGCCTCAAGAACTGCCTGCGATTCAAGCAATCAGACGCTTGGTGTTTCAGGTGGAGCAAGGAGTCGAGCCAGTATTAGATTTTGACGGGCAGGATGAAACAGCTGAGCAGATCATCGCTTATCTAGACGATCAGCCAGTGGGAACTGCAAGAATTAGATACCTGGATAAGCAGATAGCAAAAATAGAAAGGCTTGCCGTCTTGTCTACAGCTAGAGGACAAGGAATTGGCAAGAAAATTATGGAAAAGGCAATAGAAGTTGTAGCTGAAAACAACATTCAAGAAGTGGTGATTTACGCCCAAGAGTATGTAAAAGGATTGTATCAACAGCTGGGTTTTCAGCAAGAGGGAGAAAGATTTGAGGAAGCTGGCATTCCGCATGTCAAGATGAGGAACAAGTTAAGTTAACCCAGCTTGATTTTGTGGCTGATAAAGACAAACACAATAAATTACGAGGTCTGCTTACACTGGGAATAATTTGGCTGGTGGGGGCAGTGGGCGATCGCGTCTGGTTTGCCCTCGACCACTCTGTCCCAGCCTGGGATCAGGCAGAGTACTTAACCGGCTCATTGAACTACTGGCAAGCTTTACAACAGCCCCAGTGGTTTAGCAGCGAGTGGTGGACGAGTTTTTGGCTGCTCTCCTCCAAAGTACCCCCCTTAACCTACATCGCAACAGCTGTTGTCCAGAATCTTTTTGGCACCGGATCAGACCAAGCTACTCTGGTTAATCTGTTATTTAGTGCGATTCTACTGGGTTCGGTCTATGGGTTGGGCGTCCAGCTGTTTAGCGTTGAAGTGGGTTTATGGGCAGCTGGGCTATGCCAGCTTTTGCCTAGTCTTTATCGGTTGCGCTTGGATTTTTTACTGGATTATCCCCTCACAGCTGTTGTGACGTTGTGTTTCTGGTGTCTGACGGTTTGGAAAGATATTCGCTCCGCAAAACCGCAGGCGGGGACGCCTGCGCCACGGGCGCAGAGGAGGGGTTGGTTGTGGGCGGTGGCATTTGGGCTGTCCCTTGGGCTGGCGCTGTTGGTGAAGCAGACGGCGTTGTTCTTTCTGTTGACGCCGGTGCTGTGGGTTGGGGTGGTGGCAATTCGTAGACGGAACTGGGGGCGTATATCCCAGCTGGTTGGGGGATTGTTGCTGTCGGTGGCGGTGTTTGGCCCTTGGTATCGCACCAATTGGCTACTTATCCTGACGTCTGGAAAGCGGGCGACGGTGGACTCTGCCATTGCTGAAGGCGACCCAGCCCTCAATACATTGGCAGCCTGGACTTACTACTGGAATGCGCTGCCCCATCAGGTTTCCTGGCTGTTGTTGCTGGTGCCGATCGTGGGGTTGCTTCTCTACTGGAAGCGGTCAGCGTTACCACTCACCTCTCACCTCAAATCGCTCAGCTGGTTGGCGGTTTTTTGGATCGGGGCTTATTTGCTTTGTTCACTGAACATCAACAAAGATGACCGCTATGTCTTGCCCTATTTGCCGGTGCTGTCGGTGTTTTTGGCCTATGGCTTGACACGCTGGGTTGGGCGCTGGGGACATCATATCCGCTGTTCAAGTGTTGGTCTAGCAGTCATGCTGATGTTCCTCAACCTTTTCCCAGTAGGAGGTGATTTGGGTAATAGCATCACACAAGCCCTCAGCCCCAATGCCCAGCACCATGCTTACTTAGAACCTACGTGGCCTCATAGTCAAGTCATTGATGAAATTATTCACAAAGACCCATATCTACGCTCAACACTGGGAGTTTTACCCTCTACACCAGAAATAAACCAACACAATTTCAATTACTACGGTGCTTTAAAGGATTTCCAGGTTTACGGTCGTCAAGTGGGAACGAAGAAAAAGCAGATATCCCAAGATGCGCGATCGCTCGATTGGTTCCTTACCAAATCTGGTGAGCAAGGGTCAGTTCCAGAAGCCCAAGCTGCCATTGTCCAGACTGTCGAGCAATCGCCCGATTTCCAGTTGGACAAAGCTTGGAACTTACCGGATAGTAGTATCCTGAAGCTTTATCATCGTCGCACGCCGCCAGT
>QQTW01001880.1_pt1 | contig 15022 bp, 19 predicted proteins | sample 1904831 | NCBI WGS metagenome assembly QQTW01 (sample SAMN09435610, study PRJNA476489) | Subsurface metagenome, whole genome shotgun sequencing project. | reverse complement strand
CCTGGCTCGGTCCTAATGCCTGTTGCCGGCTGAAAGGTGAAAATGAACAGCGTGAGATGGGAGCGCTGTACCAATAAAGAAACCTGGCTGATTTACATCATGATTCTTGTAGCTAATCGTGGTCGTCAGACTCTTTGGTCTTCAACGCAAGACCGGTAGGAAGCACATACCTGAGAATTCCAATTGCCCCCGGCGAGAGCATCATTGGCAATGGGTCATCTAAGGGATATTTCAGCCATCGTTTCAAGAAGGCGCGCAAGATGAGACCATGTGCAATCTGTAAGTCCGAGTCAGCTTCGTTGAGACAAGACATCTACGCCGACCGCAATGTGGCCCAGACCAGGACAACGTCGACGGGCTCCTGTCCATTCAGATATGGCGCCTGCACCTCACGAATCTGCGCAATCAAACGATCCAGGCGTTCAGTCACCTGTTGCGCTGACCTTGAAGCCATGTCACCACATCAGCTACTTTTCTTCATCCGTCGAAAACCAATACTGGCAAGATATGGGGTATCACACTCGCCGCCCTCACATCCGTCCCTCCAGATGTTCCACTCATGCTCCTGATCTAAGCCTTTCTCTTTCCGTCGTGTGTGAATCTCGCGCACCACCAAACCTTCGTAGTCGCCGTAGTCCCACTCGGCAAGATCTTCAGTAAGCGCAACCTTGTCAGCGATGTCAACGTCGACATCGCGGTCGCTGGTGCTGAATAGCAAGCGGAAAGTCTGCTGTGCCCGTTGACGCGGGCTCACCCAAATACGTGCCACCCGGGCCGCGTCAATGAGCTTGTCCGAGCCAACGAGCTGGGCCCCGGTGGCCGTGATTTGTTTGACGCCTGCAGGCGTGAGTTCCAGGTCGGTGATGCCAGTGTAGCGGCCATTTTTGGTCCATTCTGTTTCTCCTGAAACGGCACGTGTGGTTCAGACTATTGCTTCGCGATGCTCGAAGAAGTCGTTTCTGGCCTGTTTTGAGATAGAGCTCTACCCACCATGGCGGACGAGGAAGACACGGGGAGTGGTGGCGTCAAGGTCTGACATGACAGCGCTGCCGGCTTGCGCTCTAACCTTCTCGAAAAAGACCTTCCAACCTAAGCTAGGATGGAGAGGAAGACGGTGATCGATGAAGGGTCCTAAATGGTCTTCGTGGAGCAGTAATCGGTCTCCTACATGGGCCGTCCAATCCGCCGTGGTCTTTCCTACCCTCTTGTCACGTGCAATGTTCCTGCAGCTACCTCATGAAGGGTATCGAGCAATCGAGACATCTTGTAGAGCTCTAAGTCTACTGATGACGGGCATTGGGTGGTCGAGCATTGCGTCGAACCATCAGCAACGATCACACAAACAAATTGGAGGGAGATTCATGTGCATTTACCATTGCTATTCGTGCTCCGTCGGCCGTAAGTAAGGCGGCCGTTGATGCTCACTTACGACCACGAGCCGTAGGGTGTAGGTGACATGACATCCACAGCCAGAACCCCTGTGGAAGGCGTCTCTTCGGCCGTGACGTGAATTGCGAACTGCGTGAGCAATGTTCAGTCAGCTTCGTTATGAACGGTGTGAGCCAGATGGCGAGGCCTTAATACAAATATCACGTTCGATCGTTGTACTCAGTTGTTCGATTGGGGGTGCGTACATTTTTGAGAGGAGGTCCACAGTGGCCCGTCGACTACGACTATTCAACCAATGCGATATCTTGGGGATTTAGCATTCGCACACGCCTCCAAGCTATGACGAATGAAATTGTAATCGTCATCAGTCATGATAGGGTTCATCATCTACAAATTGTATCGTTCAACATATACAATCCACATCTTTGGTGCCGCTTCTCGTCCGAACGCATATCATCATTCCACCCAGCCACGCCTTTGCCTGCGTTACCATCGGATAAGATGATCCTTCGCATCCTCAAACTGCTTTGGACTCGTGGGGCTGACGGTAGCAGAATCAAGTTTCGCCATGACTTCGGCCAAGTCGGATTGAAATGACGACCTCGCCGAGCGGAACACACCTGACTCTGCCAGACTCTCAAGCGATGGAGACTCGATCTCCTTTGCTATAGCGATGGCGATCAGCTCCTCAAAAGCCACTGAAAGCTCCCCGCTGCAGTCGCGACGCTGCTGTAAGATCTTCTGATTGGCGGCGATGCTGTCGACCCCCAAATCATATGAGACTTTGAAGGGGTGCAACGAGGCGAGAATGTTGATCGTATGAACGTCGGCGTGCTCAGCAACGATGGGGAGCAGTTGGGGACCTGATGAATGAACCATCAACGGTTTCGTCCATCAAAAATGATGATGATGTTTGCCAGAAAGCCCTGGGATAAGCATGGAGTGATTGATGATTTGGGAAGGATTACTGACCTTGAAGGCGTAAGGTGGTCAGATACTCGTAACCGCGATCAACGAACAGCTTCAAGACCGGATGATTATTGTGAACGATTGCGGTAGTGAGTGGAGTCCCGCCGTTGCGCGACATTGCATTCAGATTCGCACCAAACTCGAGTAAAAGAAGGGCGCAGTCGATATTTTGGGTCCGAGCAACGGAATGCAACGCGGTCAAGCCTTCGGGGTTGCTGGCGTTCGGATCGGCCTCGAAATCGAGAAGCAGTTTGAGCATCTCTGGCATTCCCGCAAAACCGGCGGCGGTCAAGGGACTGCTGCGAAAGATACCTTTTGGCATCAGAGGATCTGGATGGCCACCGGCTTGAAGAATTAGATGCAGACATGCGATGTTGTGGCTATCGACTGCGTGTAGAACCGGCGTCCTGCCAGTCACATCCATATTATTCGGGTCGGCACCATACTGGAGGAGGAGAGACATATCGTCCAGTTGAACCCTGGCAGTTGCCCAGTCGAGCGCCGTTCGGTTTTGTGTATCGGTGACGTAGACCGCATTTGGGTTCTCCTCCAGTTCGGCCACCAGCGGTTTTGAGGACAGTCCAAAGATGATCCGGTGAACCAGTGGAAAATTCTGCTCTTCGACCCAATCGCCCTCACCACCCTCGGTGATACAGCGGAGTGCCAGTTGTTGCTTTTTATTACATTTGCCGCGGAAAATGAAGTCCCATACGTTGTCGTACGAACTAATTGGTCAGTTCGAATCCTATTGTTGTGGGCACGCAGGTAAAGTCTTACATTTCATCTACCAGTGCCCCTTGATCCAGTAAGAACTGGACCGTTTCATGATTGTGCATCCCGCCGTACAGCGCCCACTAGCAATACTGTCAGGATGGTGGTAATCAAAATAGTCGAGCGTAAACTTACTCGCATTAGAGTAAAGCCGCGAGAATCGCTGACATCCCTTGGGCCAGCCAAACCCTGGCTGAACAGGTATTTAAGGCCGTCGATGTTTCCTTGCATGGCAAAGCTGATTGCCTGGGAATCATCTGGTACCCTTCTTGTGGTTGACAGTTGAAACTGAGGTCCCATTGATGGCAGATAGGTGAGATGTAACTTGACATTCATCGATACAAACCATGACGGAAACCAGTACTCCACGGTCGCGGTGGTGTTCTGTCGATCTCTGCAAGCCTTAAAGTCGCATGGCTTATTGAGGACCGGCAAGCCGCAGTAGCCGACAAACATCTTTCCCAGCACATTTTCAACGATTCCCGCCATTCTTAACTTCAACCGTCGTACTTCGTGGCAAGAACAAGGACACCAACCTCGACATGGGATACGATGAGAAGTCACCACGCGAAGAGTCTGGCCGTTCGTTCCATTTTGGGCGGGTCTTGAGGACAGTGGGTCACAACGAGAAGTGTCTTCTAGTTGTGCACTGAGGATCAACTTCCCCAAAGTGTCCAGACGATAACTCAGGTCCTGGTATTGCCGGTCCATGCGAGTACTTAACGCGAGTTCAGAATCATTCGAACCTCGATGAATGCTTTCCTGCGTTTGTACCGTGGTCGACGTCAAAACGGAAACTCGACGAAGCTCAAGCATGACATGATGTAGATCCCGCCTGAAGATGAAGGTCAGCCCTATCGGTTGGCAACAGCTTAATGGATTTACGAGTTTGCAGCACCAAGCATCAGCGTCAGATTCGACTTGACGGAACGGATATCTTCCTGAAAACCTTGGAAGAGTGATTTCTCTTTCCACCAAATAGCACTTTTGCTGATAATCTTGATCTTTCCCCCAGCACACGCATTGGCAACACGTTCAAGCGCGTTCCCAACATTGGTCAGATGGACCTTGGTTCGCACCAGAACCGATGCTAGCGATCCTTGTTCGTTGTCGGGCGCCAAAGACTTTTGCTCCAATGCGTGGCCGACCTGGCGGAGCACCACTTCAAGGTCGCTGATCTCGTTCTTGAGGGCGTACACTCGGCCAGGCACCTCACCGAAATGCCGCAGGCGGGAGATAACCTTGCTGAGCTGGGCCGCTGCTGCTGCCAGCGTGATGACGCTGGCGGTGATGGACAGAGGGTCGGCCATGATGTTGCGGTTGGCAATTCCACCAACACACCACGACAACCGGGACAATGGTGTTTCAGAAGGAATCGATGTGCTCAGTGCATCCGCCGTGCGGAGCAATCATGCGATTCAGACTCCGACCTCTCACCCTCTCATCGACAACGATGTAAGGACATCTTCCCATGAGCTTTCAAGCGGTTACATGTTTCCGCTTGTTACACAGAATACATTATTCACAAGACATGGGCGGTTAGCACTGAGGGCTCGACCATGAACCGGCACGTGACTGGAGAAGGCCGCAGGAGCTGTCATCGTGTCGGAGGATTCAATCTTAGAATTTGGCCTGATTGTGGCCTACAGTCCTGAAGCTTTAGTTCTCTCAGCCGAAAAACGGATCATGTTCGATCTACTGATTGAGGGTCAGTAAGGACCATCATCACGTGGTCCTGAATTTTGCCGGCCCGTCGGACGATGACGTACGAGTTCCGTAGTTCACTACAGCTTCATTGTGAGGGCGGTGAGAGGGGCTTCCATCATCATTGTCAGTATGATGAAGACTCCATACGGATATACTCATCTTCATAAGAGTGATGGAACTTTGGGCGATGTCAAGCGGATACTGCTAGGCTGCTGTTAGCGTTAGGGCGCCCCGGAGGGTCGTGGGAATAAGGTGCGGCTCCGGGAAGCCGCATCCGGAACGCCATCGGGCCCGCGACCAGGCTAAGGCTGCTCTGGACCACGTGGCAAACCCTCGCTCGTCGTTAGTAGAAGTCGAACTTCTAAATATATGGTAGAGCATGAAGAATTTCAAGGCCAGCACCCTCAGATCTCAACACTAATAATCTTGGATTGCAACATCACAAGCATGGCACGTGATAAGACACACATAACCGGATCCTCTGGACCTCAGACTTGCGAGGATGCCAGCGAAGGGCGGAACGATCGAGCGGAGCCTGTCGAAGCATCATCGACACCACAGTCATGATTGGGGGATGCCTAGTCCCAACCGCTCAGTGCGGTGGAGATACAGGATTTCAGCTTCCCCCGTCGACCTCCGGTCACGATGAATCCTTAAGGAGAGCGCGTCGGTTGGCGCCGTGCCGCCCGTTGAGATGATCCCGGTCAGCCATCAAGAGAGTCGCCCCCGAGGCAACCTCTGTGTCGAGAACGAGTTCTCTTCTCGTCAAACTTACTCCACGAAGAAGTACTGGCCCGCGATTGCGGCCACGATCACCAATAGGATGACCGTCAGCCGATGGGGGAATTTGTACAGCACCAGCAGCGCCATGACGCAGATCACCGCCGCAAGGCCCGTTTGGGTCGCGCGCTTGATCCGAGCGGGATCGGAATCGACATCCGGTGGATTGCCACCCACGGCGGCTTTCATGATCTCCGCCGCGATGACCGCAATGACGCCAATGACCGCTCCGCAGAGACCGTCGAAGAAGGCGGTCAGAAACTACCAGCCACCGAGGATCAGTCTCGATGGTTCGAAGTAGGAAAGGATGAAGATGTCCAGGAAGCCAATTGCCAATCCTCACCTTGTTGCGGATCAGCTTTTCTAGCAGGTCATGCCCGGCGATGGTGAAGAGGAAGCATGGAAAGAAGATGCCGATGGTGATGACGACGGCACCGGCGAAGGCCTGACCATAGCCGCCATCGCGGTATCCGCCCTGGAATCCAACAAAAGTCGCAAAGATGACCAGCGGGGCCGGAAGGACGTTGGCGATGGCGATGCAATCGATGAAGACGTTCTGGGGCAACCATTTTCCGAGCAGGACCGCTTCGACCTGGATGAACGGAATCGCGGTATACGCCCCGCCGAACGACAGCGAGCCGGCGACCAAGCCCAGGACGAACAAGTTGATTACAGAAGGCGTCTTGGCAATCCCCAGCGCCAGCGAGACGGGGTCGGGCACGCCGTGATATGCGACCACGAGGCCGTAACCAACATAGATGAGGACGAAGGTCACAGCGGCCAATGCGAGAAAGACGCGACGGAACCGTCCGGTCTGCACCAGGAATGTGTTGATGACGCCGAAGACGGCGAGTGAGATGAAGCTGAGGTTCCGGTTGGTGCGTCAGCGATCGGTCACACTCGGCAAGATCCCTACGCAGCGGGCTCGTACATGTTGATCCGCAATGCGGTATTGATGGCCGTCATGATCGCCATCCCCACCAGCCACGGATTCGTCTTCTTCGTCTGGTGGTCCAGGAAGGTGTGCTCGGCGATCTTATGACACGCTTTGACGATCTGCCCATGTTCTTGTCAGACCAATCTCCCGAGGTGCGCGAGCAGCGCGCACACGTGGAGGGACGGGGATGCTTGTCCTACCAGGGCCGCAACGACGGGCTGTAGGGCGCGAAAAGACGCCCCTACATATTCATTCGTCAAGCCGACCTGCGCGTACACATAACCCGCCAGCAGCATGAGAACGAAGCCGGGCAGCATGAACGCCAACCCGGCAACGATGCCTCCGATCCTCCCCGCCGACAGGCAGCCGAAGAACATGCACAGCTCGGCCGCTTCTGGTCCCGGGAGGATTTGATAGACGGCGAACACTTTCTGGAAGCGGCGGAGCGTGATCCATCGGTCCTCGACGACCAAGCGCTGCTTAATCAAGGCGATCTGCGCGACCGGACCGCCCCAGGCATACAAGCCGAAGTTATAGAAGAAGAACCAAAACAGCTTCAGCAGGCCGAGGCGGGGGACCTGGGAGTTGTCCTGCAGCTCGGCCCTTTCGTCTTCCGCGTCCTGGGCCCCGTCAACCGGAGAGGAGCTCGTCGCCGGGCTGGCGTCGGTCGCGCCGGCTTTTTCATCGTGAGGAAGAGGCGGCGCGCCATGGCCTGGCTGTTGCGCTTCGAGATCCCGGTTGCGGTCGCGCTCGTGGTCGAGCGGCGTGGCTGGTGGCCGGGCTGATGGTTGTGGCTGAGGCGACATCGTTTCAGCCGATTTGGTCCGCCAAAGAACTTCCACGCCGGCCGACTTTTCCCCCGAATTTATCAGTGCTAGGAGCGGCCCACTGGAGACGGACAGGGCTGCTCTGATTGGCCACAGCACCCATGGCATGATCGAGCTCGATAAAAGAGATTTCCCGGCGCTGATAACGGAAGAAGTATTCTCCGCACCCGCTATCCCCGCGCCAAAACACAGCACGTGCTGATACTTCTTCCTCCCCAAACGTCACACTGTGGTCCCCAACGTCTAGAGTGTGACAATTGGTCAACAACGCCATTCCTTGGGAACCACGATCCAGTCAGGGTCGGAGGAAAGAGCTGTCATGTAATTCCTGGAACACACCAAGGGCTGTACGATATACATCTCCACCATGGCTCCATTAAACTCCACAGTACGTCCGTCTCTTCTCTCTTGGGCACAATCACAACATCACCCGCGTTATCAAGATCAAGCCAGCAAAATCAACCCCAGCTAACTCATGAGGCCTTCAAGCACAAGGACGGTGACAACAACCGCAACAACGACAACGCTGTCCGCCTGAAGCAGAACAAGCAGCGATCTCGAGCGCGCCACAAGGAATATGTCGCTTCGCTGGAAAAGCGAGTTCAGGAGATGGAAGTGGCCAGAGTGCAAGCGACGGTCGAGGTCCAGCTGGCGGCTCGGCACGTGCACGTCGAGAACCGGCGCTTGAGACAGCTGCTGGACGAGCTGGGGGTGGAGCGTGCGGTCGTCGAGCGATGGGCGAGCACCGATGATGCGAAATGTGAAGGGGACGTAGGACCGACACCCACCAATCTGCAACTGAAGCGGCCAGCACCGGCTCCGATGCTAAACTCGGGTGATGCTACCACATCGCCCGGGAGCAGGGACGAGCCCGGGAAAGAGACGGAAGAGAAGGAGGGAGACCGTTGTTCGAAACGACCATGTATCTCCAACGTCCCTACCGATCCCCGAGAGACTTCTCCGATATTGCAACTGCCCAGTTTCCCCGAGTCACTCGATGCAGGCTCACACAAAGACCCTGAAATCTCTCAAACACCGAGGTCGCCGTGCATCGGAAACGGATCCTGCCCCACCAAGTTCCCCAATGGCGAATCGAGCTCCTCGACCCCGGCGCCCGCGATCATTCCCCCTTGCCAGCTGCGGGCCCAGCTACAAGCCAACCCGGGCGTCGACCTCCGTCAGCTCGTGTCCCACCGATCTCCTGAAAACGAAGACGAGCACGTCGTCTCGAAAAGTAGGGTGCAAAACCCGCTTCCCGGCGGCGTCTCGTGTCGGCAGGCGTATGAGATGGTCATCAAGTATGCCGCCTCGGATGCGAAGTTGGACGAAATGATCGATCGGCTGCAGGCTGGGTGCGTGAAAGATCCTGGCACGGATACGTCCAATGATAGTGGCAACCACGGCGGTGATGATGCAGCTGCTGCAGGAGGAGGCTGTCAGGTGAGGAATGAGACATTGTGGGAGATCTTGGATCGGACTTGTATCTAGGTCAGTCGATCGATTTCATAATCTTTCTCTTCAGCCAGGGGAGCATCATGTTCCAGTATCATGGAGTACCTCCAGAGGTCTGGAGCTGGTCTAGTCACGTGACTTACGTGTGCTGATCACGTGATAATTATCAGACGTTGACTATCGGAATCCCAAGCGCCAATCCAACTTCCTCCCACGGCTAGTCGATAGCGATAGTCTACGAGAGTCTCAATTCTTATCGATTTGCCTCGCTAGTCACGTCGCCTGAGGCTGAATCCTACATCCCCTTGTTCGCTTCGAGGTCAGGACGTGTAAGGACCATTGTCACGTGGTTCTAAGTTTCGCGGCCTTTCCTACGATGACGTGCGAGTTCCGTAATTTGCTACGGTGCTCCTTGGAATCCGTCCTGTTGCCATGTCGAATGAAGATGGCTTTCGACGCTCCCTCTCCACTGGGGCCAGTACCTGTACTCAGTTGCAACATTCAACGGCTGGTACCCGCAAAATTCGCCTGCATCGCCGTTGGAAGTGGTCTAAATAGGCGGACTCCGATTGATACCAAATCTTGGTGGCCGAAACGATGTGGCTGATGCAAGCGTTGCACAGCATCGCAGATTATCTGCTTTCGCTCGTGCGGCTGGTACGAGATGACCTTCAGGCCCATGGCCGCGGCTGTAATAGGATACGCTGACGAGGATGGCCGCGGGACAGGGCCGTAATGGGGAGGTTGGATGGATGACGGTCGACCGCAAGGTTAGTTGGACATGGCGGTGCACTACACGAGATGGCTGCACCATGCTGAGCTGAGCCGCTGGCTTCAGACGGGCCAGTACAAGCGCGAGCAGCAACCGTTGATGAAGAAGCTCAAGATGGTACTTCTCTTCAACCCGCTGACGGAATGGCTGGATACCACCCACGCGATGAGATTGTATATTCACAATGAATCGCTCAAAGAGGGTATGTATGGAGATCATGTGCGGCGTCGAACGAACGGATTTTCGAGGCTGACTGCGGGCCAAGGTCAATCCGAAGGTACCGAGGCGTCGAAGAAGAAAATCGCAGGCTTCGTTGATTACTATCATATCAATATGAAGGACTATGAACCGTCCGATCTGGACGCTTATTCGACGTTCGAGGATTTCTTTGTGCGGGTGCACAGGCCCGGATCTCGGCCGATCTTCGCCCCAGAGGACCCGAGGAGGGCCATCTGTGTCGCGGACTCCCGTGTGGTGGTCTACGAAACGGTCGAGCTAACCCGGAAGATCTGGATCAAAGGCTCGGACTTCTCTATGACCAATCTCGTGATGGATACCAAGCTGGGCGCCTTGTTTGAGGGTGGCTCCGTCGCAAGCTTTCGACTCTCCCCGCAGGACTATCACCGCTACCATAGTCCGGTCAGCGGTGTGATTAAGCTGTTTCGCAGCATGCCGGGCGACTACTACCAGGTCGATCCGATCGCATTGAGAAGCCGTGTCGACATCCTCACGCGGAATGCGCGGGACTATGTCGTTATCGAGACCGAAGAGTTTGGTGATGTGCTATTTGTCGCCATCGGGGCGACAAATGTGGGCTCGGTTAGGTGTGCACTCATTCCTGCTTTTCTCCCTCGCAATTCGATCCGCGCTGGGAGCACGTCTAACCGTCAGCCAGGATCCACGACCGATATCAACAGCCCGGGAGTTCAATCACGAAAGGCGATGAGCTGGGCTATTTCCAATTCGGAGGCTCTTCGATCATTGTTGCGTTCGAGAAGGGGAGAATTCGGTTCGATGACGATCTGCTCAACGTCAGCAAGCACGCTATTATGATGGATGTCGAAGTGGGAATGAGTCTTGGTGTGGCGCAAGGTGAGAAGTGAGGTAGTAAGCGCCGACGGTGCAGCGGTGGTTTCCGAAGATACGGCGCCGAGAGTCCGGGCTTTAATCAAAAGAGAGCTGACCCCGACTCTGGCTTTGTTCTCGGGATCATACACATAGACAGACAGAGCTAAAAATCTCTCTCCCGTAATGGTTGATGGGACCAAATAATTCAACTTCGTGGATGTATTCCCATACGCCTTGCATGAATCGGCCCAGTTCGGTCGTTACCTTCTCATTCGATCTCCAACTTCACGGGTTTCCTGTAAGACTTCTCTCAACTCAACTCGATACCATTCTTGGGAACTCCAAGCCATCGAAAAGTGTCTCCCAGCCTGGCTGGTGAATACACGATTGATGTATACTCCTTCCTCCCTCCGGAAAGAAGCAAGCCCGCTCCCAGTCAATAACCCTCACGACAGCATCCATATTCAGAGAGAGGACGATATTAGACAGATCTTAATCCATATGTGAAAAGACTGGTATGCTTTCGGGCGAGATTTGATCAATGAACTTCATCTTTTCACCCGCTCAGGCTTCTAGGAAGCTCTTGGTCGAGTCAAAAGGCCCACGGTAGGGGAGCTGGGTGTGGAAGATCTCGCCTGAAGGGACCAGAGATCGTACAGCGCCGTTCGGACGAGGGACTCTAGCTAGTTGCTGGATATAATCGTGAATCTGAAGTCGAATTGCCTCCCTCCGTCGTTGTTTCACCTTTTCCCAAGTCTCAACATCAAATATCGTGACCCCCTGAAGACGTACGAATACGTTGAACTTAAGAACCCCGGGGCTCAATTGGCTCATGAATCTGGTTAGAGGTCAGACATGACTCACCCAAGTCCGCGATGAATCAGTTTCGGAACAGGAATAGTTGCATGCTCCCGTACAAGCTCCAGCGCAAGAATTTCATTCTCGTCTCGCAATTCTAGGGTCGAAAAGCCCGGTTGATAGCCGTCAAACCCTTCTTCCCCCGGGCTCAATCTCTTCTTGATTACGTGCTGAGGTAGGAGATGGATGTACCGATCGAAAGCTGGCTGTGGCATATTGTCCTCGGTACACTGATCGAGCCATTGCTGGTCCATGACCGAACTTGTATGTTGCGCGGTAAGATGCTAGGTAAGGTTCCAGCAACTTTAAGAATTACTCATATGAAGCTTGTTTATGATTAGTGCGAGAATATCCCGTGAATAAGTGCGATCTTTAGAACTCGTAAACAGAGGTTCCAACGTGGCCTTCGTTGTCCCACGTGCAATAAGTGGCTCAACACCTAAGCTGGTACTTGCACCTGTGGTTGGCAGACTGGTGGACGTCGATCTCTAGCGCCCATTGCGGAGGATCCAGATTACCCTTCCACGGTAACTTAGTCTTCGTCTTTGCTGGTCTGTCTGAACCAAAAAGACTAAATCTTTGGTGGTTCCTCTAGGGATCTTCTTCGAACGGGAATTTAGCAACGCCTTGCAGACGTTCGAACATGATATACCTAAAGAGCAACGAGGCTGACAAAATACATGAAGATGCTTAACAGTAACCGCCGCTGTTTAGCGATGTTACAACAAAAGAAATGGATCAAAAATCGTGACAGCAATCTGGAAAAAACTCAAGATAGAGATGAACAGGAAAGGAAAGTCTCCAGAAAAACGAGCTGGTGACGACGAGGGAGTATCACGAAGCGGTCATAGGTTGGGTGGTCCACCGTGTCAACCCCCGACTGCTCCTCATCCCAATCTTCGGCACTTCTTCGTCTGATCGCCGGACCCCACTGCTTAACGGTTGTCCTTGTGGCAGAAGTGATCACCAGTGAAGGTTCTGCCGCAAAGCGGGATCCTCTTATCCTTTGGTTCCCTGTGACCTAAGGACGTTGGACCGCCGCAGTCTTTATCCACGGACCTCATGGCCTCCTCAAACAGTTCCTTGGTGATGTATGTCGTTTTTTTCCCATTGAAATTGCAGCAAAAAACTCGGACGCCGCCGGCTTGGGTCTGGAAGTGAGCAGCATGTCAGCGGAAGAAATAATCCGAGGAAACCTTGGCAAGTCATAAGAAGGCATTCGACTTACCACAAGACTGAGCCTCGTGAGTGTATAAGGTGTATTGAGCGTGGCCAGCATCTCGTTCATTGCGTTGTTCATCTCGGTCGGGTCCATACGACGGTCATTTTCCGCGGTGCCACAGTGCGTCAGAAACGGAAGCTTGCCCCGACGCTCTAGAATCCCATTGGTCGACTGCCCCGGTAGAGTCTGCAGGGACCGGCGGCCGACGGAGCGATAAACCTTCGTCCCATCCACCAACTCCGTGGTATAGACGCCATCCTTAAGGTTGTCGTACGTCGCTGTCAGTTGGCCGTCCGCTTGAGCAACCGCCGCGGCGGAGACGATCACGGCGGGGGTTGCGAGGATGGAAGACGCGAGAGCAAAGAGCTTCATGTTGGCGGTCGGGTAGGTGATACTCGGAAACAGATGTAGCGAAAAACTCGTAGGCTTTCAGTTGTGACTGTCCGGAGAGACTTCGAGGACGCTTTCTTGTCAGGAATCTTTCGAGACTTGAGTTGATTATGGGTGTATCACGTTTTGCTTGCGTCTGATGAGCTTCTGTTGAATGGACTATCGGGGGGACGACAGGAGGTTTATATAGTCGTTCCCGTTCGCCGCTCCGGAGGAACTCTTCGATGAAGAGATCAAGATCAGTAAGCAACATGGAAGGTCGGCGTCGGTCTGGCGACGCATCGTGATGTCGGTCACGCTCTGATCCCTCGTCTCTTGGAACATGCTGTTAAACATGACGCAGGCCTTCCAGGCGCAGGAAGGAAGGGTTCCGTCTTCCCACAGGACACACCAAACAAGATGGATTATATCATGCCGAATTCTGAATCCCGAATCCCGCATTGCAAGCCGTTTCCAAGCTCAGACGTTGAAGCAGTCATCTCGACCGTCCCCCGAACCACTGTAGAGTACGGTCAATCCGGTCTAATTGCGTCCGGTTAGGAGTAAGTGTAGCGCCACCTGGTGGGTGCAACTAGAGGAGGTGTGCAAGACGGAGGTCGCTAACAGTGCGGTCATACCGACAAAGCTTAAGTTCTGGCTGCAGTCCGTCAACCCGCTCGGTCCATGGAAAGTGGCACAGGGACGTCAAAGTTTTGCTCCGCCCAGCCAGGCTGATAAGGCTTGGTGCGGGGTGATAGACTTTCGTTTCCGCATTTCCCCTGCTCCAAGATGATCAATACGGGATACAAATGGAGTAAAGAAACAGCGTGAACGGGAGGCTGTACCGTTTGGCTACTGACAAGGCGAAACAGCCCGAGCTTCCATCCGGTTCACTCCTTGCTCAACAGCCCATGTGTACAGTAAGATTGTACGCCAGCTGGAAGGCGCTGGTACAGGAAGAGGCTTGATTCGATGGGAAATCCATCCTTTCTTGCTGTGAAGAGTAGCTAGACTGTTACAGTACGTCATGGTAGGATCGGAAATTGGTTTGTGGGAAGAGGCTTGGTTGCGGCAATGGGTGTAGACTTTACTGACTAGGGCCTGATCATCGCAACATACGACATGTAGGATGCCTCAACACACAGCAGCTAAGGGGGAACGGCTCTGACCCTTACGTCCATGTATCGACCTTCAAGATGTCAATGCCGTTTGCGGCCAGTAGGGGCAGATGGCCTTCGGGATCTGATTGGAAACGGGTTGACACCCAGGAGGGATCGGCCAATTTCCGCCAACGTCCTTGGTTGGAGCTCTGACGATTAGACGTCAGATGAAGCACTGTTCAATGGCCAGTGTAGCAAGGAAGAGGATAGCTCGATTGTTCGAGCTATCCTGACGGTTCAGGTGGGCTTTCCATCCAGTCGTCCGACTGGCTTTGGACATGAGTCAGGACTGCAGGACGTGTATGATTTAGACCGGCAACGTGACTAGTGAGGCGAGTTGATAGGGCGTAGCCAAATGATCGTAGACTACCCGCTATAGACTAGCTGTCGATACAATGGAATTAGCAATTGGGAATCGAATGCTCGCAGAATTCCCCCCGAGATAGAGGAGTTGTCCGGAGCTGTCACGTGACTAGGCCGAATCGGGCCCTCTCTAAGCAATGTGAGGCTCAGGCGAGGCAGGAGCAATTGGGCGATCAAATTGACCTTTTTCCTATTTCAAATTGTTCCTATTGTTGAAAGGGAACAGCCGTGCGGTGTTTGCCTAGCTGGCTGCCGCCTAGCAGGCAGCCGCCAACCCGGGGACCGGCTACTACTGCGGCCCCACTAGCTAGTCAGATAGAGTGGAATAGCAACTCACTCTCTCTCCACAGCGAGAGAATCCAGCAGCCACAGAGCGTG
>QQTW01001879.1_pt1 | contig 15026 bp, 23 predicted proteins | sample 1904831 | NCBI WGS metagenome assembly QQTW01 (sample SAMN09435610, study PRJNA476489) | Subsurface metagenome, whole genome shotgun sequencing project. | reverse complement strand
ATGCCAAGCCCACAGGCTCATGGGCGGACGAAGTTGCATCACCGGTCGTTACTAACACAGAGTCATCCCTAGGAATGAGCACTGGGACAGAGGACAAAGAAAGCAACTTGAGCATGGCCCAAAGTGATGGAGCCAGTGAAGTCGCTGGGGGATCGAATTTGCTAGAACCAGAGTACGATGTCGAGGTGAAGCTGAGCGATATCCAGGCGGATCCAAACAATCCACTTTACTCGATCAAGAGCTTTGATGAACTTGGCCTGTCAGTGTGTCCACGCAATATTGCTTACTTGATACTGATGTACGAGCTATGTCAGTGAAGAGAGTATCCTCAAAGGAATCTACCAGATGAGGTTCCAACGTCCTTCCAAGATTCAGGAGAAGGCTTTACCTCTTCTTCTAGCCAACCCTCCAACCAACATGATTGGTCAGTCTCAATCTGGAACCGGCAAGACTGCAGCGTTTGTGCTCAATATCCTTTCTCGCCTCGATATGTCCCCTGCCATGCGCAACAGCCCCCAGGCCCTTTGCCTAGCGCCGAGTCGAGAGCTTGCACGCCAGATCATGGGCGTTGTCCAGGTTATGGGAAGCTTCATCGAAGGTCTGCAGGTTTCAGCAGCCATTCCGATGGATTCCTCAATGCGTGGCAAAAAGATTGAGGGTCAGGTCGTGGTTGGTACCCCAGGCACGGTCATGGATATGATTAAACGTCGTACCCTGGACGCCACCCACATAAAGGTTCTCGTGCTTGACGAGGCAGACAACATGCTCGACCAGCAAGGTTTAGGGGATCAGTGTCTCCGAGTGAGGGCGTAAGCTTTCTGATCTTGTTTACTTGAGAGGTTTCTTCGCTAATGTGACTTGCAGTATGCTTCCGAAAGCTGTACAAATCGTGCTATTTTCAGCCACTTTCCCGGATGCCGTTGTTCGATACGCAGAAAAGTTCGCTCCTGGGGCCAACCAGATCACCCTAAAGCATGAGGAACTCACAGTGGAGGGTATCAAGCAGTTGTATCTTGATTGCAACTCCGAGCAGGACAAGTATGACGTACTGGTCCGCCTCTACGGTTTGATGACTATTGGTTCTTCGATTATCTTCGTAAAGGTATGTTCGAAAAAGCACCTAATACAATCTTCAAAGACAATTCTAATTCATGACAGCGTCGTGATACTGCCGCGGAAATTGAACGTCGTATGACTGCTGAAGGTCATAAGGTTGCCTCTCTCACTGGTGCCTTCGAAGGTAGCCAACGCGATGTCATCATCGATGCCTTCCGTACTGGCTTGGCTAAAGTTCTCATCACTACCAATGTGCTTGCTCGTGGCATAGACGTTCAGTCTGTTTCCATGGTCGTCAACTACGTGTGTCAATCCTTCTGAGTTACTATCAGCCGTTGTACTTGCTGACTCGCATCTAGGACGTGCCTGATGATGGACATGGCAACGCTGACCCTCAAACGTACCTTCACCGCATCGGTCGTACTGGTCGCTTTGGTCGCGTTGGCGTCTCTATTAGCTTTGTTTATGACAAGGCTAGCTGGCGCATGCTCAACGACATACAAAAGTACTTCAATGTCACCATGACGAAAGTCGATACCTCGGATTGGGATGAAGTGGAAGAAACTGTTAAGCGTGTCATTAAGAGCTCCAGGGCAGGCACCAATCTGAGGAGCGGTAACGAGGTCGAAATGTGAGCAGGGAAAGGCCAGGCGAGGGAGAAATGATAGATTCGGACTCTTTGGGGCTTAGCTGACTATACCTGGGGCGTTAGGGATATGGGCCAAGGCTCTCAAAATTAGCATAAGATATCATCAATCTCGTTGGCGTCATTCACCAATCTGATCACAGATAGACGAATAATACAAGCCCTGGCTTAGCTAGAGCATCCCACTACTACCTGGGGCCCATTTCGTGGACTAGTCAATCTCGATTTCATAATGCATCCAACAACAGAGTTGTCGAGATTGCTCACACCCAAAAGCCTAGGAACTTAGTTAGGGCAAGCTTCTTAGCAAATGGCAGAAGCATACTGCAGAGAATCTTGGCTTTGTGAGCCCGAGGCCACCTAACGAAGACCAAACTAGTGGATGGCCCCTATACGGGTCTACCAGTCACAGCTGTTAGATAACAGGTTTGCAAGCTTTTCCAGCGCTGTTTGATCCACTTCATCGAATCCGTTCTTCGCTGCACAGTCAATATCAATGACCGCCACTACCTAAACAAAGATTAGATTTCATCCCGAGACTTGCACAAACAGAGCACTTTAGTAGAGCTCAATCAATCCCAATGCTTGATGGTAAGACGGAACAAAACACCCATATATTGAGTATCACGAATTTACAGCGTAGTGTAAGGCTTCTCACCTTGCCCAAAACCACAATCGGCACCACGATCTCACTTGCAGAAAGGCTATCACATGCAATATGGCCCGGATACTTCTCAACATCAGGAACAAGCTGCGTCTGACCTGAAGCTGCCGCAGAGCCACAAACACCTTTGCCGTAGGCGATGGTCTGGCATGCAACTTTGCCCTGAAACGGTCCAAGGATCAATTGGTCCTCTTGCCTGGGATGGAGTACGTAGAAACCTGAACGCATCATCTCAGAAGAGGATCATCTAACCTCTTTGATAATCTCCGTACCAGCCCAATTGACCTGGCCTGAACGTTCCGGCAGCGACTTGTACGCATGCCATAGCAATGATGCTGTGTTTGCAAGGTTGCTTGGGAAGTTGTCAACAATCCTGAATCGATGCACGCAACGGGGAGCAAATGCCATCATACCACACCTCGAAGAACGCAAATCAGCGGACTGTTGTAAAAAGTGTATGGTATCGGCATCCTACCCAATTCCGCTGGCCTTCAAAGAGGGCTTCGGCTTGTTCCAGCACCTGGTCGAACACCTCCTGCTTCGTGGCGCCGGGCACGTAATTCGTTGCATCCGCGTGTACCTTGCCTTATGTCAGAGTCTAATATGTGTCGAGAAAATTTTCTGCTCGCCATCATTGGACGATCTAGGTATCATATGCAGGTGTATTATCTGTTAAGGTTGGTGTCGCTGTACTATATCTCCGTTGTTTTGCGCCGACTTCAACCCGATTTAAAATAGTTCATTCCGCAATATCCCCGGTTGAGATCGCAGCGATCTCTTGTTAGTGTCTTAAATCTGTTTCTCATGTGAACGGAGCTTGAGTCTAAGTTGAGAGTTTATCTCGACTTCGACGTGCTTAGCTTTCTGAATATTTTCGTGCTTGAGCTCTCCCAGTACTAAATCCCATCTGCTGTCCCGCTCTACCCCTCCATCCAATACCTCCACAATGGCAGCCTCCATGCCATGTAGCGACTGCTCTTCGGGCACTTTACACGGTGGAACTCCAGTGGGGAAGGTCATCACCATCCACGGACTGCCAGCGTACGTGACAGAACCACCTTCGGGTAAGCCCAAAGGAATAATCGTTATCATACCTGATGCTTTTGGCTGGAAATTGCCAAACACGAGAGTACTCGCCGACAGCTATGCCAAGAAGGGCGAATACAGGGTCTACGTTCCTGAGTTCATGGATGGTATGGCCTTGTAACGTGATATATCAATACAGCATTGCGGATTAACGCGATGTTTAGGGCACTGGCTACCACACGATCTTTTGGGGAGCATGAACAAAATGATGGGAGAAGATCAGGGGATGTTATCAAAGATGTACATCGTTCTTGAGCTGAATCTGAATGATGTTTATCTAACGCGCGGTCAGTTTACCCGGCGTACGAACCGCCTACCAATTCGCCCCATTCCTATTCTTCAACCGCCTCTCAGTCACCAAACCTCGCATCTGGGGCTTCTTCAAAGCGCTCCGCGAAGACGAAGCCGCCAACCTGCCCGTGGGCGCAGCTGGTTTCTGCTGGGGAGGGAAGATCACCACGCTCCTATGCCACGACACTGAGAAAGCCTCCAACGGCAAAAGTCTGATCGACGCAGGGTTCACGGCGCATCCCAGCATGCTGGCTTTACCGGGCGACGTTGAGGCTGTTCGGAAGCCACTTGGTATTGCGATCGGCACTCAGGACTTCCAACTTCCCATGGCTGGAGTCGAGCAGGTCAAGGCCATCTTCGAGAGGAAGGAGCAGGGCAAGTTCGAGCTTAGGGTGTATGAGGGTGCTAAGCATGGCTTTGCGGTTAGGGGGAATCCTGCGGTGGAGAAGGAGCTGAAGCAAGGGATTGAGGCGGAAGATCAGGCGGTCTCTTGGTTTAAACGTTGGCTGGGATGAGATAGTTTAGATGTGGTTTTGGGGCGTTACCGCGGGCTGGTCTTGACGTGTACCGAGATCACGGAAATCTGGATGCAATGCGGTAGTAGGAGGGGTCTTGAGGGCGTACCTAATTTAATTGGATGTGTCACAATTGAGAACAGAGAACGGTGAACCTCGGAAACTGTCCCGAAGCACCTTTTTGGCACTGTAGTGCCGAGTAGAATACGATTTGGAGAAACTGCTATGCCCATTTGGACAACTAAATACCTCGAGAATTGAATGATACAGAAGCGTGCACCTGCATGCGCGACCGTAGCAGCTGCCCACTTCGAAAAAATGTGCGCGCCCTTGTGTGCCTCACATAGTAGAAATACCCCCACCTCTGCTAAAAGCTTGCGAAAGTCCGCATGCTGGGCTCAGGTTGCAGGCTCAGGCCACAGGTTCAGGCGTAATGAGCGCCCCCAGTGCTGCCCTCTCTGCCGCCTTCAGTAGCTTGGGCGCGAAAACCATTAGAGGTGTGAGGTGCTTGAAGCGCCAAACTCGGCAGCCCCAGCCAATTTTGGCGGCAGAAACCAGGTTTCCGCTGGTAGTGGCCAAGATATGCTACCATATGTTATAGAGGCCCTGGCCCACTGAGGCAAAAGACAAACCTTTTTAAATGACAAAATCTGACATGAATTCAGGCTTAGCTACTACTATATGCCTGAGGTGCACGCATCCTCATGCGCGACCGCAGCAACATGTTCAGGTGACAGCGGACAGCTTCTGTCTGTGTGGGCATAACAATATTTAGGCTTCTTCCTCGCTTGCAAGACATCTCATTTTACCTTATGTAGTCATGTGCAGTGCTGCAAACCGGATGCTTGCACTGAAATACCTTGACTTGAGTGATTCCAAGATCTTGACTACAAAGATGCACTGCTTCCCCTCTTCGTCCTGTTCACAGGTAGAAACAGCTATGATTTGCTTTTTCAGTTTGCTTGCTGGGTTGACCATTGCCAGTATTGGCCGACTCGCTTTCGCAAACAACAGCTCAAAAGGGCCAAAGCTTCATAACGGTGCGAGCGAAACCTTGAGACCAAATCACGACAAGCTTGGAGCTGTCTCTTCTCTTAGCAGTGTCTGTAGCCGTATTGGTGTGGATCTATTGAAGGCTGGAGGCAATGCCGCCGACGCTATGCTGGGAACTCAATTTTGTGTTGGAGTGATTGGTACGAACGATCAGTCCAGAGTTCTAGCAGAATTCTCATTTGAAGTTAGGTGTGCACGTCAGTGGCCTTGGGGGTGGCGGCTTCATGCTGATACGAGCCTCTAATGGTTCTTACGAGTTTGTTGATTTCCGCGAGACAGCCCCTGCTGCGGCGTTTCAGGATATGTTCAAAGGAAATATAGATGCGTCAGAGACTACAGGACTTGCCAGGGAAGGACTTTCCGCCATTCTCTCTAGGTATAAAGTGTTGACGAAAACGCAAGCGGTGTTCCTGGAGAGTTGCGCGGGCTTCAGTACCTTTACGACAACTACGCTAGCCTTCCTTGGCGGGATCTTATACGCCCCTCGATCAAAGTCGCCCGTCAGGGCTTCCGTGTAGGTACGGACTTGGCGTATCAGATGGACCTTCTTGGCCCCGAGAGTTATCTAGTGAATCATCCTACGTGGGCCATCGACTTCGCTCCACACGGCAGGCGGGTTGGCGTAGGTGATATCATGACAAGAAAGCGCTACGCGCACTTGTTGGCAGCTATTGCAGAGCAAGGACCAGATGCCTTCTATGAAGGCCCGCTAGCAAAGACAACTATTGCTGCACTCAACGCCGCTAATGGAACCATAACTTTGCAAGATCTCAAGAACTATACTGTGGCTATTAGAAGCCCGCTTATCAGCACCTATTGAGACTTCAAGCTCGTCACTTGCGGAGCTCCCTCTAGTGGAGCGGTGGTACTTAATGTCATGAAAACTATCGAAGGTTATGATAGCTTCAAGGGTAGAAACCCATTGGACAAACACCGGCTTGATGAAGCAACTCGGTTTGGATATGGTCTAGTAAGGTCTTCAATCGCTATCTGTGAAACACTTACTGGAGGGTGCTTATCTCAACAACGAACTAAGCTGGGGGATTCATTTTTTCTTGAGAACGTCACTGCTATGAGCAAGAATTACTTCGAGACTCTACAGCTGCCAAGATAAGGGGCAAAATATCAGATACACACACGTTGCCGGTTGCAGCATATGACCCGGAGGGTTTAGAGAGTCTTGAAACGTATGTTCTAGCACTATCACATGACTCACCTGCTAATGAACCAAAGCCCAGGAACTTCCCCCGTTGTGACAGCTGATGCTTCTGGCATGGCCATTTCTCTCACAAGCACTGTGAACCTTCTCTTTGACTCTGGACTTATGGTGCCCGAGACAGGAATGATCATGAACAACGAAATGAACAATTTCTCGGTTCCTGACGAAACAATCGCGTTTGTCTATATCCCTTCTCCTGCTAACCTCATAGTTCCTGGAAAACGCCCTCTCTCGTCGATGACCCCACTCATTGTGGAGACCTTGACTCCGAGAGCTCTATATATTGTACTGGGAGCTGCTGGAGGATCTAAAATCATCACTGGTGTCATTCAAACTCTGTCAAACATGCTGAACGATAATATGACCGCACCTGAGGCACTGAAGTCTCCAAGATTTCATGATCAACTTGTACCAAACCAGGTGAGTACAGTGCTCGTTGAATTAAGAGGATTACAGTGCTAATGAGTGGTTCTATAGATAATATTCGAATCGACGCACAATAACCAAACAACTGCCTACATGCAACAACTGGGGCATAACGTTACCTGGCTCGAGCCACCAGAACAGGCCAAGGTACAAGCCCTGCGCAGACTCCCTAGCGGAACATTCGAGGAAGCCTCAGAGCCAAGGCTAGCGGATGCTGGGGGCTATGCAGTATAGAACATGAATGGATCTCATGAAAATATCATCTGAGCTTGCCTTTTTGGTGTTTCGGAGCTTGTCTGTCATACAGAGTTATCTATGGAGAGTTCAACCTAATCAGAAGTTCGTGAGATACAGTTCCTTCCTGTCCTTCTCCACCATCCTCGACAGTGTCATTTGCTCTGCCTTCTTCACAGCGGAGTAACGATCCAGGAATTCTATACTCAGTAGCTGATCTAATCCCATCCAGCCGTCGTCAAGGATGGCCAATGATTCTGCAAGGCTTTTCGGCATCTCAGTCGTGATACCCAGCATTTCCCTTGCCTGATTATCTAGCGTGGACACAGCCACCTGGCAATCATTCCAACAAAGGTCTTGCCTTTCTTGCAACCCCAAGAGACCTGCCGCAATATATGCAGCAAGTACAAGATACATGTTAGCTGTAGAGTCTATAGCTCTGAACTCATAATGACCATTTCTTATTTTGCGGACCGGCGTATCTCGATTCCCAGTACCATATGCCACCCAAGCTCCGACACACATTGGCTGCACACGCTGATAGCTGTCCTGACTTGGCATTCCAAAACCACAAAGTAGGGGTAGGCGTTGTAAAACACCAGCCAGGAACTGATCTTCTCTCACAACTGTGATGCTAAAGTCTTACATGACCCTTTTAGCACAGAATGTGAATTCTTTCATCTACCTGGCCGGTCAGGGAATGCTGTTATTGGTGGTGACGCACGCTAATCAAGGTTTGGCTCTCCGATCCTCTTAAATGAAGTTGTATACCCAAATACCTCCAAAGGCTTTCTCAGCCTTGCATGATAATATACGTTGACTGGAAGGCTTGAGAGCTCAACATGCCTCGCAGACCCAGCAACTGCCTTTGCTTTCTCCCTGTAAGTTGGACGAGGCACCCCACATCTAACCTTCATAGGGTTAGGGTTACTGACCGAAGTGTACTGTACAGAGATTCGATACTGGAGCACTCGCTCTACGAACCCCAAAGCTGTGATTTATATGGCCGACGGGAGTTCTGAACATATCTGGTATGCACAGAGATTCTGGCTGCCATCTGGTATCGCTGCGACACTATTCTTAGTTGCTGTTACATGGTTTGGCTGGTGGTACCAACGTAACTTACGAGGACACTTCAACAACCTCACAGCAAAAATCGATGCGATCAACGAGCCAGATTACAGAGAGGATCTCAGGCAATAGAATGTTCTATGTTGCAGTGAAGAGAGACCTGAATGAAAAATCTGTTATCAGTCTTGCTGCATTCCTTGACGTTGATGGTGCAGAGATTGCAATTTTTCGGAATCTGCATTTCTAGAAAGCTGTTAATGTATGACTAAACTCTTTTCAATCTCTACGAGTATGTCTCTCAAACACCATTTGAACTAATCCTCTCGCTTCATCAGCAGATCAGCTTGACCTTCAAGCTCCCACCGTGCAACTGAAGCGATACCTCGATGGGGTACACAGGGATCCAGTGACTGTTGAGTCGGTGTTGAGTGAGCAAAATCTATGGATGAATCCCAACGCCAGTGGGAGCAATCCCTGGCACCAGAACTTGGACGACAAATTGGTTGTACGGAATATATGATAGCATGCTTAGCATGTTGCGGTGCGCGGCATCATTGAGACGACTCTGGGCTCCAGTCACTCTTTCTCCAAACTTCTACCTCACGATCACTTCGAACATAATCCCATGCAGACTCCACTTCCAGACCGAATGAAAACGCCGCAACTCGACTTGACAGGATCGAACAAGCAGGCCAACCCCCCTGAACACTCCACACCTCAACAAACCAATGCCACTCAACCCCGGACGCGCACCAGCACACCCTATCTACACCTTGAACTCACTCCACCACCTCCCGGCATCCACCAACATCCCCCTCCCATCAAACACCACCCCCTCCCCCCTCAACAACTCTCTCTTCTTCTCCGTATTCTGCCCACTCGGCGCCTTCTGCCAATCGCCCTGAAACCCACCAATATACTGTTGTCCCGTCAACTCACCACATCTCCCGCACTCAAAGGTATACAGACCAGAAACTCACCCCCGTAGCCGCAATACACCGATGACACGGTACCTCCGGCGCGAACGGGTTGTTGCGTAAGGCGCCGCCGACGGCGCGGGGAGAGGAGTGGAGGGCGTTGGAGAGGGCTTTGTAGGATGTTATGCGACCTGGGGGAATTTGGCAGAGGAGGGTGTAGACGCGCTGGTTGTTGGGGGTTAGCGCTGGGTTGAAGTCGAGGGGTTCAGTTTTAAAGTAGGAGGTGGGGTATGGGGTACTTCTTGGAATTCTGTGACGGGCATTCTCATGGAGTGTGGTTGTAAAGATGATTGAAAAGATGATTGAGTGACATTATAAGATGCTGTGGTAGGCTGGGTAGCTTTATGGGTCGGGACGCTGGAGTGGTGCTATGTATGTCGTAGGGCGTGGGCTAGGGCCAGCTGCCGATATGCCTTGAGTCCTGGAGCAACTATACTCAATCACTCGACCATGCTGTATGTTGTGGAAAGATTGGGTCGCTTTCGAATTTGCTCCTCAATCTGAACATGAGCTGCCTTTCGTCATTATTACACGGGCTCGCCATTGGCATCAGTTTCCTTGGATAATGTTGGTTGCAGGGACCGACTCTTCGTTTCTGTTTTGCTGTTCTCTTAACGATCTTCACATGCAATTCACCACAGCGGTAGTGGCTAAGTAGATCTTCCGCTCAAAATCCGCTGATATGCCTGCTTCGAGTCACTCGTTGTCATCTCTCTCTTTCTCAAATATGAGGGATTTCTATTGTCTACTCACTAGGTAGGTGTCGCTACAACAATGTGGAGCTCGTTGGTTGAAACACTCAAGACCCCTTGGCTTGCGCGGCGTTGGCATAGATTGGATATCACCTTGAGTCGTCGCATATCTCAAGCCAAGGGCTTGTTTCAAGGCATGAACGGCGTAGATATAATTGTTTGACTTCTATTCTCCTTCTGCCGATCTCACTACTGTAAACCTACCTACTTGCAGAGGAGCTGCTCAACGGTATACGCTCGAAGAAGCACCAAAACAACCTCATAATGCACACTTTTTCCATCCTCATCTCACTCATTACCACCCTCAATCTCCTCACCTTGGCCACCCTCACATCTGGAGCTATCCCCGAAGAATTCAACGACGAGACCCTGCAGGCTGAATACGAATGCAACCAACGCGCGCCCTATAACTTGTTCTTCCTTGACTGTTTCAACGCCGCGATGCGCCTGCCCGATACTATCAGAATGGACTTCGACCGCGACGCCGAGAATCGCCTTGTGATCCACAACCCGCTGACACCCTGGGGGGAACCCGATTCCCGGTTTCTTCTACCGCAGACTCGCTCCTCCGGCTCTTGTAAAGTGACGGTGCGATTTCGCGACGATGCTTTTCTGGTGAAAATGTTGTGGATGGACATTAAACATGCAGTCCTTCATCTCATTCTGAAATGTATGGGCAGTCCACAAGGGGGTGGGCGGACGAGGAAGGGCATCGTAAGGCTACCTGAGGTTGAGTGCCTTATGGAGCATTCATGAGGAATTAATGGACTGAGAGCGATGAGATGATGTGCGCAAGCACGGGGGCGGACAACTGGACTGATATCTCCTACTCAGGGCTGAAAGCCACGATTGGACGTTATACAGAGTCACTGCTGCGTTTTCGCGAACAATATCGGTTTTTGCAATCGCTCGAGCAATCCGAGCCTATCTAGAGCACAGTCACAGTTCATCAATCACATAGAACATCGTTGCATTTGAAATAGCTGCCGTAGATCCTGCAGAATCTCTGATGACCACGAAACAGTTCCCTACCGCAAGCAAGAGCTCACCAAGGCAGTACCGCCGCATCTAATCTAGATCATCAACCTCTCAACCTTATCCTTCAACCCTCTAATCTGTCCCATGAGATCACTCGCCTCATTCGTGGTAATACTCGCCGAAATGACTGCTCTGCTGACACCGCATGCGCGACCGAGCGCCGTCTTCGAGGGGACATAAACGTCTAAACACGCACATACTTAGAAAAGGACAGCCAGACGGTCTTGGGGACGGGTCTACTCACATGGGACGTTTTTGTCCTCACACAGGAGCGGCAGGTGGAGGAGAATGGCGAGGGGAGCGGTATCTGCAGCGAGAATGATAATTTCGGAGATACCGCGGTTTAGGGTTTTGGTCGCTGCGCGAGAACGTCAGCAGCCGGTTGCGCTGTACCAACAGGACTTGGGAAGAGGGCAGCTTACCCTCATTGGCGCCTTTCTTGAGTTGGCGGTAATGGCTTGCTTGCTGGACAATGTCAAGGATCTCTTGTGTCAAGGCCGGATCCGCGATGGGCCAAGCTATTCCAGTATCAGCACTTGCATGGTTCTGATTCTGGTTCCGTGGTTGCCTTTCGTTACCTGCGGATTGTTGGTCGGCCATGGTTGGAAGATCAGCAATCAGAGGGTTCCTTGCGTTGGCTCGCCCCCTGGTGCAAGTTGTCAAGATAGAAGTATTCTGTGGTTTCGTATTCAGCAAATATTGAAGCTATAATGTTAGTAGTTCCATCACGTGATTGTTTCGCTAAGGTTCCGCCTCAGAGATCTCGACTTCATCTTTGCCGTCGTCACCACATATAGCGTCAACTTGGTCCTCAGCTCTGCCTTACAGCTTCACCATCAATCCATCAGGTTTCTAGTTCTCACTAGCTGATCTCAACGAAGAGAGGCCATTTCCACACCCGCCAGCATGTCTTCAGATCTCTGGTATGTTAGCCTTCGCTTGGTTGTATGATCGATACAACGCCCCCTCCTAACTAGGCTCTGCGCTGGGGCTCTGCAATACTCTGCTGGAGCTTGAGCTAACTGTTACATAGCCCTGTGTATGCTGTCAGTAATGCCCAACACCGTGGCGAGCTCCCCTAGTATCCTCCACTCGTTGCCTCGAACCATGATCTCCTTTCGATTATAACATCGATGGGCTAGGGCTGACCGAACACTACAGCCCTTCTTCGGCGCGATGGGATGCACATCCGCCATCGTCTTCACCTGCTTCGGTGCAGCCTATGGTACCGCCAAGTCGGGAGTCGGTATCTCCGCCATGGGTGTCCTCCGGCCAGATCTCATCGTCAAGAGTACGTTTAGCGCTAGCACAGATATCCGCGAGAGGTGTTCCGGTTGTAGGTACTGACTATGTATCAGATATCGTTCCAGTTATTATGGCTGGTATCATTGGTATCTACGGCTTGGTGGTGTCAGTCTTGATTTCGGATGGGCTGAAGCAAAGTCTCCCCTTATACACTGGCTTCATTCAACTGGGTGCCGGTTTGAGTGTTGGACTTGCAGGTCTGGCAGCTGGGTATGTAGTTTGCAGTCAAGTCTCGAATTTTGCTAGTTGCATTCCTCACGTTCCCCGTGGGAGGTTCATACAATATATGCAGCAGTCACGAACTGACATTGTCTAGTTTCGCTATCGGTATCGTCGGTGACGCTGGCGTTCGAGGAACTGCCCAACAGCCTCGATTGTTCGTCGGCATGATTCTGATCCTCATTTTCGCCGAAGTTTTGGGTCAGCGCACCGTGTCTAAATTGAGCTTTCAATCACTGACATGTGTGAAAACAGGTCTTTATGGTCTTATCGTCGCACTACTGATGAACTCGAAAGCCACACAAGACGTGAAAGCCTGCTAAGCGGTTTTTTCGAATTACTCACAAAGTCAACGGTACCGTTTCACTAGCAAGATACAGAGCACCCGACAAATCTAAGGATGGTGGCTTGTCAAGTTGTATTCCATCATGATGTACGAACAGCGGTGGGGGGGACCAGTCATCTATCAGGTTGGTTCCGGGCAGTGGTTGTGTAAGCTGCATCGGAGGGGCATTTTCTTCCACACAACTTATTCGTCATGTATTCCTTTGGCGTTAACGTGTGAAGCTAAGTGAAGAAGTGTTATATAATTGCCCACATGACTGTCTACCTTGCACAATCGCAAGTCATATGTTGTGCGGTACAAATTGCGAAACCCTATCTTAGGCGTGACCTGCAGTAGCATGGTGTAGGGAGAGATCCACAGGATGGGAGCTTGGGCAAGGTAGCATGAATATGGATGTTGAGATAAGTAGGGTGAGAGATGAGTGGCGGTGCGGGAAAGACTAGAGTGAGAAGAACCGTTCACATTAATTGGTATAGTACGAGGATACTCTCGCATGATGACATCTCGATTGAGTCCAGTTGAAATGGAGAGATAGGTTGGACATCCTGCCCCGAGCGCTCACACTTAGAGTCATGTTAGGAATTGGATTGAGGCTAGGTCCAAGGAGCGGAAAAGGGATAGAGGAGTGTTGTGGAATATCTTGGAGATCGGCCTTGAATGACTTGATCCCCAACCGACAGCACAGCACCAGAGAAGCAGGCAGAGGTGTGCTGAACGGACCGGTATATTATGTACCAAGCAACCAGCGTAGCAGAGCAGGAGACTGAGAGCGAAGAGCCCAAACCAAGGTAAGACCGATAAACCATAGCATACACGCTGATGTGCTGGCCGTTGGATCAGGCGCTGTATAACCGAATCCATAACTGCCACGCAGAATAAAGAATCATAACAACCGGTACTTCGTGCTTGTATTCATTTAGCGAGCCGTCGTCTTAAAGTACGAGTCCTAAATCAAGACGAGTTAATCTCCTGTAGATCTGGAGTTCAGCTTTGAGTGCAAGAGCTCACCTCTTCTGCAATTTCTTATATTTATGTTTCTTCATCTTCAGCTTCCTCTGCCTTTTCACACTGATGGCCTCCATGTCCCTCGCCCTTTCATCTCGGAAATCCTCCAACTTCTCCTGCCGTATACGCATGCGTTCCAAGAAGCTCGTGCTCCGTGAGCCTGGTGCATGTCGCGACGACGGTACTCGGGATGGATCCTCGACGAGGGCTGAGGTACTGGCTTCGTACGTCTTCTGGCCGTTCGGATGCGTGGATTCCAAAATGGTCAAGACGGTAGTGTAGGCCTTCTTCTGCGTCTTTGGCTGCTCTTCCCTGACCGGTTCGGCTACATCACCCATCGGCACGGGCAGTGGAGGAGGCATAAACGGTCTGAAACGGTCGGCGAGTTTCTGGAGAGACATGCCTAGCTCGTTGCCCGGGGCGCCGTCCAGATGTTTTGTAGCCGATTCTGCGTTGCTGACGGAAGCTTCGGTGACGGCTACTCGTAGCTCAACCTCATCCTGCGCCTGCTGGGATTGTGCGTGTGCTTGCTGGGTGCCGCTTGCTCCTTCGAGCGTGTTGACCGCAGAGGATAGCGTGTAGATGACATCTGAGGGTTGAGTTTTTGATTTTGATCGAACGGAGAAGATACTGGAGAAGGCGGTTGAAGTCGAGCTGGGAGGGACGGAGGCGGTCACGGATATAGGGCGGTGGATGGAGAAGAAGGAAGCAACCTGAATATCTGCTCGATGTATTAGCGTGTTATGTCGCTTAGAGTAGGTCCAAGTCAGCCTCACCATGAGGGTGCAGATGTTGTGTAGATGGTACGCTTGGAAGGCTTGGAGCAAGCTCATCCTTCGGCCTCCCAGCTGTCTCCGCTGCCGTATCTTTGCTCCTGCGTTTGCCCGATCGAGTTGTAGCATTCTTCTCATTACTCGACTTCGAGGCGGGTGTCACGTCTTTGGTAGTAGGTTCAGCAGGTGCGTCCAGCCTTCTTGAACCTCCATCTGGGGGAGCAGAAGTTTTCGAAGAAGATTGCCGCCGTTGATGTCTTCGGCACAAGGTGGGGACTGAAGAGGCGGCTATTGCGTTTGTTGAGGCCCGAGAGGTGAATGTGGAGGAGAGGGAATGCTACAACTCGATC
>QQTW01001878.1_pt1 | contig 15027 bp, 12 predicted proteins | sample 1904831 | NCBI WGS metagenome assembly QQTW01 (sample SAMN09435610, study PRJNA476489) | Subsurface metagenome, whole genome shotgun sequencing project. | reverse complement strand
GAGTTTTCAAAGGAGGCAGAGCCACACCGGAAACTCGCTCTGGAGTCTTGGAAAGTTCTGAGCGGAGGAAACCACAACGAGCGCCTTTCCGCTGCGGTTCGTTAATCAAATAGAATTAGTATATATATAGATTGAGATCAGCTACCGATTTTAATTTTCCCTTTATTTGGAAAACCAGAAGAAACAGCTTCTAGCTTAAAGAGCTTGACATCAAACAACAACTAAAATGTGATAACATACTTCTAAACTTGAAAATCAAGAACCTGCAATAAAGTAAAATCACCTTTAAAAATCTGACGATAATTTGGCATAAAGTCGTAGTGATATACCTTCGATAACTCGGAGCGGGTAATAAAGTAGCTCTCTCTTGAGATTTTGGTATTGAACTGGACTTTATAGGCAAAGGAAAAGTACAAATCTGCTTCTTTAGCTTACCTTATGTATTTAACAAGAAGAAAAGCAATAAAGTTTTTAGCGCATCTGTCCGCAGCATCATTAGCTTATCGCTTATTTCCTGCTGTTGGAGCTTCTTTCGAGCGCCTTTATGGTATTAATGCTTACTATCTCATGATTGAAAGTTACCGTAAGGTTAAACAAAATCCTCATGGTGATGTCCGCAAAACACTTCACAAATATCTTCATGATGATTTAGGATTGGCAAAGTTACGAGACGAAAGTAAGGTTAATGCTATCCGTTTTTGGGCTTTTAATAACTATCCCTTAGCAGATAAAAAAATAGTAAAACATAAAGTGGATTTTGATGGTGTACTCTGGCGTACAGCCAATAAAGTAGACAAACAGGTGCTAGAGGTTTTAGAGAATTTGATGCAATCTTTAGCGCAAATGGGATTTTATTTAGTTCCAGTTCTTTCTAACTATTGGATAGATAATGGAGGTATTTTACGCTATTTAGAGTGGGCTGGACACATCACACTGGAAGACTGGTTTAATGCTTATTGCCAGACAAAAGATGAGGAGTTTTATCTAAAATATGCTATTGATTTTTATAATTCACCAAAAATTGAAAAGTTATTCCAGATCCATATATCTCCTGTAATTTCATCCTTTAAGCATAATACCAAAGTGGTAATTGTTGATGTCATGAATGAACCACGGGGGAAAAGTCATTACAGTGTTAGTAATCAGATCGTCAGGGATGGTTTGTACTCTCACCAGATTGTTGCCCAATGGCTGAATCGTCAAGCAGCTTTTTTAAGAAAACATCTGCCTTCAACAGTCAAGATCAGCTCAGGAGAAGAAGGCTGGCTGGTGTCCCCCATTAGTCAGTTAGATTATCTAAAAAATGAGAGTCAGTACTTTGAAGGAGTTGATCTCAAAACAAATCTCCACGCCAAGAATAGCGCTTTAACAATGGGCAGTATTCATATGTATCCTCACGAATCAGTGTACTTGTCAAAAGTTAATGCTTGTGGTAATCAGTTTATTGATCACCGGGGATGGCATTTTCTAATGCAACCGCATCAATCAAAGCGTTCAGACTACATAAAACTAGGAGAAGAATGGCTGAGTTCCCGCGCCCAGGCGATCGCTAACAAGCCCTGGTACGTGGGCGAGATGGGCTGGTGTCAGAGTCAGTCGCCAGAAAATCGTTCACCCTTACCTGCTACAGCATTGCAGGAGGAGCGGGTCAAAATTTATCGACATTGGACAGAACAGGCTTTTGCTTTAGGTGCGCGGGGTGTTTTCCTGTGGGGACTCGATGGCTTACAGCACCGGGACGAATTTTATGGTTTGAACACCACTCAAGTTATTGGGATATATCCTAACTAGTAGGAAGATTGCCTTCTTTGGTATTCTCAGCTTCAAGGCACCGCACTATGTTAGGTAAGTTACTACAGGGGCGTTACCAAGTTATTCAAATCCTTAGCGCAGGAGGATTCTGTCAAACCTACCTTGCCCAAGATACGTACCTACCCGATCACCCCACCTGTGTCGTCAAAAATCTCAAGCTCCCCAGCAACCACCCTGACTCGCTACAAACTCTCAGATGGTTATTTACTGGAGAAGCACAAGCTTTAAAAAAACTGGGCAACCATGACCAGATTCCTCAACTTTTAGCTTACTTTGAAGATAATCTTGAGTTTTACTTGGTGCAAGAGTTCGTTGCAGGGCATTCCCTGAGTGCGGAACTGCAACCGGGCTATCGCTGGAATCAAAGCCAAGTGATTCAAATGCTGCAAGAAATCTTAGGCATCCTAGAATTTGTTCACGGCCACGGGCTGATCCACCGCGATATCAAGCCAAGTAATATTATTAGACGACAGGATGACCGGTTAGTCCTAATTGATTTTGGCTCAGTCAAGCAAGCCTGGACGCAAGTGGTAACAATGCAAGGACAGACAATCACTACCTTTGCCATTGGTCTACCTGCCACCATCATTATTGGCACACCGGGCTATATGCCTACTGAACAGAGAAGAGGCAGACCACGTATCAATAGTGACATTTATGCTTTAGGGATGATTGGCATTCAAGCGTTGACAGGTCTAAATCCCACACAACTACCAGAAGACTTGGACACATCTGAGATTATTTGGGAAGACCAAGCACAAGTTAGTGCTGATTTGGCAAGTGTCCTCAACAAAATGGTGTGCTACCACTTCAAAGAGCGCTACCAAGATGCAAAAGAAGTACTGATTGCACTACAGCCACTAGCCAATCTCTACCCACCAGCAAAGCACTCAACGAACAGCTTAGGGGATGTAGGGGAGCTAAGGGAAGTTCCTCCCCCATCTACCCTCACTTCCCCTACTACCCCATCTCTAGAAGCTCCCCATGATCCCCCCGCTCCAGAAAGAGCTCCCCCCGCTCTAAATGCCTCCCGCAACAAATCTGCTTTGCTGGTTGATTTGGCAATAGGCATTATTGCTGCTCTAGCTCTAGCGATTGGTATTTACTATTCTGTGCGCTCACCTGCTCCCGCTTCTAAAATGCAAAAGTATCCTGTTTCTATCCCGCTTAAAGGTAACTCTTTTTGAAAATGATTAAGTTTTGCTAATTTTGTAATTGAATTTGTATTATAAAAGCGCTAAGTTGTAGTACAATGTTATTAATCTAAGTTGAGAGGTTCTCAAACTTTTCGAGGAACTACACCAAGTTGATCTGACAGTAATCGTCGTCACTCACGATCCGGAAGTTGGCGATCGGGCTCATCGCCTGGTTCGACTGCGCGATGGTTACCTGGAAGGTTGCGTTACAGAAATCTAAAGCTTCTCTCTACCGCGCTTGATTAAGATCGCTTTTAGCCCAGCTGCCTGGGCTCCTTGATAGTCTTCTTTCAAGCTGTCGCCAATGTGGCAAGCTGCCTGGGCTGGGCAGTCATGTTTTTTCAACCCAACTGCAAAAATTTGGGGGTCAGGTTTAGCTGCGCCTACCTCTGTAGAAATCGTAACGGAGGTGAAAAACTGGGCAAGGTCAAGATCTTGCAATACTAAATACAGACGGGAATCGAAATTCGACAGCACTCCTAGCTCAATTCCTAACTGCTGCCAGCGTTCGAGGGCTGGGCGAACATCGGGATAAACAAACCAAGGTTCCGCAGTGGCAAAGTGGGTATAGAGTTCAGCAAAAAAAGCAGAAAAGTCTGAAAATTGTTCTACGACGCCTGCTTGTTGAAACGTCCGCAGCGCAACGATGTGCCACCACTCAAATTCACACTCAGGAATTTTGTGCGGTGGTGTCCCTGGAAATATCGGCGGTGGAGCCGCTGGAAAACTTTGCAGAAATGCTTGGTCTAAGGCGCTGTCTGAAACTTCAACGCCAAACTGATGGGCCATCTTACTATAGACACTACCCACACTACCTTTTACCCCAAACAGTGTGCCAACGGCATCTAAAAAAATAACTTTAGGTCGCATCAACTACTTTTTTTCATAAATCATACCTATTAGGAAAGACTTTCGAGGATAGGACTGGTGATCCAATTGAAACCAACTTTGATCTTATGGTCTAAAGTTGGCATCCGATACAAATAGGCAAGACGACGGGTAAGATAAGCTAGAGGACCATCTAGTTTTATTCCTAGACCACTCAAGGTAGCATTGTCTGTTCCCAGTGTCATTATTTCCCCTAACTGCTGGTAGCGGAAGGGAAGCAAGGGTCGATTAGTCAGGGAAGCCCAGATATTCCAACCTGCATAATCGGCTTGTTGAAAGGCAGCTTGAGCCGTGGATGGAACTTGCTGACCTTCGGCATCACGGCAGTCAGCTAAATCTCCCAAGGCAAAGATTTCTGGATGATTTACTACTTGCAGGGTTGGTGTGATGGTCAGTTGACCGCGCTGGTTTTGCTTGAGGGGAAGCGTGCGCACAAAGGGAGCTACCCGCATTCCCACTGTCCAAATCACCACATCTACTGGAATGGTATCCACTTGATTCTTATACTCCAGCGCTAGAGCGTTTGGCTCAATTGATTCAACCTTTGTTTCTAAATCAATCCAAACACCCCGTGCTTCCAAAGCTTTATTAGCTGCTGTGCGGTTAAACTCTGGAGAAGTCTGCAGGATTTGGTCAGTGAGTTCAATCAACCGAAACCGTCCTCGTTCCCCCAAACGGTCTGCTAGCTTACAAGCTAACTCTACACCGCTGTAACCAGCCCCAACAATTGCCACTCGAATTTTATCTGCAACAGATTCTTCTAAAACTCGTAGCCGTTCTTCCAAGCGATAGGCATCTGCGATCGTGCGAAACGGGAAGGCATAGGATGTCGCCCCAGGCACCATATCAAGGGGCGTTTCGCCACCTAGCGCCAGCACTAATCGGTCATAGGAAATTGCTGGAGCATCCTGCAAATGTACCCGTTGCTCGTCTATATCAATTCCAGCCACGACGCCTTGACAGAAACGTACACCGGTGCCAGCTAAAAGTTCTTCAAAAGGTGGGGCAATTTCCCAGGTTTGCAGTTCGCCGGTGAGCAGTTCGTATAATAAGGGCGAGAATAAGAAGCGATCGCTCTGCTCGACCAGAATAATGGACGGTCGTTCTGACTTTTCCCAAGGCAGCTTGGAGAGACGCAGTGCCGTGTAGAGACCGCCAAAGCCTCCACCGAGAATACATATGCGTGCAGGTTGTTGGGTCATAGGTCTGATAGGCAGGCAAGGAAGTGCAGGGCTTTCTTCAGGATAGCAAGCCAGGAATTGAAAATGAAAACAGTAGCCGTGCGAGCAAAGTTTTGCAAACTATTGTCAGCTTAAGGTTTCGACTTTGTTACGTTCGCCGGTTACGGGAGACGGCACTTTTGGGCATGAGGCAGACTAGACAAACCCACTACTGCTGTTTTATAAAGCCGATTGAATTCCCGCTCATAGTGTGCAGCGACGGTTGGATTCTCTATGGCTATCAACGTCTCATCGTTGGAGTAGTTCCCAGAAATAGACCAGTTTTGACTGCCTGCGATCACGAGTACCCCGTCTAGGATTGCCATTTTACTATGCACCCCGCGATCGCCCATCGGGGCTGTGGGAAAACCAACTGTGGTTATCGGACGCTGCCAGGGCAAAACTTTGATTTTGCTATTTCTCTTGCCTGGAGGGGGGCAGACTCCCAGCGCATCGTAGGCTTTGGAGTAAGGCTGCCGGTAGAAATCTGGATCTATTAGCACTTTGATGTCTTTTACTCCTTTATCATGTACTTTGCCTAATGTGTCGCTAATCTGCTGATCTGAATACACGAATACCGCGATATGTACAGTCGATGACGCCTGTTTCACGAAGTGGGCAATTATCCCGTTACTGGTTGTTTCAATATCCTGTTTTCTACTAGCGGGAGAAAAATTGAGTGTAATGGTTCCCGATCCTGCCGCAATTGTTACGGGAGATCTGTAGGGCTTACGCGATTTGAACTTTCCCTGCCACATATAGTTGAACTCATCAGTAAAAGCTTTATTGAGCTGGGCATTATCGGGAACGATAACCATGTTGTTAGGATTACCTCGACTTTCAGAACTATTAAAGTCTCCGTGCATATCAGATGTAGTCAGGTTGCCACTGGTGATAATGGTCGTCTTCCCGTCCACAACTACAAACTTATGATGCATCAACCCACTGCCTTTGGTAGCACCCCCTGATGTGTCATCTTTGATCTCAATGCCGCTCTGACGCAACATAGCTAGGGCATCAGCAGGATATCGCTTCAATTCTTCAAAAGCATATAAGTCATGCTGATTCATTCTGGCAATTTGTTCTGGAGTATAGTCAGCTAGAGTTTTGTTATACTTGTTGTCAATCAATAACCTGACTTTTACCCCAGCCTTTTGTTTGGCTATTAGTGCTTCAGCTACCAAAGGTAGCCTAAATTCCATAACCGCTACGTCTACAGTGGATTGTGCCTGATTGATTACATCAATAATCTGCTGTTCCAGATTGTCTCCGTTGCGGCTAAAGTGTCGGTAAGGATCTTTGTACTCAGAAGCTGGATTGTGGTTGAAATACACTTTAACAGCAGCGTCTTGAGGTAAAGTGATAAGTCCGGACTTCTGCGGTGCTGGCTTGAGCATATTAACCAGCACAAACCCACAAATTAAAAAGAGCGCGAGTAGAATTACTTTTGTTGTTTGCGCTTCTTGGCGACGGCGGGAAACAATACGATCTGTTACCAATTTCATATTTATATGGCGGGTGTTGCGTCTAATCACCCCGAACTGAATACTAAGTTGTAACACCTCTGAGTATTTCTTTAGATAGATGCGAAAACAACGCGGGTATTGCGGAATTTAAGAATGAGGTAGTGTTGACTATCAGTAATTACACCTCTAAGTTAAAAGTTTTTCAAATATACTTAATACCGTTCTAGAGTAAAGAAGCCCCGTTGCTTGCGTGTTCTGATGCTTGATAGGTTATGCAAATTTATCTAGATTACAGTGCTACAACGCCCCCGCGTCCAGAGGTGATCGCCGCGATCCAAGCAGTCCTCACCCAACAATGGGGCAATCCCTCAAGCTTGCACGAGTGGGGGCAACGAGCGGCAACAGTGGTGGAACAAGCCAGAATGCAGGTGGCTAGCTTACTCAACGCACCTGATGAGTCCATTATCTTCACCTCTGGCGGCACAGAGGCAGACAACTTGGCAATTATGGGTGTTGCCCATAAATACACAACACCCCAGCATTTGATTATTTCGAGTGTGGAGCATTCAGCTATTGCAGAACCAGCTCGATTGCTAGAACAAAGAGGCTGGGCTGTTACCCGCTTGCCGGTGGATGCCAAAGGATGGGTTAATCCTCTTGACCTTCAGGCGGCGCTGCGTCCTAACACGGTTTTAGTTTCAGTCATCTACGGTCAAAGTGAAGTTGGTACACTGCAACCGATTTCGGCATTGGGAAATATTGCCCGTTCCCACGGCATCCTGTTCCACACAGATGCAGTCCAAGTTGCTGGTCGCTTGCCCATAGATGTGCAACAACTACCGGTAGATTTGCTAACTCTATCCAGCCACAAGATTTATGGTCCTCAAGGTGCCGGGGCGCTTTATGTCCGCCCTGGTGTGGGGTTAGTGCCCTTACTGTATGGTGGCGGTCAAGAATTACGGCTGCGTTCTGGGACGCAAGCAGTACCCATGATCGCTGGCTTTGGCGTAGCAGCTGAACTGGCGGCGCAAGAAATGCCTTGGGAAACACCGCGTCTAATTTGGTTAAGAGACCGGCTGTTCGCCCAACTGGCTGATACCCCTAGCCTGATTATCACCGGCGATCGCTTATCACGCTTGCCCCATCACGTCAGTTTCTGCTTACAAGCGGAAACTGGGCGGGAAGATTTTCTTTCCGCCCAAGTTTCCAAGACACGCGCAGAAGGTGAACTTAGTGGCAAAACTATCGTGCGGCAGTTGAACTTAGCTGGGATTGCTATCAGTGCGGGGTCTGCCTGCCATAGTGGAAAATCCACTCCTAGCCCTGTGTTGCTAGCAATGGGCTATCATGAATCAGCTGCTTTAGGAGCTATCCGTCTGTCACTTGGGCGTGACACTACAACAGCTGATGTAGACTGGGCAGCAATGGTGCTTAAGCAAGTCTTACAACGGCTAAGACCCGTACAATTTGCTGTAAGTTATTAAATTGTTGGTGGTTAGTTCTCTCCCATTCCCCACTTTCCACTTCCTACTCCCCACTTCTAAAATGGCAGAACTTCCTAAGACACTTGAAGACGCGATCGCACAAGCTCGAGGCGCAACCCAAACCGCGATCGCGGATGGTTATTCACTGCTGCAAGTTGAGTTGCTATTCCCAGAACTTAAACCGATGCCTGTCGCCGAGCAATTCTTGCCAGCGCTTGACTCTTTCGGTTCCCAACTCAAGGTTTTCTTTCCCGATGCTGGTGCAGCTGCCCTCGCTCGCCGCGACTGGGGAGATGTTCCGTTTAAAATTCTCGACATTGGTACGGGAAGAATACCCGTAGGGCAGCAAATTCAGGAAGAAGATCAAGCTTTCTTCTTTATTGCTCCCTCGGCGGTAGAAGTTGCTCAGGTGGAAAGGCTGTGCACAGAAGCGGGTTCACGACCCGTTGTGATGCTCAATCCCCGCCTAGAAGATGCGACGACGATTGGTATTGGCTACGCAGGGCGGCAATTGCGCGATCGCTTCCTCAACACAATTGAACCCTGCTACCATCTTCGGCCCTTAGATGGAGCAGCCCTACTTCGCTGCTACCCTTCTGCGTGGCAAATTTGGCAGGAGATCGGCAACGAGTACCAGTTGATTACAGAACTGCCTAAAAAACCACCAGGTGAGGAACTTGACCAAATCTTGGCAGGGAAAACTAAACCTCAGTCTGCCGACTCCCCACCGCCACTCAAGAAACCTGGGCTAATTGCCAATCTGCAACAGTTTTTGCGTACCCGAAATCGCTAAAAAGACAGGAGGAGGAAGTACGTCACAAACCAACTAATTCGCGGGATTCAAAATCGGTAAGTTGCTGAGCGATCGCACTTCTTGCCTCCAACTTGGCAACACTAAATTGGTTACGCAAATATTCCAAGTGTGATAAAGCACTCGCTTTTTCAGCAGTTAATTGCATCAAGGTATTCAGCGCCGTTTGGTATTCCTGATTCTTCAGCAGCACTTCAAAGCGCCGCACCCGGCGTTGAGTGTCGTTTTTCAGATCCGGATCAAAAGCCGCTACTCGATCCGCGTGCCCTTCCTCTCGGTTAATATGCTGCTGCACTGCCATAATCTGGGAGTCTAGTTCATTCACACGTTGGGCAGCTTGTGCGATCGCAGTAGGGTAATAACTAAGTTGCATCGTCATCATACTTTCTTTAAAAACCAGTGGTTAAAATGGTAGTAAAAACCCCACACGGAGTTGGAAGGGGACAGTAATAATGCCCCCGCACCACTTTCTATGACTACGCGACCAGTTCTTGGAGTTGCAGATGGGTGGGAGAAAGCTCCGCAGTGCTGAGAGGAAGCTGCTCCACGTGGGGCATAGTAGCTTGCTCCAAAACTTTGACTTCGATATTCACAGACACTAAGTAAGTGCCAGGTTCTGCTCCAATAGCTTCGGCAATTAATTTTGCTAGTTCTGGGCGCTTGGCGGTAATTGGATCGCGTAAGATGATCCGGTCCCAGTCATGCTTAGCGGTCGGATTAAGGCTGAGAATATAGTGTTTGGTCATAGGGCAAATTGAATTCATCCTCTTTGGGGACGCCATAGAGCCATTGAGACAAACAACTGGCTCGATGACCTACCTTTATATTATAGTACATTTGTACTAAAAACTAACTTAGGTAGTGCGTCTGTAAAGCAAGCGAGTGATTCTTGAGGAGTGATCCAGAGGGAAGCTTGTGTAAAGTTAATTGGAAGTAGGATCTTTACCATCAGACTGGGATTTCAGCAATTGAGCGTCATTCAACCAGACGGCTTGTTGTAGAAAAGGTATTGCAATACCGGCTTGGTCGAAGGCAATTTTGAGGCGACGACGATACTCGCGCGCCACATCCCATTGCTTAAGAGGCTGAGTCTTAATCCACACACGAATCATCAAGCCCCGATCGCCGAAATTCTCAACTCCCAGAACTTGAGGCGTTTCCAGAATTTGTTCCTGCCATTCGAGATCAGCGTCCATATCCAAGCCCACAGTTTCAATCAGCTTTAGAGCTTGGTCAATATCGGCTTGGTAGGCAACCGGAATAAGTAAGTCAGCTCGTGACCAGCGGCTGGAAAGATTGGCAACGATTTTAATTTCACTGTTGGGAATCGTGATCAAGCGCCCTTCAGAATCACGCAGCTGGGTAATACGCAAATTCAGGTTTTCCACAAAGCCCGACACGTTTCCTACCGCAATCACATCCCCCAGGGCATACTGGTCTTCTAAAATGATGAAAAAGCCGTTGATCGCATCTTTAATCAGGTTTTGGGAAGCCAGGGAGAGCGCAACGCCAATCAAGCCAGCACCCGCAAGTAAAGGAGCGATATTTACCCCTAACATTGTCAAAGCGACGAGTGTACCAATCGCTACCCAGCTCAAAGTAGCAATGCCTTTAGTTACACGAGAAATCGTGGAAACGCGCAACTGTAACCTTAGAGAATCTTCTGGCGTTAATAAAACATTATTTGGCAGGGCACCGGTGAACTGGTCAATCAAAACGTAGCTTAAGCGAATGGCTACATAGGTTCCCAATCCCACAATTCCCAGTGCAACAGGGGCTTCAAGTACCGTGAGAATCCAGACCTGTATCATCCGTGTGTAGGGAAACAGACCTAAAATAATCACCGTTCCACTGCCCCAAATGATGCCTTGAACCATCTGAAACAGTCGCTGCCGGACTTCTTGCAAATTCCGTTGCCGCTGTTGGGTTAGCTGAGTCGTAACCGGGTCGGTGGGAGGCGAACTAGTAGGTATTAATTGTAAATATGAACGCCACCCTAAGCGACGAATTCCCCAACTGCTTAAAACGACTCCCAGGAAAACACCAGCTGCAATTCCGGCTTGACGCTGCAAATACGGCAGTTGTCGCTCAAGTTTTGCTTTTTTGAAGTCTTGCTCCAACGATTCACTGAGTGTTTGTGCCAACTTCAATGGCTCTTCCTCTTGGAGTTTGGCGTCCAGAGTCGTAATAGTCAACAGGGGTTGATTGTTGACATAAATAACGGGTAAATTATTTTCGGTCTTGATCTGCACTTGAACTTCTGACGAGTCGCTTTGAAAATAATCTTGGCTGATGTGGTGCAATCGCTCCTGAATATTCTCGACTCGCTCTGGCAAGTCTGCCCTAGGTGCGGCGATCTTAAATAAACGGCGACCATCTAGCCTAATCGAATTGGTAACTATTTGGCTATCCCAGTCATTACTCACGGGACTGGAAGGTGGCATCTGCAAATTTGGTATGGACGGCAGCTGGGCTGAAGCTGGGATTCCCACTGAGGTAGCCAAAATGATCGACCCCCCAATAGCAAAGGCAATACGCTCTTTTACCATGCTAGCCTGCGGCTTCTGCAACGGAGTACGCAGCGTAGCGACAATTGCCCAAAACTGAGAGCGCATTTTTAAGACCTCCTATTGCAAGATACTTTGTTGTAAAGGGTAACGTTCCATAAAAATCAAGAATGCAGTTAAGCTATGTGAGACCTACTAGTTAAACGTGTGGAGTAACTGCTTTTATGACCGCAACTTCTAGCCGGTTAAAGCACGAAGTCAAAGATCTTTCCCTCGCGCCTTTTGGAAGGCAGCGAATTGAATGGGCTGGGCGCGAGATGCCAGTTTTAGGGCAGATTCGCGATCGCTTTGCCCAAGAAAAGCCCCTCGACGGAATTCGCTTAGTGGCTTGCTGCCATGTGACAACAGAAACAGCTCACCTGGCGATCGCACTCAAAGCCGCTGGTGCTGATGCTCTGCTGATTGCCAGTAACCCACTTTCCACCCAAGATGACGTCGCCGCTAGCCTCGTTGTCGACCATGAAATTCCAGTCTTTGCCTACAAAGGCGAAGATAACGAAACTTACCACCGGCACCTCCAAATTGCCTTAGATCACCGACCCAACATTATCATTGATGATGGCAGCGATGTTGTTGCCACGCTGATCCAGGAACGGCAACAGCAGATTGCTGATTTAATTGGCACAACAGAAGAAACCACCACCGGCATTGTGCGGCTACGAGCCATGTTTAAGGACGGGGTGCTGACATTCCCTGCCATGAATGTCAATGACGCCGACACTAAGCACTTCTTTGATAATCGCTACGGTACAGGTCAATCTACACTTGATGGTATTATTCGCGCCACTAATATTCTGCTTGCTGGTAAAACAGTTGTCATCGCCGGTTACGGCTGGTGTGGCAAGGGAACTGCTCTACGGGCGAGGGGAATGGGAGCTAACATAATAGTGACAGAAATCGACCCAATCCGGGCAATTGAAGCGGTTATGGACGGTTTCCGAGTACTGCCGATGGCTGAAGCGGCTCCCCAAGGCGACATATTTATCACCGTCACCGGCAATAAGCACGTTATTCGCGCTGAGCATTTCGAGGCGATGAAAGATGGAGCAATTATTTGCAACTCCGGTCACTTTGATATTGAAATTGACCTCAAGTCGCTGGGTGCCACAGCCACGGAAGTAAAGCAGGTGCGGAACTTCACCCAAGAATACCGGCTACAAAATGGTAAATCAGTAGTGGTACTGGGAGAGGGGCGGCTGATTAACTTGGCAGCAGCTGAAGGACACCCTAGTGCAGTGATGGATATGAGCTTTGCTAACCAGGCACTAGCTTGCGAATATCTGGTGAAAAATCAGGGCAAGCTGGAACCCGGTTTGCACTCGATCCCAGCTGAAGTTGACAAGGAAATTGCGCGACTCAAGCTGCAAGCTATGGGAATTAGTATTGATACCTTGACTTCAGATCAAGTTGAGTATATCAACTCCTGGACTTCAGGTACCTAAATTACTGTAAATTCACTTTAGAAAGGGGTCATGGTTCGCCGTGTCCCCTTGTTGATTTTCTTGGTGCTGCCATTTTGAATACTAAGGAATTGATCCGATGCTGGAATGGATAACAAATACCATGAATTCCCTGGGCTATGTGGGAATCGGATTGCTGATGTTCTTGGAAAATTTATTCCCCCCTATCCCGTCGGAGCTGATCATGCCCCTGGCAGGCTTTACAGTCGCCCAGGGTAAGATGGAGTTCGCGCCTGTGGTTATAGTGGGAGTGGTAGGCACTGTTCTGGGGGCGCTGCCGTGGTACTACGCTGGCAAGATCTTAGGCGAAAAGCGCTTGAAGAGTTTGGCTAACCGCTACGGTAAGTGGGTTGGGATATCAGCTAAGGATATTGAAAAGTCAAAAACCTGGTTTAGTAAGCATGGCAATGCAGCTGTGTTATTGTGCCGCCTTGTGCCGGGAGTCAGAACCTTAATCTCGATTCCAGCAGGCATGAGTAGTATGCCCTTGTTGCCATTCCTCGTTTTCTCAACACTCGGCACCTTATTGTGGGTGGGTTTGCTGACCTACTCCGGGTACGTACTGGGGAATAACTATCATCTTGTAGAAGAGTATATTGGTCCGGTTTCTAAAATCGTGCTAATTGCTCTGCTCGTCGCGTTCGTTGTCTGGGTGATCAGGCGAAGAATTAAGTAGAAGTCATCTTGGTAACGATTTACTCAAAACTTGATCAAGAAGACATCTCAGCGCAAATTCGACGTATTCTGTCAGCACCAGTTAAGTAATCAGAACCACAAAGCTGATAGCGTCAGACAAAGGAAAAATAGTTCTGGATGTCACAGCTTGAAAACGCGTTTTGGTTACTGGCAGTTGCTGCCCTTCATCCAACCCCAGTCAAAAACTATTGCTCAGGCATTGGCTTGTACATTGGCGTTTACAGTGTTTTGGCCTATACTTGCTTGGCTAGCTGGTCGCATAGCAGGGTATATCGGACAAGGGAATGTAGGTGCGATCGCACAACTTGTTGGTATTAGTGCAATTGTTTTTCTCAGTCAGAAAATAGCGCAATTTGGTCAAGATTCACTGATGGCGAAAGCTGCTTTAGCGATTGCTCTCGACCTACGCAAGCAAGTCTACGCTCATTTGCAGCAGTTGAACATAAGCTACTTTGAAACCGCCAAAACTGGCGACTTGTCCTATCGCCTTACAGAAGACATTGACAGGATTGGGGAAGTCGTTAATAAAGTCTTCCATGACTTTATCCCCTGCGTGTTACAGCTAGTAGTAGTGCTAGGCTACATGATTTATTTAAACTGGCAACTGACGCTAGCATCGCTAGTAATTGCACCTTTGATGACTGTATTGATTGGCTGGTTTGGGGAAAGACTACAGAAAGTCTCCCGCCGCAGTCAAAATCAGGTGTCCGACTTAGCCGCATTGCTAACAGAGGTTTTTAGTGGTATTCGTCTAGTACAAGCTTTTGCAGCAGAAGAGTACGCCCTAAAACTATTTAGTCAAGAGGCGGAACGCAACCGCAAAGTTAAGTATGCCGCTGAACAGTTGAAGGCGATTCAGTTACCCGTCGTCGGCTTTTTATATGCAATAAGCGTTTTGCTGCTGTTGTTCTTGGGTGGATGGCAAATTTCCCAACGCAACCTAACTGGCAGCGAATTTGTCAGCTATCTGGCAGGTGTGGGGCTGTTGATTGACCCAATTGGCCATACCACTAGCAATTATAACGAGTTTAAACAGAGCGAGGCTTCTGTTGAACGAATTTTTGAACTGTTGGCAATTCGACCTACGGTAGTGGAAAAGCCTCAGGCGATCGCACTTCCCCCAGTCAGCGGCAAGGTGGAATATCGCAATGTGTCATTTGCTTACACTGCTCAACCGGTGCTAAGAAACTTAAGCTTGCTAGCGTTGCCAGGAGAGAGGATTGCCCTCGTCGGAGCTTCCGGTGCTGGAAAAACCACATTAGTTAACCTGCTACCCCGCTTTTATGACCCCCAGTCTGGGCAAGTTCTAATTGACGGCATTAATATTCAGGATGTGAAGCTTAACAGTTTACGGCGGCAGATTGGCATAGTGCCGCAGGAAACCATACTGTTTTCCGGTACGATTGCCCAGAATATTGCTTTTGGAC
>QQTW01001877.1_pt1 | contig 15028 bp, 20 predicted proteins | sample 1904831 | NCBI WGS metagenome assembly QQTW01 (sample SAMN09435610, study PRJNA476489) | Subsurface metagenome, whole genome shotgun sequencing project. | reverse complement strand
GTCTAGGCGAAGGAGGGAGGGAGGGAGGGAAGGCGGGCGCTGATGGGACAGTAGACGGATATCGGAAATGCAAACGACCATCGCCAATGCGTTTCAAAGCACGTTGTTCACTCATCTGTATCCGCATTCGACGATTCTGATCACGCTACACGTATTGTCGCAGGACGGATCGTTGCTGGCTGCTTGTTTGAATGCGGCGACGTTGGCGCTGATCGATGCGGGGATTCCGATGGCGGATTATATCGCGGCGTGCACGGCCGGGTCGACGTCGTCGTATGCGGGGAATGACGAGAGTGCGGATCCGTTGCTGGATTTGAATGGGTTGGAGGAGCAGGAGTTGCCGTTCTTGACGGTGGGGACTTTGGGTGCGGGCGAGAAGGTTAGCGTGTTGGTGATGGAGACGAGGGTGCAGATTGGGAGGTTGGAGGGCATGTTGGCGGTTGGGGTGGATGGGTGTAAGCAGGTGAGGGAGATTTTAGATCAGGTAGTTAGGAGACGGGGCGCGAAGATCCTTGAGGGTGCGGCGGGATAAACCAAGTTACATCAAAAGTGCGGCACGGATGTGCCAATGACTCTCATCGTGACACATTTGGACAGGCCTGAGACACCTTAGGTGGATGCTATGATTGCTTGGATTCTATTGATGCAACCACCTAAAGATCCTGAGCGAAATAATCTTTGGCAAGATGACGACCAACTGCTAGTAGATCAAGAGCCTAGCTGGATTATCAGGGAACAGTTGTCATCTATATCAGGCAATCACCAACGACATCGCCGCCTTCTACAGCACACCGGCAGAGACAATGGTGGGAGGCTTCGAGTATTGAACCTTTCCTGACCCGCTCCCGGTCGCCTCGATGGCCTTGACGACCCTCATTGACTCGTCATCGGCGACCTCGCCGAAGACGACGTGCTTGCCATCGAGCCAGCTGGTGACGATGGTGGTAATGAAGAATTGGGAGCCGTTACTGAGCAGGCGTTAGTATCCGTCAATAATGTGACGACAGAGACAGGTGCATACGTGTTTGGTCCGGCATTGGCCATCGAGAGGAGACCCGGCTTGGTGTGCTTCAACGTGAAGTTCTCATCGGCGAACTTCTCGCCGTAGATAGACTTTCCACCGGTGCCCTGATCATGTCAGTACAGTTTAGAACCTTGACGAAGAGGCCGATAGTGCTGTCAGATGGATGTCTTACATTACCACGAGTAAAGTCACCACCCTGCAACATGAATTGGGGAATGACCCGATGGAATTTAGATCCAGCGTAGCCAAAGCCCTTCTCTTTGGTGCAAAGCGCACGGAAATTCTCGGCCGTCTTGGGAACGACGTCGTCGTACAGATTGAAATTGATACGACCAGATTGTTCTAGAAAAAGGGATTAGCCAAGTCGAGAGTCCGCAATGAATTGAAGGATGGTGTGATGGATGAGTCTGAGCAAAGGTTGTAACGGTGACGGAGTGGAGGGGTTTCTTACCTTGAACGTTCGAGGTGGGATTCATCTTCTGATCAAGGACTGGTCCTTCCCAGGTAACATCGAAATAGGTTCTGATAGTCATAGCTGCTGGTGATGCGTGGAATGATCTTGCTGCGGGTTTGTAGATGGTCGAGATGTTGGAAGGAAGAAAAGAAGATGCTATCGAATGGTTGCGAGGAAGACTTGAAAAGGCGCGGAAGGTGGGGCAGCTTCGAATGAGGGGCATTTCTTACTTTAGAATGGGGGTACGTCAGGAAATATTTCAACACTAGGGAAATAGTTCGGCGGCCGGTATGTACCAGTGTGGTACTTACTCGGGAAGATTGCTTTCGATGCTTTGCTTCTAAAAAGAGAACGGGACGCTGTGACAAGCTGAGAAACAAGGTGAACGAGATATATATTACAAGAAGTCGATCAGAAATGAATCCACGTATTGCCTGAAGTTGATACGGCAATGAGCAGTCGGTAGACGGTAGACGGTAGACGTGATGATGACTTCGATGGGTCGAGCAAAAGGGTTTGCATCGTCTGTCCCGTTGCTGCAGACGAAAAAAATAAGGGGCAGATCATCTAAGTTACATTATTATTACCGAGTGACGCACAGGATCGAGTGCCAAGCTTCACGTGAATTCAAAGCGATTCAAATCCACATTCTACGAGTGAGTAAATAGGAATGTCACGTCTATTTTCTGACGACAGACAACAAAGGTGCCCTCCTGATAATCTGAATATTTTCTGATACAATACATACTTCAGAGAGCTACGGAGCAATTCGACTTGCCATTCATCAAAAGTGTACTTGACGAATACTCTTCATCGACACGTGCTATACGTACAAGACCGTACAGGTATTGTAGTGGATCAAAGATAAAACCGCCAGATTCAACTGTGCAGAACGCCACGTCCTGGATATGACAATGCTTAAATGCTCCCATACAATAAGATTCCATCTCCCCGTCAAATCCCCTAACCCCGTTTGTCACACCACTCGTCCATGCATCAAACCGGAGGCCTACCCATGCCTGCTGGCGGAGTATATGCCGGAGGTTGATCCGTATTGTCCAAAGGAATACTCTGACCGTATCGTTCACCCAGGTAGCCCTCCTGGAAGTTCTGCGCAGCCGGTGTGTTGAAGACACTTTTTCGCTTTTGACGGCGCATTTGTAGGTAGAGGGCGGCGGTGATGAAAATACTGACGAAGATGACGATGCCGAAATATGTGATTATGCGACGAGTCTCGCCCGCGAAATGGAAGCCACTGGAGTCATGTGTCAGCGACGCTTGCCATGAGCGAGACGTGGTGCGGGGATGAGGGCTTGGGGAAGCAGGGCATGTTCGATCAAGGGGATCTTACATTGCACCGTTCACTATCCCTAGTAAAATAACGGTAGGACCACCGTAACGGTGTATCTTCGCGTATACAGTGGGTTGTTGGCGTTGTTTGTAGATGCGATGGTGCAAGAAGCCCAGTGTCGCCTGCGCAAGAACCAGAATGACTACGAGTAATCCGATGATTTGATGGGCGGTGTTGAAGCTTTTAGACTGTGATTGTCATGGGAATCAGCAACTGATTCGATGCACGGAACGAGAAAGGGGAAGAGTAAGTGCGCCGACAGCAAGCGAGAACACCCGTGGAGGGTAGACCTTGACTTACCTTGTTGTACATCCTGCTGACATAGATGCCGACACCAGCGCCCAGAACCACAGCAAAGACACCGAGGACTTGATTCAACCAATGCAGAATGACCCTCTCGAAGATGCGTTTCCACAGTACACCAAGCGGGAAGAGTATCACAAAGGTGCCCGCCATGAGTAGCGCGTGGAATGCACTTCCGTAGTTGTGATCCATGTGATCCTCGCGTGTCAGAGTGGCGCCCGACATCGATCCGGTATCTGTGGGTACACCCGGATCTCCAGTCGCTGAAACGAAATCCATGGTGAATTGGCCTAATCCACATCAGAAAGACACTCCTCGATTGCGTATGTGGTACAGCAAGGGAACACAGTCTGGAGGGGACGATGAGCGCTGCAAGGAAGACTCACCATAGTCTCCATGACGCCGGAGACCAGCGTCTGGAGCGTTGCTCCGAAAGCCCTCATCCGGACCAACAGCATAGATCATCGGTTGAGTCGTCGACTTGACATCCACAGCACCACCATTCCATTTGCGACAACCTGTACACCTTCCATTGACAACGACAGTGCCATTAACAACTCCATGACCCGGCATCAACGTCACAGTAACGTCTTTGGTGTACGTGGGCTCCGAGTTCCCAGACGCAAGCCGAGGGCTCACGGTGATATCCCGTTCGTTCTCTGCCTTGTATACGATGAGCATCAGAGAGCCCTTCATCTGCTCTCCGAAGCCCAGTGCCAACCAGTCGAAGCCAGCTGGTCCGGACATGTGGAAGTACAAGTCGTCTGTGAGCGACGGTACATTGACCGCGATCGTGAGATTCCTGCCTGCTCCTCCATCGTATACGAATGTAGATGATGGTGTTGCAGCACGGCTGAACGTGAAAAGACCTGCTCGAAAAGGTGAGCTTTGCATGCATGGAAGCTCAAGGGTATCTGCACGCTGACTCACCAGCCAGTAGCGCAAATGCGATACTCAAGGTTCTTGCCATACTTTGCGCCGAAAGCTATCTGACTTCACCTTCTTATTATGTCGTTAAAAGGGTTCAACCCCAAGCAGTACGAAAGTGAAGAAGAAGCCGTGGCGGTGCGCTGAAGATGTTCTGTTGCCGACATTGCTCGGAATGTGGTGTCCAGCTTATGAGTTCCCTTCACTCCAAACACGCAGCGCTTAGTTTCATGCAGGGCCTACGTGCGAAACAAACGTGGTCCAAAGGAGGTCGGACCATCAACGGCAAAGGCGGAGGTCAGGCTACGGCTGGCTAAAAATAACCATGCAATCTTGGTAACCTCAGACCAACCGAGGGTGACTAACCAAGCACTGCCTGCTCCGTTACCAATGTACGCGTAGCCCATATACTCTAAGAGAGATTGCATGAAGTGGATATAATTACAGACCTGAATCTCATATCATGTAATGAAGAGTCGTGTTCATCTTTTCCCCGACCTAACTACACTCTATGAACGACTGTGAACAGTGTTTGCACCGAAGAGAACTGTACAAATGTGCAGGGACAGCATTGCTTCTGAACCAGAAGCCATAACCCAATTCCCTACCCAACCTTCCAGAACAGAAAAAGCGCTGCGCCAACCATGCCTGCCGAGAACCAAGCTATACACGAATAGGGAAACGAGGCCTGACAGTCGACTTTTCCAACCACTTCCTCCATCCTAGTCGCGTTCCTTGTAAAACTTCCTCATGATCAAGTGCATGAAGAGATTGACGTTGATTCTCACATCCTTCTCGAACAGATCAAAGGACTGGGTGTTGTTGTACTGCGCATGCAGCAGGTCGTCCAGAGTGACGTTCGCACTTGCTCCGGGTATCGAGATGGCGCCACAACTACCCTCGATGGTAAAGGCGCCAACTTCGTTGCTCGAGATCGTGAGATCGAGCTTGTCCCATTGCCGCTCGTCGTAGCCTTTCCAGCTCAGAAGGATTCCTCTGTTTGCTAGATCTTGAGCGGAGTATTTGAACGAGCCGAACTTAGGAATTCTCCCGGAGCGCTGCAATTCACGTTCGTGGTCCCATTGTTTGGTAAAGGGCATGACGAAGCGCCTTTTGTTGCTCTTGTTATGCAAGGTGTGCATTGCTTGCTCGATATAATTGTTGTAGGTCCGCAACTGCTGCTCGAGGTATACAGCTTGACCATTCAACCTTTCCAGGGTCAGCTTCGCGCTCTCAAGTTCTCGCTGGCGCTGGATGCGGCGCCGATGCTTGGTTCGAATGTCGACGGCGATAGCATTGAGTAGGTCTTGGTAATAATTGTGCCGATTGACTTTACCATATTGCTCGAGGTGTAGTATGTTCTCGAGGGCTGTCCGTTTGAGCTCTGGGTAAGACAGAGAAGCAATGTCGCCGAGAGTATTGGCTTCCGAGTATGCCCCTCGCTTTCGGCTGCCTGCGGAGAGCTCGTCCCGGACAAGTGCCTCCCACCGCTCTTCATCTTCCGGCGTGACTGGCTTCACCATTATCTCCAAGAGATTTGCACCTGACTGAACACGGATGATATACAGGATACACCGTTTAGTCTCCATGAAGAGAGCTTTCACCTCCGCATCGGGATCTAGTCAGGGTTGTCAGCATTCTTTGCATGAAAATAACTATTATACCTGACCTACCTTCGACGCCGTGCAACTTCGGATTCAAAGTCAAGTTGATCTCCGAAGTGCTGACAGCCATCAATTCGTTCTCATTGCTCTTCACACTTCCAAGCTCACGTACTATTTCCCGGAGTACGTCGTCCTGATTGGGGCAGAGCGCGGGGACTTCGGCCGCCACGAGGTGATGAATGGCAAATATATCTGCCATCTTAATGAAAAGAGTTGGCTTCTTCCGAGCGTAGAGATCGTTGAACTCGTCGATGTCAAACTGTGCTTCAGCATCTGGAATCGAGATTACTATAGGTCAAGAGAAGTCAGTAAACAGATTCCTGGAGATGTGGTGTTGAGTAACTGACAGTTCCCCCAAATCTCTACAAGCCGTTGGATGGAATCGCCCACGTAGCTGTTAAGAGGTTGTAAGTAGACGTTCTCGCCGCCGAAAATTCTACCTCCAGCTGCTTGGCCAAGAAGTTTTGCAACTTCGCCCAGGTTTCGTTTATGGATTGGCGATAGCCCCCGATCCACGACGCCATACTTCTCCGGTTCAGTCAACGCAGGTTGGAGGTAATGCTTCCACACCCAGTGTCCCACAGTCTGCAACATGCGGTTCTCTTCACCAGGGAATTTGGAGTTCAGACAAACAAACATCTGCTGAGCAAGATACCGAACGCCATAAGGCATCCTGTGGAGCAGCTCCTCTAGAGCTACAAAGCATTGATCGGCAATATCGCGAAGATCTTGGAGGTGACTAATGAATATTTCTCTTGTCTCAGGATCTCTGATAGCTTCTTCGCGGGCGACGTCAGGCCTTCTTCGACTTCGTCGACCTGTTCGCAGTTGCTCGTTCTCAATGGCAGACATATAGATCTGCATCGGGTCGCTCTCCAGATCCAAGTCAGGGTTATCTATGATGTTTTCTTTGACGAGTGGTCCGAAAACATCACGCATGTACTTGCGATCTCGCGGTGATTTTGTGTAGGCTCCAAACAGCCTGGTCCAGAAGAAACTGCTCCGTACGTAGTCTTCTAGTGACGCGCAGGAGTCGACCTCTTCCTTGATGGATCTGGCCATCAGCTTGAGGAGATAGTACTCCTCTCTGGTTTTCTGAGCGTACCCGAACAATCCCATCATCAGGTGCTTGAGGCGCTCGCCTTCCTTCTCCGGTGTTGCCTGCTCTCGCAAACCCTTAAAAAGTCGAGCAAGATAGTGCGGCTGAGTCTGAAGGACAAAGAATAGTCTCTGGTAATGTTCAAGCTTTTTACGAGAGTTCTTGTTGAGCGCCTTTAGGTCGAATGGATCCTTTGATGACATTTCAGCGCTTGTGAGAATACTACCAGCGTGGCCACCAAAGTGCCTCTGGTGCTTGACAACCTCGTCAAGGGTGATCTTATTCTTGACCAACAATGCAATCTTGACGTCGAGCTGCGCAATGTATTGGTCGACCATCTCATTCTGCCGCACCTGCTGAATGACGGTCTTTCGCGAGCGCTCCAGCTCAATCTCTTCGTCGAAGTCGAAATCACTATCATTGAGTAGATGGACAAAGCCTTTGACGGTTCCAACCGGGGGGTTCTTTCCAGTAGTCAAGCTCTTGTATGCTTCACCCTGAAGTCTGCCCCGTACAAAGCTCTGTAGTTTGATAACTTTCGCCATGTTTTCCTGGTAGAACTTCCTCTTCTCGGCAAACTTTTCACGTACCATCTTTCCACGTGCAGCAGCCTGGAATTCTGCCACAAAGCCCTCCTCATTTTCAAGCTGATTGAGGAGGGCACCGACTTCAGATCGGAGGAGCATTGCACGCGCAAGACCTTGCAATTGGCAGATCTCGTACGTGTGCGAGGAGAGTTCCGCGCGAAGCTCGTCATCTTTCTGCCTTGTCAAACAACCTCTCACATGACTTTGCAAGAACGTAATGTGCGATGACTGGGCTTTGAGAGCATCCAAGTCCTGAAAGTAGTCTCTTCGCAAGAGGGCACCTCGGGCAAATGACTGTAAACTTAGAACTTCGGGTTCACAGACGGCAAGATCGTCCATGATTCCAAGTACTGCTCTTCGAGAGGCCATACCTCGAACAAGTCCTTGCAAACGGACTACTCCATTTACTTCCGCCCTGAGTTGATCTTTGAATCCTCCGAGTTGGTCTCTGAGGTGTTTGGCGCGGACGCTAGCTTGCAGAGCTCGCCATAGCCCACCCATACCTTCCAAGGCCTTTCGTTTCTGTGCAATCTGGATTCTAGCACGTTTGCCCCTCAGAGCTGCTTGCAAATGCGCAATTGCGCACTGCTCCTGCAGGAGCAACGTCTCGTTACTCTCGACGACTTGCCTTTGCAGCATGCCTCGTATTGCAGCTTGTAGTCCTGTAACAACATCCACGGCGTCCCTACTTTCTTCGAATTGTACCTCCACTGATTTTCGTAAAAGCGCACCTCGAATGGCGGCTTGCAAATGTCGTACTCCTGACTCCTGATGCTGGGCTCTTGTCGTGAGTGTTTTCGTGGCCTCTCGGGCTTTCCTGGCTCTCACCAGGCTCTGTAGCATTACCAACTTCTTTTCTTCGGCTTTCCAATACTGCACTGTACTTCGCTGCCTGGCTCGCAGTAGAAAGCCCCTCGCTGCGCTCTGCAGATTCACCGCAAAGCGCCTCATCTGCAATCGATATTCTGCAATCTGCCTGGCCCAATCGCCTCGAATACGCGATTGCAGGTCGATCAACATCTCCTCGGCAGACCAAAACATCTCCATCTTCTGGCTGAGTTTGATCCTGACCATGGCACCTCTGATCTGAGCCTGGAGGTCCAGAACCGTAGCCTCCTCCTCTGCTAGGGCTTTCTCGATCCTTTCCTCCTCTGTTTCCATAGGTTCAGGTTCAGGTTCTGGCTCCGGCAAGGCTCCAAAGCTTGCACCCATGCCGGAGAAGCTGGGCATACTAACTCCCGCCTTGTCCAGACCTTTCTGCATCTCTTCCAGTTCGTGATGCTCAAACTCCAGCTGACCGACCAAGTTGCCAATTCTGAACTTGACGATACCTTTGCGGTACAGCAACCACGACAAGGCATGAATGCAGTATATGACTTTTGGGATGTTTTTCTTCTCGTAGAGATCGATCAATTCGAATCGGAAGAGCTCCGGTAGCTCTACATCGGCAAGGAAGCGGAAAAAGCAGGCAATGTTGTCAGAGTGGCGGAATTGAAGTTTGGCACTGCGGAAAATGCGAATCGAGCGTTCTGGGTACAGTGCTTGAACAACTTCAGCAAGTGTCACCCCATCACGAAGTGCTTCTTCAAGCTGCACAATCGGAGGTATCGGCCTGTCGATGACGTTTTCTATCCATTCTTTGGCTTCACCAATATGACACAGATATTCATAAGCATGTAGGAACTGTCGCTGCTTGTCCATCCAGTTGCGCTCAGCCCAAACGTAACCCGTGCCGCTTTTGGTAGCTCCAGTGCCTCGGTTGAGTCTGGTAGAATCGGTACGTTTGAGCTGTCGACGACCTTGCATGCCAACCACTGACGGTGCTGGCGCCGTAATCGAGAACTCTTCACTTGCGTCATCCTGTGCGAATTTCGATAGCGTGCGGAGATGACCCGTCGTGGAATTCTTCAGGGTCTGAAGATCCGGTGGTATCAAGAGAGTTTGGGTGTGGGGACTAGAATAAGCATGATGTGCCTGAGGTCTATAAGAGGCCGCAGGGGGTTGTGTGATCGAGTTTGACCGACCCAAGGCTCTGGAGTATGACTGGTCTGGCTGGGGAACAGAAGTGGGTGAGTATAGTGGCGCGCTGAGGTTATAAGGGGTGCTAATTTCGACACTCTGGCCACGAACACGATCTGACGATCCTGCTTTCGTTGTTCCAGGGGGGGAGGCACTTGGCGCCTGAGGAAGTGGCCGTAACGACTGCCGCAAGCTTTTGTAAGTACCCGCTGGGCTGGTTTCGTTGCTACTGGGATAGCCCTCCATTACTGATGTCATCCCAGAAGCCTCACTGATACCGCGCTTGTGACCAATGCCGCTGAGTGAAGGGTAGCCGCGTGACGAGGCGGAGGACACAGTGCTCGTGCGACTCGGGGGAAAAGGATTAGAATATGTGGAATATGACGACGAGTTCGTCGATGTATTTGACGCGTTACGCAATTGATTGGACTTTGGTATTGACTGGTCGGAAGTCCGAGGTTGACGAAGAGGATGATGATACGACATGGTTGGCCCTGGAGAGGGCGGTGGTAAGATGGAGGCTGACTCTATCGGTATAGCATGCAGTCGTACTTTGGAGAATAAGGTATGGGTAAGGTGATGTTTGGAGTTCGAAGAACGGTGTGAAGGTCGCCGAAGTGGCCGCAGCTGTTGCGACTTCCTGACTCGGCAAGCTGTAGGCCCAGTTGCTCTTGCTCTTGCAACTCGCGTTCAACCAACTTCCAGCACATATTCCACAATAATACAGTTTCCCCAGCCAGAGGACCGTCGACAGGAAGAGTCGCCTCAATTGCAGGAGTCTCGAACCTCTAGCAGCCTGTATATTTGGGTTAGAGTAGTGGGGTCTTGCGACTGAATGATGATGCGGTTAGCAGCAAGTCTTGGCACAATCCTCGATAAACAAACATGGTTGCCAAATTGCCGACCCAGAGCCGTAATAGGACAAGCGTGAAATCGCGTCGCTACACAACGCACAGAGCCGAGACCATAAACCCACTTACCTAAGCCAGAAATTCTGCCACCGCCAAAGTGACCTTTATCCATCTTTTTCTTCACTGGAAAGGAAACTTTGACCCAATGACTTGACGTCCACGAGAGCATAGACTGTTAATTCTTTCGGTTTCCTTTCAGAAGAAGATCAATTTGCCTAAAGTACTTCTCTCGTCACAATGCCTCTTACCAACGGCGACGCTACAAATAAACCGTCACAACTTCTCGCAGGCCAGAAGCTGCTAGATCATAGGACGGCCTTGGATGTGCTCAAAGCTGAAAGTTTGCGGGATGGATTAGATGCAAAGACTCTTCTTGACTCCACTGTCAACGGAGGACTAACCTATAATGACTTCTTGATTTTACCGGGCTATATAGGTACTTGGAGAATTCATTTCAACGAGCATGACTACCACTGACAAAAAATGTCAGGCTTTCCCGCAGCGGATGTGACTCTAGATACGCCCGTCACAAAGCGAATCTCCCTCAAAACCCCTCTCGTCTCCTCACCAATGGACACAGTGACTGAGCATTCCATGGCGATCCATATGGCATTGTTAGGCGGGCTCGGGGTCATACACCATAACTGCTCGGCAGAAGATCAAGCGGAGATGGTACGCAAGGTCAAGCGTTTCGAGAATGGCTTTATATTGGATCCCGTTGTGCTCTCCCCGAAAACCACCGTCGGCGAAGCAAAGCAACTTAAGGAGCAATGGGGCTTTGGCGGGTTCCCCGTAACAGGTTCGTGCAACTTCATGAACCCAAAGTCACCGTGCCATAGCGAAGTGCGTCCCATGATGATTCACAATACAATATAACTTTCGTTCATCCGCAGCGCTCATCGCGTCATGGGGAGTATGTATAGATCTATCTGAGGAGGCGTATAGCGTTTGGTGCACATAGTGTTCGACTTCGAGTCCGATCAGTAGCTAACACCCTTGGTCATAGAGAACGGTACCTTACGGTCGAAGCTCATTGGCATGATTACAACCAGGGACATCCAATTTCATCCTTCACTCGACGAGCCGGTCACAGAAGTCATGTCAACAGACCTCGTAACAGCACCCTCCGGCACCACCCTTGCCGAAGCCAACTCGGTCCTCAGCAAGTCCAAGAAGGGCAAACTCCCGATAGTGGACGAGCAAGGCAACCTCATCTCCTTACTCTCCCGATCCGACCTTATGAAAAACCTACATTACCCTCTCGCATCCAAGCTACCTCACTCAAAACAGCTGATCTGCGCCGCTGCGATCGGAACACGGCCGGATGACAAGATCAGGCTGCAGAAGCTTGTAGATGCTGGCCTGGATATTGTCGTGCTCGACAGCAGCCAGGGGAACAGTATCTTCCAGATTGACATGATTAAATACATCAAGGAAAGGTACCCTGAGCTTGATGTCATCGCCGGTAACGTGGTGACTCGAAGTCAGGCCGCCTCGCTCATTGCTGCCGGTGCAGACGGTTTACGAATCGGAATGGGTAGCGGAAGTGCCTGCATCACCCAGGAGGTGATGGCCGTAGGTAGACCACAGGCCGCATCAGTCTTCAACGTTGCCTTATTCGCCGCTCGATTCGGCGTCCCTTGTATCGCCGATGGAGGGATCCAGAACGTTGGCCATATCGTAAAAGGTCTAGCCTTGGGCGCATCGACCGTCATGATGGGAGGCCTTCTCGCCGGAACCACCGAATCTCCTGGGAACTACTATGTCAGTCGAGAAGGCCAACTCGTCAAGGCATACCGTGGTATGGGCAGCATCGACGCAATGGAGGACAAAAAGGCTGGAGCCGGAGGCAAGAATGCCAAGGCGAGCAATGCCGGCACCGCGAGATATTTCTCCGAAGGTGATCGGTTGCTGGTTGCCCAGGGCGTTTCGGGATCCGTGCTCGACAGAGGCTCCGTCACTAAGTTCGTCCCGTATCTGCTTGCTGGCCTGCAACACTCGCTTCAAGACATTGGAGTCAAGAGTCTCAACGAGCTGAGGCAGGGTGTTATTGATGGGACCGTGAGATTTGAACTTAGGACCGTCAGTGCACAGGCCGAAGGCAATGTTCACGGCCTGCATAGCTTTGATAAGAAACTTTACTCTTGAGATTTGGTGGTTTGCATATTGGCTGGTGGCAGGTTTTGGTCATTTATTTGCATGGCGTGTAAGCTGAGCGGTTGGGCATGGAGTTCAAGATTTAGTTAATGTTTACATCATAAATGAAGCATATTGACTCACAATATGAAGATGTGCATCCATGTTTGCTGCACTGTTAAAGTGCGCAATTGAGATTGGGAACAAATGAGCTGAAACCCAACCGCATTGGTAGGATCATCCCCAAACGCGTAGCAATAACAATACGTATATGACTCTACTATTATTTCATGCCCCTTATTGGACTTGTTGCACAATCCCGCGTTGGCTGGCGAGTACAAACAAGTTTCTACCCTAGCAATTCGATACCCTAAGCGAATGCGAAATGCGAGCGCGATCCCGAATGCGGTTTTCGAACTTAGTGCAATATCCCTATCAGTCACTCTATATCGCCATCCGAAAGCGAAAGCGAAAGCGCAACCATCAAGAAGAAATATAGGTGGAAGGATGCATAGCCTCATTGATAACGCTATCGCCTTGTTGTCTACCTTTACTTACACTGCATGTCATGTGTAAGGTAGACCACGGCTGTAGGAGGCATCTCTATAAGAGATGCCTTCAATCCCCTTCTTCTCCCATCAGTGTAGCCAGCAACCTCAACTACTTCGTGTGCACAACGTTGAAACCCTCCCGACCTCAACCTCAACATGGCCAAAACATTCGATTTCGTCAAGTATCGATACACGCCCTCTCTCGCCGCCGCCATCATCTCGATCATCGCCTTCGTCATCCTCGCCGCTCTGCATTTGTGGCGGACGGTGCGGTCCCGGAAATGGTTTTCCATTTGGCTCGCGATCGGTGCTATACGTACGTCCTTCCTCTCCCGATTTCCCTGTACTCCTGCTCCATTCTCAGCCTATCATGGCGGTATCTGACGTCCAACGTCAATAGTTGAGGCAATCGGGTATGGAACACGTATCGCCTCTCATTATGACATGGAGGCTTGGGCGCCATTTATCGTCCAGGGTGTCCTCATCCTCGTAGGACCGCTTTTCTTCGCCGCAACGATCTACATGATGCTAGGTCGGACCATACGGCTCGCTGAGGGGGAGGCGCAGTCCATCGTCCCGGTAGAGTGGCTGACGAGAGTATTCGTTGGTGCCGACATATCAACGTTGATCGTGCAAGGGACAGGTGAGTGATAGGTTGAACAAGTCGTGGGAGATTGTAGCGGCTGATGATTGTAAAGGTGGCTCGTTGATGGGAACGATGAATGTCGATCTGGCAATTGCAGGAGAGAAAGTCGTTATTGTGGGCCTTGCACTGCAAGTGTGCACGTTTTTACTCTTCCTGGTCGTTGCTACGAACTTCCATTTCCGGATGCTGCGGCAACAACGGTCACGTCCATTGTTCGTTTCTGATTCTGCTGAATCAAATACAACCGGAGCAAGATGGGAGAAGATCATGTGGACGTTGTATAGCGTCAGCACATTGATCTTGATCCGTTGCATCTTCCGCCTGGTAGAGTACGCGATCGGCAATGCTGGTTATTTGATGGCCCATGAGTCCTTTCTTTACATCTTTGACATGTTACTGATGGTCATTGTACTTGTCTTGTTGTTTGTGTTGCGGCCGGCAAACTATATCCCGACCAAGATTGAGGATCTGAGATCCGAGTCTGAGGCAGAGTTGGGTTCAAAGTAATGCTGCGTGATTGATAAGAACATAGCGATGGGAACCCGATTGGCCTTGGGGCGGGTCCCCTGGATCGATGCGTTGAGGAGATATGTGTTTTCAATCAATTTTTCATCGCATGATCTCTCCTTCTAGACGGGCGGTTCTGTTGGAAGCAAGCCTTTTCCATCCATTGTCAGGCCGGAGTAGTAGCGCAGATTGTTGAAGATCTCATCAGCTTTTGCGTCATGCACAGCCTGCACCTTCATTTGTGAGCGCTGCAGGATCGGAACATCCATCAAAACCGGAACAAATGACCATGAGCTATAATCGATCATTGTACAGAGTCCCGCGTAGAACAGCTACTCAGTGAGCATCAACCTGGCAATGTCTCCCAGGTCGTTCATTTGCGTGGCCTGCAGTGGTATTCTCAGGCTTGAGAACCACTTAGGTCCCACGATCTTGATAATAACATGAATATCGTGATCCGCCATTCCGTCAATCCACCAATTGTCAGGAAGAAATTTGACGAAGACCAAGTAGTACGCCAAGATAATCAGTGCCCGGCTTCGTTTCTGCTTTGCGAGATTGGCAAACTCCGCAGGTTGAAAAGTAGGCCATGCAATAACTCTAACCGCATGCGCCGGGCCAAGACCTTCTGATCTCAAACTTGCATAGAGACTACCGAGATGGGTCAAGGCATGGCCATATATATGAAGCTGTTGGTGATCCGGATCCTGTTCATCTATAGACGCAATTAGGTCCGACAGCACCGTCGGGACGGAAGGTATGTCTGCAAGTGTATCGAGCTCCCGAACGAACAAAGGCAGGACGTTGGCTTCGCTTATGGCTTGATATCTCATACTTATCAGTTTAGTC
>QQTW01001876.1_pt1 | contig 15034 bp, 15 predicted proteins | sample 1904831 | NCBI WGS metagenome assembly QQTW01 (sample SAMN09435610, study PRJNA476489) | Subsurface metagenome, whole genome shotgun sequencing project. | reverse complement strand
TTAACACCTTCTAGTAAAGTACTAGTTTTGAAACTAATATAAACAGCTAGCTTCTTATGGCAGAAATTTTGAAGTAGGTCAAGATGCAATACTTGTATCAATGGATAGGCTTGACCACAGTGTAGAAGGTAGAAATGCAAATAGGGAACTTTTCAGGAGTATGCTATTGAAGAGACTACCTGCAACTGGCTCTTTAAATAAAAAAATATTTGCTAAGGGTCATGTGCTGGACTTATGTATCTATCTGTCAACAGGAAATCCCCGTGCGTTTTTGCATCTTTTGAATCTTTCTTTAGAAAAATCAGAACAATTAAACACTGGATTTTCTGAAAGAGCTATTGTTTTAGCCGCTCAAGAATTTGTTGACAGAGAACTTCTACCTTATCATCATAATTTAGCTAAACGACTTCCTAAATTTTCTTATCATGTAAAAATAGGTGTTGATTTGCTGATTAATTATATTATTAAAGAACTAAAAAATAAAAATTACAATTTCAAAAAAAATAATGACCAATCTGCATTTTTTACCGTAGAACAACGCAATATGTCAGCTCATCTAAGTTTGGCACTAAACCTACTTTGTTATTCAGGTATATTAACTAACAAAGGAACCATTGCAGTTCCAGGTAAAAAGACGGGTAATAGATATATGGTTCATCTTGCACTTATGGCTACTGAGAAAGCATTTTCTACTACAGAATTAACAGAAGCCATTAAACTCCTAAGTCCAAGATATACAAAGAATTTTTTAGGACATGATCCTCAGTTTTCTCAATATTTAAGTAATCTTCAAGAAGCATCTGATAAATGTGGAAGCTGTTCAGCAGATTTACCTCCTAATGCAAAATTCTGTCCTGAATGTGGAGTCAAAGTTGAGATGAAGGCTATAGTGAGTGCTTTACTAGATGAACCTGTTGACTCTTTATCATTAAGCGAAAAAATTAAAGCTCGTCTTAAGACTAATTTTCCATTAATTAGCGATGTCCTTGATGCAACAATTGAGGATTTAAAAGTAATTCCTTACATAAAAGACCGCCGCTCAATAATGATAAAAAATGCAGCTGAAGAATTTATATCTGGATAAAATCCAGTGAGATAGGTTATTGATGGCTTTTGGTATTGTTATACTAGGCAGGGAAAATTTTTCCCTTGCAAACCCTGCCTGCCTCGACAAATACTTCCTTAACCGACCGTATTAAGAATTATTTTAATTGTGGACACTTCATTCCTGTTTTATCACAAGTCAAGCTAAGTAATATAAAAACCACCACAAATAACTAACGTATATCTGTCCCGAAAGTCATAAATTTGGGACAGTTTTTTTATGAACAAGTTCAATGCCAAAGAACTAGAAAAACTAGAATGGGATGCTAAAAACCCTCGCCCTCAAGAAATTAAAACTACTACTGTTGCTGGTGGTGGGAAGATGGGAAAAGAGTTTCATCTAATTATGCAACAAATTGGACTGGGACTACCTGTAGAACCTTTCTTAAAGCAATATCCTCAAATTGGTAAATGGGTAGAAGCGGTAAAACCTTTTCTAGAACTCCCTGGTACTAAACAGTGGGATGCCAAGTTGCAATATTTCTACAAAAAGCAATTAGTACATGCTAATTATGACTTGATTATCTACCAAGGTAATCAGGTGATTGGTATGGACTGGACTATTCAAAGACCACCAAAGTTTGAAGAATTAGAAAATTCGTTCCATACCCAATTAAGGTTGTTCTTACTTCAACAAAGAACGCAACTACCACCTGAACAAATTAATCTAGTTTATTTGTTTACTAACCAACCAGATGTTTACCAATTTACCTACTCGCACTCATCACATCTAGTTTTCAAGGACAGACTGGAATCTATACTGGGGCAATTTGCTGAAGAAGAAATTCACCAAGAAATTGAGCAAGAAAGTTTAAATATTTTGCATCAAAAGTGGGTAAGGGGTGAAATCACAATCAAGGAATATTTTGATGCTATTCCCGAAGTTGAACTATGAATCTAACTGAATTAAATATCACTAAGGTTGACCTGACTCCCGACGGGGGATGGACGCTCAATATCCTCTCTCGTCGGGTAGCAACAATTACTGACCCTCTTGGTAACAGAAAAACCAGCTACTTTGGATTTGATACCAAAGAACAAGCCGAGATATTTCAAAACTGGTTAGTGAAAAAGAATAAATGCACAGAAGCAGTTATTCGCACTAGCGAAAGACTCACTACAAATTGGGAGGTTAAATGCTGGTGTACGCCAACCTCCCTGATTGTTGAGTGCGCTATTAAAGACTTGAAGGAATCAAATAATGCAATTATCGCTACTGAATCTGTTCTACAACGAAGATAACACAACTCTCGATATTTTCAAAATTGCTAATCTAGAAAAAGCAGAATCCCTTCGTAAATTAGCTGCTTCAATGCAGTCAATTATTGACCAAAAGAAAAATCCTGCTATTGGTAATCAACGAGCAACTAAAAGGCGTAAAACCATCGTCCAAGGGATAATTGAAGAGGGAATCGAACTTGAAATTATCCAGTCTTGGTTACTTGCGATCGCACAAATGTGGGAAACGGGAGAAATACCCCAAGAGTTACGCGGAATCAAACGAAAGTCACAGGTTGAGGCGCTATTTAGGATTTCTCAAAGGGGAAAAACCCTTGAAAAAGTACAAGAAATCCTTGATGGGGAATATTACCAAGATTGGATAAAATCACTTAGCCGTGCAGGATTGTACACAGCACGCGAAATTATATCAGCCATTAGGGAAATTGAACAAGTGGTAAAACCGGAAGAAATTGATGCCACCAAACAACAGTTAAATAAGCTGGAGTTAGAGATTATTGGTATGAAGTATGGTGACTTCTTCCCTACACCTGAACCTGTTTGTAGAAGACTAATTCAACTAGCAAGTATTGAACCAAACTGGAAAATACTTGAACCCAGCGCTGGTAATGGAAATATTGCGGAGTGTATTATCAAATGGTATCCAGAAGCTGAACTGGATGTAGTTGAAATTAATCCGACATTGCGACAAATTCTTGAACTCAAGAAATTTAGACTAGTTGGTAGAAGCTTTCTAGAGTTTAATCCTGGTAGCAGATATAACGCTTGCATTATGAACCCACCATTTTGCGAATTAGTTGAGCATATCTATCATGCTTGGGAAATACTAATATCAGGCGGAGTATTAGTCTCAATTGTACCCGAATCAGTATTTTTCAATCGCAAATACCAAGGTTTTAAAGAATGGCTTAATGAAAATAGGGTTTATATCGAAGCAGTACACAAAGATGCTTTCTTAAGTTCCAATAACCCCACAAGGATAGCTACGAAAATTATCAAACTTATCAAACCATAGTGTTCTATAAAGGCATGACGTACTGTCAAATTAATGATAAGTATGTTTGTTATATCTTCCCCGTATGTGGAGGATATATTAGGCACAAAGTCCTTAATCAGCAAGAGTTAGAAGTAGCAATAGCTAAGTGCAAACTGGCTGGTTAGAAAGTTAGCAGTTTCACAAAATTAGCAATCACAATGCTTAAAATAACACACTCTAAAAGGAAATAAAATGGCAATCGAAACTTTTACCTCCTACAGATTTGTTCCGGGGAAAGATAGTAATGTGACAACCTACGGCGCTCCTGAAGAACAAATAGTAGCAATTCATAACACAAATACAACCGCGATATCGCTAACTTTCACTCCTGAAAATACTCTCGTACTTAGACAGTTTATCTGCAACCTCCAACAAGCTTACAAAACACTTGTTAACGCGAAAAATAAGCTTATTCATGAAGATTACGAGGTTTTAAAAGATGATAATTTTGCATAATTGTCTAGAGATAAACCTACCTTAATATCAAAACAAATGTATCTAAAGCTCTCTAATAACAGACGGCTTTAGTTTCTTCTCACAGCTTTGTAGCTACGCACAGATTTTAGGTTTCAATTAACTTAAATTATGCCAAGGAATCAAACCAAATTGGAAACTCCTGTTAGCGAAATAACCACAGAATTCAAGTTGGAAACTCCTGTAGTTACAGAAATCCCTCAAACAGAAGTACAAAACGAAGCTGACACGGCAAAACGCAAATCGGCTATCTCTAAGTTTGCAGACCCAACTTATAACGCGCCAATTAGTAATATCTGCATCTGTCAGGTGATAAACCACATGGAAGCAGAAAAAGTTGGGTTGTTTATTAAGGACAAGTACCTGGCAGGAATAAACTGGCAAGGGCAAGAACCTAATCACAAGCACACTTTCTCAAGTGGTAAACCCGAAATGGGAGTGTTGCTGCAATCTCCCAGAATGCACATTCTCGATATCTCTCCCCGATATGTCGAACAGCGCGACGATAGCAAAATCATTGGTGTGTATGAATGGTCTGATGGGTATGAAATGTACCAAACGCTAGGTAAAGACAAGGTGGTATTAAGACGGTTCTACCTATTGCAGCTTGTTGATGATAAGAACAATAACCTGCACTCAGTACCAATTGTCTTGTCAATTAAAGGTGTAGCATCGTCGCAATTTGGCGAAGCTTACAAACAGTTTCAGCGCGAACTAGAGGTTGCGTTTGCCCGGTTTGCAAATACTACTGTCGCAGAGAAACGCCGAGAATTCCACCGTTTAGGAGTGTTTCAACCTACCTTTACTCCATCCCACGAACCGAAAGATGCAGTCAACCCGAAGGATAGGTCGTGGGTGGCAGTTGTAACTTCCTACAAATCGCCAAATCCTGATGGAAGTGATTTTCTTGAGTTCTTCTCGGAGGACAAAGAAGACAATTTCTATACAACCATGCAGGCAAATCCAGAATTTAGCCATCGCATTGGCAAAACTTCAACAGTCGTTGCCGAACACCACCGATTAGCAAGTACTGCTGATACACCAGTAGCCGCACTTCCTCCTAGTTCTAACGTTTACGAGTTAAAACCCCAAATGGATGAACTACCCTACTGAGGCTAATAAGTTCTTATAAAAACACGGGTGCAACCTCTAGCACCCACCCAAAATCAATCTACTGATAAATAAAGTACCAAATGAAACTAAGCATCGAACAATCGAAATTCGCAGAACTTCTTGAAACTGCGTTCAAAGCTGTTAGCCCCAAACCCACTGACCCAATTTTAGGACTTATCTTACTTGTCGCTGATGAAAATGGGACAGTATCAGCAACAGGTACAAATCTTAACCTGACGATTCAAGCCAAAACTACGGGTAATGTAGAAATTCCTGGTAGTGCAGCTTTACCAGCTAAGTTATTAGTTGATACGGTTAGTAATGTCAAAGGGGAAATTGACCTTTTCGTTGAAAATCAAAGTTGCATCATTACCCACAGTAGCGGTAAATGCAGGTTGATTGGAGGTAAACCCGAAGAGTTTCCAACACTTCCAGAAACAGAAAACCCAATCGAGATAAATCTTGCTGCCAAGAAACTACAAGCAGCACTCGAGGGAACGCTCTATTGTGCTACCAGCGATGAAACCAAACTGGTACTAACTGGTGTAAACTTCCAAATTAATAACAACCAATGGCAAGCAGCTAGTACGGATGGTCACAAACTAGCATTAGTAACAGGAACGTTGGATAGCGAATATTCAAATCCAATCGGGTTTACTGTTCCTAGCAAATCACTTACTGAGTTAAACAAAATTCTATCTGACTGTGCCGATAACAGCGTATGCAATATTCTCCTTGACAATAAAACAATCGAATTTAATCTTCCTAACATCAAGGTTGTTTCCCGGCTTCTAGAAGGGGACTATCCCAAAGTAAATAGTTTAATCCCTCGGTCGTTTGAGTATGAATTTACGCTAGAACGAAAAGGGTTCGAGAGCGCATTCAAACGTATTATGCACCTTGCCGAACGCAAACAAAAGATAGTCAAAATCTTCTGGGAGCTTGCTGAATTGCAAGCAACGTTATATACCGAAGCTACTGATATTGGCGATGCTGTTGATTCGGTAGTGATGAAAGTCTTACCAGGCAGCAGTCAGGAAAATATTGGTATTGGATTAAACATTGATTACGCCCTAGAAGGCTTGAAGCACATAAGTACGGATGAGATTCTAGTGCGGTGTAACAAACCCACCCAACCAGTTATTATCTGTCCGGTAGGTGGACTTCTCAATCAACTAGTTTTAGTAATGCCAGTCGAAATCAAGGAAGGATTTGAAAAAATAAGACGTGAACATTCCAACAAGAGTGCTGAAGTTACAGCTAATGAGGTAGTAGCTTCATCTATAGGAGAAACTATAGAACAAGTTCATGAAACCGAGGTAGCAACTGCCGAAAATGAAACACATATGGTTGAAACCTCTGAAGTGGAAGTACCACCAACAGAAGCAAAAGCTAGTAGCAAAAAATTAGGTTCGCGTAGAGCCAAGAAAGAAATAGCAACTGTATAAAATCACACTCCCTCTATCAAATAACTGGTAGGGGGAAATTCGCAATTTACCATTAAATATGTACCAACCATTGCATCTAAAATATCGCCCTCAAGTCCTAAACGAAATAATCGGGCAAGCCCATATAGTCGATACCCTCACAAATGCAATCGCATACCAAAAGATTGCACCTGCTTATCTGTTTACTGGACCCAAAGGGACGGGTAAAACCAGTACCGCACGCATCCTTGCCAAATCGCTCAACTGTCAATCAAAAACCGAACCAACCCCTGAACCTTGCAGCAACTGTAACTCATGCCGAAGTATTGCAACTTCTTCATCGCTAGATGTCACCGAACTAGATGCTGCAAGCCACTCTGGTGTGGATAATATGCGCGAATTAATATCTAACCTTCAACTTAAACCAATCGAAGGTAGATACAAAATCTTGATTGTGGATGAATGCCACGCACTTAGCCATCAGTCGTGGCAAGCGTTACTCAAAATAGTCGAACAACCACCAGTGCATGTCGTCTTTGTCTTCTGTACCACCGAGATAGACAAGGTTCCCGAAACCATTATCTCGCGCTGCCAAAAGTTCGATTTTAGAAGGGTTTCACTCGACGAAGTTACAAATTATCTAAGTGGTGTTGCCACTAAAGAAAATATCAATATTACGCCAGCAGCAGTTACTGCGATCGCTAAAGCTAACAAGGGACACCTACGCGATTCGCAAGCACGGCTAGTTCTCCAGTATGAAGAAATTCTTGCTTGTTGGAAAACTGGTCTTGGCAGGGGATGGGGAAAAATCAAGAAGTATCTCACCTACGACTTGGAGGATACCGCACTTATCGCTCAAAGACTCGTACCCTCGTATCATTATGAAGGATTAATTGTACCAAAAACGAACCTACAGCAGCGAGCGCTTGGCGGTAACGGTTGGAAGTGGGAGCGAATTTACGAACAGCACTACCCAGACTACAAACCCAAACCCGACCGCAAGTACAAATTTCAGGGAGGGATAGCTTATTCAACATCAGGACTGTATTACAGCGTGGCTTATATCGATTTTAGTTCGATGTACCCCAAAACCATATTGTCGAAGGGAATCGTTTCTTGCAAGGATATCGACCGGATTGGGTTAGGTGTTCTGCAATATCTAGTTGATGAAAAATCGAGTCTGGAAAGTCTTGGTAAAGGTGGAGATATTACAGCCAAAGACAAAATTGCATCTACTAAAGTCCTAGCCAACTCCCAGTTTGGATTCTTTGGCACATCTCAACTACCCTTCAACGATATGGAAGCAGCAGCCTTAGTAACAGCCTACGCACGGCGCACGCTCCAATTCACGATTGATATTATCACCTCAAATGGAGGAATACCAATTGAAGTAGATACTGACGGCATATTTTTCACTCATCCCCAACCGGAGAAAGTACATGCAATCCTTCAGTCTCAATTACCAAAAGGATTAACAATCAAGTTAGAGTTTATTGCCAAAGCGATGTTTGTTCCTGAACGGGGAACCAAAAACTATCTGTTATGGCTGGAAAACAGCAAGATTATCCGCAAGGGAAGCTGGAGAAGTCGCTCTCGGTCAAAATTTGAAAGGAGATATCCTGTTGATTATCTATCTCATCTAATCGATGACATATCGGAAGCTGAGAAATATCATAGTATCGTCAAATCTCAGATTTTATCGGATAATTTTCCAATAAAAGATTTATCTATTACCCGCAGGATTAGAGAGGGAGAAAAAGAACTTCTCAAACTAGGGAAACCCGGTAATTTAGTAACCTACTATCAAGGAGTTACAGGGGTAGTGAGTATTAATAGTCAAGAGAAATATTCACGCCAGTATTATCTTGACCTTATCAACCAAAAAAGAGAAGAAATCCTCACTATTGCGGTGCCTGAAGTTTTGGAAAAGAACAAGCGGCAGTTATCTCTGTTCTAATAACTTACCCCTATCACTCAATTTAAGTAGTAGGGGATATTCATTTATTAAAGCAATACCAAATGAAAAAGAAATCTTGCGATCGCAAACCCAGGCTCAATAAAAAGCAACGAGCTTGGGTAAATTCGTTTATGGCATCCCGCCCAAACTCTAAGTTAGTAAATATATATGACCTTTTAGATGGAGATAGGGTAGTAAAAATTGAATGGTGGGAATGGACAAACCCAGTTATATTAAATCCAAAAACAAAAATTCAAGGAAGAATTTACTATTCCATTAGAGTGAAACTAAGAAAGTTTGGCGACCCTAGAAACACAGCTGAATTTTCCTACAGGATTTATCCACCAGAAAAGCAAATTGTAGACAATCACTTAACAGGCCAGTTATCCTTAGAGCTATCCCAGTGCTACGAAATCCCGATGCCGAATAATCCAATTATTGTTAAACCCAAACGAGAAGTTAAAGCCAGAAGGGAGAAAAAGATAGTGCAGCACAAATTACCTCTCATGGGAGTCGCAGCAAAATTACATCAAATAAATATTAGAAATGGAGGTATTCCAAAAAGTGAGCAAGAACTACTGCTAGAAATAACTACTCACTACGATTTGGATAATAAAGAAATTAAATTACCGTCAGCTATTGTTCAAATACTGCAAGATAAAAAAGCATCATTGGATGAGTGGGAGTCAGCTATATCTCTCTACCAAGTTGGTGGCGCTTCGTGTGTGTTAAAGTATTTAGAAAGTGTCGTGTATTGCAGAAACAACAACTCTTTTAATTTTCAAACCACTACTGATAACTAACGCCTCAATTATCAAATCAAAAATCAAAATCAAACACGACTGTCATGCCTGTATATCTACTTTACGGCGAAGATGCCTACTCGCTTAATAGAAGGAGAAACCAGTTAATTGGTGAAAATATCCATCCAAACTGGAGGGTTTTTAATTACTTGAGATTAGCTTCCGAGAAAGATATTACTGCTCAAGTCTTTACCGAATTAATGACTGTCCCTTTTGGAGAAGGTAAAAAGGTTATTCGTGTAGATAGTGACCATTTTATTGATAGTTTATCAAACTACAACAACAAAGATTTGGAAGATAAACTGTCGCAAATACCTACTAACAATATTTTGTTAATTAGTGGTACTAGAAAGCCAGATTGTCGAAAAGGTGTAGTAAAAATCCTTCTTAAGTTTGCTCAAACCGAGGAATTTAACCTTGTTCCAAGTTGGGATAAACCAGGAATAAGAATGCTGTTAGGAAAATATGCTGTTACTCATGGTGTTCAAGTTACACCAGATGTCTTTGACTATTTAGTTGAAGCTATCGGTAACGATACAGCACGCGCTGATAGTGAATTTACTAAACTTGCTATCTACGCTAATGGAAAAACTCTCAAACTTAAAGATGTTTGGGAACTAGTTAGTAACAGCAATACCGAATATTTGCAACTGGCTACGGCTATGGCGAGAAGCCATCCTAATTTAGCAATTGAACGAGTTAACCAACTACTAGTTAATAATGAACACCCAATCAAAATAGCAGCAACTCTCACTTCAATGTTTCGTACTTGGCTAATAATTAAAACTGGGGTTGAAGCTAAATTACCGGATGCTAAAACAGCAGAAATTGCCGAGTTAAAAAACCCTAAAAGGTTATATTACCTCAAAGATGAAGTTAAATATTTGAAGTTAGATAAACTCAAGAAAAGCCTTCTCGTATTTGCACAACTTGAAAGCGAACTTAAAAGCGGAACTGATAACCTTACAAATCGAATTGTTCAAATATGCAGTCTATGAAAAATAACTCGTTCGCAAACATTACCGGACAGCATACTGCCAAAATGCTCCTGACAGAAGCTCTTAAACAAGATAGAATCACAAGCGCATATTTATTCACTAGTACAGTTGAGGGAGTAGGGAAAAGTACAACTGCCCTGGCATTTGCTCAAGCGATCGCATCCGAAAATCATTTAGATATTCTACAGGTAAAACCAACCTATACAGAAAACTCACAACCTACAGGTATTCCCAGCATTAAGGTGGAACAGGTAAGCGAAATTATCGAATTTCTGTCAACTCGTGGTTTGGGAAGCCGCAAGGTGGTAATTATTAAAGGTGCTGATAAGCTCAACCCCATCGCTGCCAATAAACTCTTGAAGACGCTGGAAGAACCGAAAACAGGAACATTCATTCTCACTTCGTCTAAACCTCAAAAATTAGTACCTACTATTATTAGTAGGTGTCAAATAGTACCTTTTATAAGGTTAACTGATGAGGAAGTTATATCGGTACTCAAAGAACAACAAATTGAATTCGGAGAAGGATTACTAGCTATTAGTTCCGGTAGCCCCGGTCGAGCGATCGCAAACCAAAGCATGTTTTCAAATATACCGTCGCTGGTAATGAAGCAACTGGAAAAACCTCCCACAAGCTTACTAGATGCTTTAAGTCTGAGTAACCATATTTCTAGTTGGGGTAGCGAGGCGCAGTTATGGTTGCTTACCTACCTACAACATAACTGGTGGAAGAAGTTTAAAAACACCAAGTTACTAGCCAAATTTACTCAAGCAAGAAAGCAACTCTCATATCACGTTAACCCCAGAAGCGTTTGGGACACCCTGCTTCTGCCATAACCAAGTTCGCAATTAATAACTATCCCTGCCAGTAAGGATTTTCTTGCTGGCAGGGATAGTTATTATCCAAAGATTGACATGAAGAAAGAACAATTTAGCTTATTTAACGTAGAACAAGCGATTTGTAACAATAGCCAAAAAACTAGCGAAATTTTAAGTCCTAGTTGCAGAAGGATTCTTCAGTTATTGACCCAGGAGGGAATAAACAAAACGGTAACGGCAAGCTTACTCGAACTAGCGGGAGCAAACAAGCAAATAGTTCAATACGTTGCAGGACCTGTAATAACCCAACAAAATGGTTGGCAGAATTCGATTCCAGCTTGGGTCTGGAATGCGATTGCAGTTGATAGGCTAGCTATTGTCTTAAATGAGATAGATAAAGGGGAAGTGGGAACTCTAGCTGCTAGTAGCGAGGTTTTAGCGTTGATGATGCCAATAACACTTGAAATGCCAATATCAAACGATTGGACAAATGTATACCTCTGGGCAAGTTACGATGTGCTTGCCAAACATCAACCTTACAAGGATTATAACTATGAGAAAATTTGGCAGCAAATAGGGACAAAGCCAATAGAATATAAGACAATTCGCTCTGATTATGAAACCGTAGCTGCTGATATCCGCACCCGCGTAATCAAACACGCAGCAGAGAGAGGATGGGGTAAAAAATCATCTGTTCAAAGGAGACAAACAACCGAGAAAAGTCAGACCAATCAAGCCGATAAAGTTGTCGAACAACTGTCACTGTTTTAGTAATCAGTTTTCAGTAGGGAACTCTTCTGTATAATAAAAGTTTATCAGTTTCTGACACTGCTCGGTGTAAACACGCCGAGCAAAATCACTTGCTCCTGGGTTTTAGCACCATAGCATTTTATAAATATCAAACCAAAACCACATCTTTTCCACTTAACCTACCTGCTTGATAAAAGTCGTGCAAGTTAGGAAAAACTTGATTCAAAAGCCAGTCAAAACCAACTTTTGATTCAGGGATATCATTAGCAGCCATATAATAACCGCATCTGTAGACAGCTACTCCTAAAGCAGCTTGCAGGCTAGAAATTTTCCGCGATGATGCTGGAATAATAATTAGTTTATCAACATGGCTAGGTTGATATTCCCCTACGAGCAAAACATAAACTAGAGTGTGTACTAATCGAGATAGGGTAGTAGTTCTGTCTGTATAATTGTCTAAATACTGCTTGATATGGAAGTACCCTGATGCCGCTTCACTTTCAATATATTCATCAGAAGATTCAAGTGTAGATAACTCTTCCTCAGCTAAAACTAAATCGCTTGGACTATTAGCAAAAAATGAACTAGCACCAAGGTAAGACTTGAGGTAAACCAGCGTCTTTCCCCAACGTTCGCTACCCTCGGTTTGGGAAGAAAAAGCACATTCAGCATAATTGGAACCGTATTTTTCTTGTAGTTGTACAATCGCTTTTTGATTAATATCACAACGCCAGTTAGCTGCTGCAAAGAAGTCTTTTAATGTTTCTTTTAGCCAGTCTCTTGGATAGTTATTTACATTGGGAACATCATCTTGAAAATCGTGATGGTAAGTATCAATTAGAAAGTTTTCTAGCTGAATTTCTAAATTTTCTTTTTTGTCAGTTGGTAGTAATGATTTAGCCTCTTCTAGGGATAAAGGAAAATCCATGTAAGGACAACCTCTCGTCATTTCACAGTCCCCCAACCTACATAAAGTTTCATAGGCGATGGTACGAGCAAAATATTTATCTTGGGAATGGATATGCTCTCCTTCTAATTCCTTATCCACAAGCATCATATTAATCGCTAGCAGCGCATATAAACAGGCATCATGCAAGCAAGTAGGTAAGTCAGAATTTACATCTAGTAGCTTTTGCTGTAAAACCTCTAGCCAAATACCCATCCTTATGGTGTTAGAACAAGCACGAAAGTGTTCAATATCCGATTCAGCATAACTATCTTCTAGCCATATTAAATTCTCGACTTGAAGGGAAGATGTATAATCTAGAGAGATTTGCTTCTGGCTATCTTCATCGGACTGTATCCACATCAAAGCGAGAAGAATTAACTTACAGATACTTGCTTGCTTGAAAAGAAAATATTCGGCAAGTGGATAATCACACATGATTGACTAACTCCCCAGCTTGAGAGCACGGGGATTCTTACGCTCAGAATTAGTCTTGGCTGCCCAAATCCTAATACGAACTACGGTGGTCAAACACCGTCTACCCAGTCTGCTTAGATCGATGCCTAAGTTTCTGGCTACTTTGGAAAGAATATTGGCTGCACCATTTAGATCGGCATTAACTAAATTGCCATTTTTAGTCCGGTACAAACCACGTTTAGTTCTCTTACCAGATGCTTTCCACCCGTCTGGTTTTAATCCATGTTCGGGCAGGGAATCTCCATCTAAATATGAGGCACAAGAAGTGTTAGCTTCTTCCGTTTCAACGTAACGTATACCGTAAACTGAGCATAGTTGTTTAATACGTTCTTTTAGCTTGGCTAAAGGCATTTGCACAAATTGCTGATTGGATTTACGTCCCATATCAGCACCATTTTTTATCCCCTCATTCCATCCGACAACAATTGTCCCAATCCCATGAGTTAGACAATGATTAACTGCAATCCGGGACGCTTTGTTAACCATATCCCGCATCTGATGATTGCGCTTACGGGTAATTTTATCCAAGAAACTATCCCAGTATGCCTGTGGTTTATCTTTCTTGTGTTTAGCAACTCGCTTATTAAATAGCTGATTCATAGATTTTGCAAGTCTTGAATCAACTAAAAACGAATTACCCAAGGTATCAACACAACCCATTAAATTCGCAGAAGTACCAAGGTCAATTGACAGTGCTTGATTAACATCTAACTTGATTGCTACTGGTTCAACTTCATAACTGCATTCAAGGTAAAACTCGCCGTTCTTGGGTAATATCGTAATTTCCTTAATCTTTTGAAAATCAATATTAGCTGGTAGAGGCAAGAAAAATTCTTTTATTCTAAACCAACGGTTGATTTGATTACCCAAAGGAAAACGAATTAAACTATCAACTAAACTTGGTTTCCCAGCACCAGTATTTGGGTAAGAGACTTTAAACAATCCACCAGACTTTCTGTAATTTGGTGGCTTTGGTTTTTGAGCTAATTCACCCTTAAAAAACAGTTCACGCAATCCTTTAAAAGATTTGAATGCTTCAGATACGCTCAACAGAGTTTGTTGTGCTAGTACTGATGGCAAAGCTATTGCATGAACATTATTCCCAACCTCATAGATGGGGTCAAACTTAGAAATTATCCTACCCCTTTTGAAAAAGATTTGACGTGCCCAATATACCCCACAATTATACAAACTATTCGACTGTTCGCACAGAAAAGTCAAGATGGCTTTTGTATCCGCGTCGCAATGTATTAAGTTCTGTTGAATGCCCATTAAGGGCTTTTGTTTTTTGGCTTTTGCCATTACAGTAACACCTCTAAACCCCAAATATATTATATTTGGTCTGCAATATTGTCAATTAAATAATTAGTATTTATAGTTATACCAACCTAGCATAGGAAAGCTTGTGGTTACGAGCGTAAAAACCACGATTTAATTTAAACAATTCGTAAAAGTTATAAATCATAAAATTACCAATGCTAACGCAAATAGAGGGCGTAATCATATAAATACATTTTTGCAACAGGTATGGAATACATCAATAAAGTCATGCTAGTTGGTCGTGCCGGACAAAACCCAGAAGTTAAATATTTCGAGTCGGGTTCAGTCAAAACTAGCGTTAGTATTGCGGTTAGACCCCCTTACAAAAGCGAAGAAGCCCTTTGGTTTGACCTTGTAGCATGGGGAAACCAAGCTGAAGTGATTGCAAATTATGTGAAAAAAGGAAGTCAATTTGCGATAAGTGGAGAGTTTGGTTTCGACCGCTGGGCTGATAAAAATTCTGGCACAATGCGTCAAAAACCCGTTATTACAGTTAACTCCGTCGAATTGTTGGGTTCACCTCGTAAGGAAGAATCTACATCAAACTTCACTAGCGAAGGAGAAACAGTAGC
>QQTW01001875.1_pt1 | contig 15034 bp, 25 predicted proteins | sample 1904831 | NCBI WGS metagenome assembly QQTW01 (sample SAMN09435610, study PRJNA476489) | Subsurface metagenome, whole genome shotgun sequencing project. | reverse complement strand
CAGGGGGGGGGGGAAGATATCAAATGCCATGAGAATATTCGTTGAGGTTGAGGTTGAGGTTGAGGCATCGTCTTCGGTTTTTTAGTAGAATGGTGCTGCGATGGAGGGGTTGAATGTCGTGCTGTGGACTCCATCGACTTGACTCCAGATTTGGAAATAGGCGGTGCTGTATCGACGGAGCCAGGCCCGTTGTTCGGAGGGGGAGGGGATACGCGAGGGATCATGCTCGATGATGACGGAGGGATCGGCGAAGGTGGGGGGAGGAGATGAAGTGGACATTTTGGGTTATGGATGTGAGTATGGGTGCTCTCTGACTTGAGTTCGAGAGTGGATTTCACGAGTAAATCGTGCGAATTGCTGGCAGATCGATTCGCAGATGATCTACAAAAGAAGGGTTTGCTGTACTCGTACGAAGTATGCACTTTAACCCGGACCGATACCGACGGATGGATGGATGGATGGATGGATAGATGCAACGTTAAATATATACAGTACCACGTTATATCTCTGGTGCCTGTTGAACATGCCTGATAAATTGACCTGACCTCCCTTCCGCGGGCATCCGGCGCCTCATCCGCTAACTTCCGATCTAGAGGTATCATACTCTACAGTGCCTCCTGCTACGCCTAATCAGAGACCACTTAAGACTATGTACCATTCCAATCCAGATCATCCATTTACTCAACCTTTCCATGTATAGTCGATACGAATAAGAGTCGCCAGAAAAGTAGTTACCGTGCGTTATTCAGTTCCTATCTTTATCGACCGCTGTCCAGCCCAGTCACATCCAGACCTCGAGTCAGTGATCGCGATGAAGGGTTACTTACTTCTCTTTTCTCTCTTCACATTTCCTTGTTGTCGGCGGCGGCATCGTCACTACGAAATATTTTCAGATGCCGTCTTCGGGTTTATTTCCGCGTCAGATAGTCGATCGGTCGGTCGATAAACGAATGGTTGGTCAAATGTACTGACTGGCTTGATCAATCCGTCAGTCTGTCGGAACCATGTCGACCCATCCGGGAGATTTTAGACATGGACCTTCCTTTGTCCCTTTTATCACGAAGGGGTCGTTGTATTCTTTGTAAATCACCCAACATTGATTGCTACTACTCACAATGTAAGGATCAGATGAATTAGTTAAGCTAGTTACCCCGAACACACCAACCAGTAAGAGTAATTTGATATGTCTCCTATTTACAATTTAACTTAACAACCAAAATGCAATATACAGTAGAACAGAGTAGTGATTTGACCCTCTTCCGGCCTATTGTCCACCCACTCCTCTTTAAATTCTCTTACTTGGAATAGAATACAAGATGAAACATACATTTATCAGTAACGTTCCAATGCTGGATTAATTAAAACTCGGATATACCACCGTTCCCACCAATTCCACCGCCACCACCAAATGCATTAGCTCCCCACATTCCCACGAGACCCCACATCCCTACGCGCCAGCCTCGACAGAGGCCTTCGATGCCTTGTCCTTTTGTTTTTCTTCTTTGGGTATCATTACTTCGGTTACCGCTTCCGCTGCCGTTGCCGTTGCCTGGATTTTCACCCGAGCGTGGTTGTCGCTTTCCGGGTGTTGTAGTATTCTTCTCCGTGCCTCTAACGTCTCCACTACTGGAGCTGGTAGGTGTCAGACCTTGATCCTGACCTCCTTCTTCGCGAATGATAGACCAGATCGTCCCGCTGATTCCTTTATACGGCCCGATTGGTACAATCGTATTTTCTTGCCAGCTCGGTTTTCTCGTTCTATTCATCTCATTGATGTTTCTATGAGCAGATCGATGATGATGTGCCGGTGGTGATGGATTCGAAGAAAGAGCGACGTGAGCTTGTCCCCTCCGTAGAACCGTCTCGAGAGGTAACCTAATAAATAATTCCACCGTAGCCGAAACGAATGTTAGAATGGAATATGGCGTGGGGGATAACACCGGGTCGATCCCCATTCGAGAACGGAGTAAGATGGGCGTGCTTGAACTGATCATCGTGGGGATGATACTGTGGAGAATTGTGATGGGGAGGAGAGATGGGGGACAAATGTAGCTTTGGAGATGGCTGATAGCGGACGGAAGAGAGCGATGGGGCGAGGATATTGGCGTTAGGATTAACCTACTTTTGCATTAGAATCGAACTGCCTTTGGAAGATTGACGGTAAAAAGGGAAGGACGTCTGCATCTATTTGAAATATTCCTGGTGGGGATACATAGATGTGCATACCTTGTACGAATAATGTCCAAAGGAGCGAGAACCACCCCTGCGATCCCCGCCGCTGCCACGGCAATACCGAAACTCATCCATGGTTGCGGACTATCCGCCACGCTACTGCTGACGCCGACACCCACACGAGGCAATAATCCTGGATCAGGTGCGTTGAGGACCGCGGCGAGTAAACTTCGCGTCCAACTCTCGATGGTTTTTAGTAGTACACTGTACACGAAGGTGGTGTTGGCGCCTTTCCAGACTCCCCATGCCCCTTCCTTGGTCCAGAGCTGGGAAATAACTTCGAGAAGAGAATCCGGGTGTCGGAGCTCGAGTTGATGAGGGGGAATATTATCTGCAGATGGATGGTTTTGGCGGGGTGTCGCAGGGGTGGTAGTAGTTGCATGACGGTCATCTTCGACGTGTCGTCTTCGTTCTCGTTCGGAATATGGAACTCGGTTGGAGGTGAAGTAGGCTAGTTCATCGCCTTCAGAGTCGTCGGAGGGAATCTACACAGCAATCACTCGGTGATACATCAGCCCATGCAAAAAGACAGTGAATGGATCCATATATATAGATAGATATATAGATATAGATGACGTACATCATCATCGTAGAGATTACTTGCTCGATCTGCTGGTGGTCTTCGAGTCACTGCGACCCCTCTGCCGTTTTCCGCGGCGTCGACCAAGTGACATTGCAGCACCGTCTTGGCGACTTCGAAAGGATGAGCCAGTAGAACACTGGTGTATTTCCATAATGCCTGATCCAGGAGTTTTTTCGCAACTTCTGTAGCAGATGGAGAGCCGCTCGAGAGATAGTCGGAGTAGTCGAGATCCGAAAAAAGTCCACGAGCGGATGACGATAGTGTAGATCGTGAGGGAAGAGTCGTGGTTGCGCTGTAGCTACTCCCTCCTCCACGTCCGGCTACGCTGTGATGTCCGGCGGGTAGAGGATCTGGAGGAAGCCCTACGGAGGGAGGGATGTAATATGGTCTCAGCGGGTTTGGAGCTTCTCTTGTCGAGGCCATCACATGTGAAGCTTGAAACGAGGTGGTGATGGTGATGGTGGTGAGGAAGTGCACGCACGGATGACGGAAACTTCTTAGAGCTTCCGGCGCATATAGCTCCCTTCGTCATCACAACACAGCTATAAAGGGCTGCGCGCCCTGCTCTGAAATGTTTTCTCCCACGAACTCTTCCTCAACCTCAACTGTTATGGTATAGTGACACTATAGACCATGTAGTTCACATCAACATCATCACCACCATGCAAATGCTGCACGCCATGGTTGGACGCTACTTGCGCCGCTCGGCGCCTCTCATCCAAGCTCTCTATCAAGGCGTCCTCCCGAAAAGACAAGCTCCGACGACACGCTTCTTTGCGACTCTCAACTCCCTCGACGGATCGAAGCGCATCAATCGTGGAAGCTCCCGACTCTCTAGCATCACAGCGGCAAGTCTTCAGCGGTGGTCAACTCCTACACGGCATTTCTCGTCCTCTCCGGTGGCGGCCCATGGTCATCTCACTCCTCCGAAGCCTGGTGAAGAGTGAGTGCGCTCCATATATAAACAATCCTCTATATATCCTCCATCATATATATACCTCCTCCTTCTATACATCCTCTAATATATATATGACGCCAGGATCCACGTCACCTTCATCGACAAGGAAGGTGACGAGCACACCTACGAGGTTGCCAAAGGAGATAATCTCCTCGACATTGCCCAGGCCAACGACCTCGACATGGAGGGTATGTATAAATATAGCCTTCAATCATACCTATCAGCTGTATCTATCAGCTATATCTGTCACTTTGATTTCCACATCGATACTGATATGCAAATAAATAGGAGCCTGTGGAGGATCCTGTGCTTGCTCGACCTGCCATGTCATCGTCGAAGACATGGACATGTACGAGCGCATGCCCGAACCCGACGACGAAGAAAACGACATGCTCGATCTCGCCTTCGGTCTGACGGAAACCTCGCGGCTGGGGTGTCAAGTGAAGATGACCCCGGAGCTGGACGGATTACGAGTCAAGCTTCCCACCATGACTCGAAACCTTCAACAGAGCGATTTCGGGAAGAGATAGAGGGAGAACAGAGAGAAAGAGAGAGAGCGCGCGGGGAGGAGATGGTGGGGGATGGTCGTCGGTGGATTCGCTCTTGACCAGTTCTAGCATCGCGCGCGAATAGATTTCCCTTGAGGATACCCCCGAACATGATCTTGACGGTTGCATTTTACGTTGTCGTGTATGATCAGTAGCAAGTCCCCAGCTACATGCGGGCGACTTAAAAATGAATCAGCCCGGCAGCAACTGGATAATCATTCTCAGGATATTCGTCAATATTATGGTGAAGGTAACCTCAACCTTCATTGCATTGGTGATGATGATATAGCCTCTGCTTTCATCAGACTCCTGATGACATGGACCTAGAAATGAGCAAACTGTTGATGCTTACCAGGATTGGCCCAATCAGTAGTTGTCTGAGCTGCTCCAACTATGTTTATAAACCTCCTTCCAGATTATCCCTTCTTGGATGCTCTGGAACCACCACCAGCGATCAAGTCTAAAAATCCCTGTTTGCTCATCTCATTCACTCGCTCTTCCCTCTCCTTCATGCTGACGATCCCGGCCTTCTTGGCCTCACGCTCCGCCTGCTCGCCCTTGACCTGCGCCGCGCGAACGGCATTGAACAGCTTGACGACGCCTCGCTGGGCCGTCTTTTTCAGTCTCTTCTCCAGCTCCATCACTTCTGCCGCGGCTGAGCCACCATTCGTCTCGTCTCCTTGCACCCCCAGCACATCCTTGACTCGACCTCGATCGAGCTGCGCCTTCTTCTCTTCCCGTAGCTTATTTCGCGCCTTGGCTTCGAGTCGTGCATCCACAAGCTCCTGGTTGGCCGCTGCGGCGACCTTGCTTCGAGCCAGTACCGGATCGGCGCGTTTTGAGGTTGACAATTTTGAATTGAGGATTTTAGAGAGTGACGTGGCAAATACTTCGGGATCATCACGCTTTCGTGGCTTGTGTCCGGTAGAGGTATGCGTGTCGGTATCTGAATCGAATGGTGAATCGCTTTCCGCGATGGATGTAGTAGCATCGTCGTCGTCACCCGTTGAGGCTTCCCCAGCAGATACAGATATTTCATGGTCTTCATTTTCGAGGTTTTTATTTTCGGATGTTTTCAGATTCCTTGAACGTCTTTCGTGGTTGTCGTCCTTTTGGTTTCCATTGGTATCCACTTTCTCTTCAGGCAAGGCCTCGCTGTCGTCGCTGTCATATTGAACTCGTCTTTTCAATTTCTTTGTACGACCATCTCCTGTCTTTCGATTGTCATTCCCTGCCTTCCTCTTTGTCGGTAATGATGTCTTTTCCATCTTGACTTGATTGTTTCGTGACATAGATGTGAATCGTGCCCGGAAGTTGTATGAAGGTGGTGGATGTGGACTGGCAAAGTGCCGTGTTCGCCGCTTATCGATAAGCTACATCCCCACCACCACCGTCAACCTTACCAAGACACCTTTGATATATCACACTTGCTTGTAACGTATCTTACCAAAACACAGACCGTGATCATGGTGCTTCAAGATCTAGGTCGGCGTATCAACGCCGCAGTAACAGATTTGACAAGAGCACCTACTGTTGATGAAAAGGTTGGGTTAAACTATCATACCCTAGTATATACATGTAGCTAAAGATACATATAGGCAGTAGACTCTATGCTCAAGGAGATATGCTCAGCATTACTCGAAGCCGACGTCAACGTCAAACTAGTAGGATCGCTACGAAAATCCATCAAAGGATCCGTCAACTTCAAGGACCTGGCCCCAGGAGTCAACAAGAAACGAATCATTCAGAAAGTGAGCTCCCTCCCAACAGCTATCATTAACCCCCAATCCAACGATGCTAAACAACAATCATAGGCTGTTTTCGATGAACTCGTCAAACTAGTGGACCCCCACGAAGAAGCTTTCAAACCACGCAAAGGCAAAGCCAACATCATCATGTTCGTCGGCCTTCAAGGAGCCGGTAAAACAACCTCCTGCACGAAACTCGCCCGCTGGTATCAAGCCCGGGGGTTCAAATCATGTCTAGTCTGCGCCGACACCTTCCGCGCGGGTGCTTTCGACCAGTTGAAACAAAACGCGACCAAAGCCAAGATTCCCTACTACGGCTCATTAACCCAGACGGATCCCGTCGTGGTCGCCAAGGATGGAGTCGAGCAATTCAAAAAAGAGAAATTCGAGATCATCATTGTTGATACCAGCGGAAGACATCGTCAGGAACAGGATCTGTTTGATGAAATGGTTCAGATTCAACGCGCCGTTAAACCGCATCAGACTATCATGGTCCTCGATTCGAGCATTGGACAGCAGGCCGAGGCGCAGAGTAAGGCTTTTAAGGAAGCGGCGGATTTTGGAGCTATTATTATTACCAAGACGGATGGGAATGCAAGTGGTGGAGGGGCGATCTCGGCGTGAGTAACTCCTTTTTCATTCGACACTATATATCTCTACACGTGCATGTATATATACATACATATGTCCTGCTCTTTGCTAATACCCTTTCAGTGTGGCTGCTACTCACACTCCCATCGTCTTCATCGGCACCGGGGAACACATGTTCGACCTCGAGCGGTTTTCACCCAAGCCTTTTATCTCGAAACTACTCGGGATGGGAGACATGCAAGGACTAGTTGAGCACGTACAATCCCTACGACTAGACCAAAACAAAGACACGATGAAGCACATCGCCGAAGGTGTCTTCACTGTACGCGATTTACGGGATCAGCTATCGAACATCATGAAGATGGGTCCATTATCAAAAATGGCCGGGATGATACCCGGATTAAATCAGATGATGAGCGGAATGGATGACGAAGAAGGTAGTTCGAAGCTCAAACGCATGATTTACATCACGGATAGCATGACCGAGAAGGAACTCGATTCGGATGGAAAGATGTTTGTGGAGCAGCCGACTCGCATGACGAGGGTGGCCCACGGCAGTGGAACCACGGTGAGAGAGGTCGAGGATTTACTCACCCAGCATAGAATGATGGCGGGGATGGCAAAGAAGATGAAGGGGAATATGGCCAATATGCAACGGGCCCAGTCGGCCATGGGAGCAGGGAATCGACAGCAGCAGATGGCGGCGATGCAGAAGCGGTTGCAGAGTATGGGTGGGGCTGGAGGGGGTGGTGCTGGTGGGGGGATGCCAGGTGGAATGGATATCGGGGCGATGATGAAAGCTCTTGGTGGTGGTGCTGGTGGGAGTGGGGCAGGTGGGATGGGAGGAATGGGAATGCCAGGTGGAATGGACATGGCGAGTTTGATGAAACAGTTTGGGGGGATGATGGGTGGTGGTGGTGGTGGAGGAGGAGGGGGTGGGAGTGGAAGTGGTCGAGCAGGACGGTCCAAACGATGACCAGAAAGAAAACCATAATAAAAAAAACACACTTCCAAAAGCACGTCGACCGTGTCAAGGACAGCGATCATATGCACAGAGATTCTGTGTCTTTAACTAGCGGAGTGGGCTCCGAGAATGCACAAGGTGAATATGGTGCGGTGTGCCTAAGATGAGGAGGAGAGGGGAGAGGAGAGAGGGTCCACCATTCCGTCACTACCAGACCGCTGACCCCGAGACTATCGGCGTTCCTCAGACCCTCGACTCTCAACTACCTCACCAAGCGACGAAGATCTAATGAGAGCTGGGGCTTCTGCTCACGCAGCACCCTCGCACAAAGAATCTCACCTCCACTCCGGCGCAACAGCATAACGACACCCACGGATTACTTCATCAACCAGCTCTCCCAAACCCACTATCTCCGACATGGAGAGGCGAAAAGAAAAAGGAGTACCGCCTTACATCATCAGATAAACTCACCTGTCTTCCAAGATCTCACTTAGGAAGGAGCTTCTCATCTTACTTTCGTCACAGGAAGGGATATGATAACTCGAGAGAGAGCAATTAGGGTAAGTAAGAATCGATATTGATCCAATGGATGGATTGATGACAGGTGTAATATCCGACGCTCTGAAGCTCGATTATTCGCAGTTGTTAGAGTCGAATGAAGTCCATGTATGGATCATTGAGGTTGCTACTGTTTCGCCTTCTTTTTGAAACGCTCACGTAATGCCAATTCTTCTCCTTTGTTTTTTTGTCAGGTCGAGATGGTGATGGAGATGGATAGCTCCGTTGGTGGTGTTGTGCAATGCAAGGTGGACTGACCATGTCCAGCCTTCTTGCTTGCTTGTCACATCAAGATAGTGCCTTCCTTGCTGACTTGACTTCGTTGATTGAGTGCGGGTAGGGGTAGAGGTATGAACTATTGGAATGAATAAGCTCTACTGGGGCCGGATGATCTCTTTCGGTCCCACGGAACGATTAATGATGCGGTATTCCACTGCAGTTGGTATGGTGTATGTAGCATTAGGGATATATATGGGGTAGAGCTACACCAACATATGTGCAAGCCAGATACCACCACTTCTGGGAGGAGCTTGAACGGAAATTAGTCGAGCTCGGTCAGTCAATGCAAGCTGATCAGAAGTATAACTAATTGTAGAGGTTCATGGAAATGATCTACTTTGCTTCAAGTATGGATATCTCAAGTTTTTACAGAAAAGAGATATGAATGCTGGAAAGGAAGGTGCATACGGGGAGATGTCTCAATGCCGTTGCTTCATTTTTAAACACCCGCTCGATCTCATGCTTTATTGCTCACCCTAACGCTAAACATCTTCTAAGAATTCATCATCCGCTAAAGAATACTCTTTATCATGCTAGTAATAATAGGAGGATAGCACCACCGACCATGCACATGAACAACGGCAGGGATACCACCATCCTCCCGCCTGCTGCCCCTGTTCTTGTCGTCGGACTTGGTCCACTTCCCGACCCCGTCACCGTTGGTCTCCCCAGCCTCGCACCCCCCGATCCACTTGGGGACGCAGGCACGGGATCTTCCACGTCTCTCGCATCCGGCACAGCCTCCTCTCCCTTTCCAATCTCAAGGATACGATCGGTCGTCGAATTGAAGTTCGTCTGCGCGATTGAAATCTCATGATTCTCGAGATCATAAACCACATACGCACTTCTCAGAAACGTATCGCCGAGGACAGGCGGGGTGTCTCCCGCCGCTGCGATGCCGAATAAACACGCTGGTGTGGTCCCGTCACGCAACGTCGTGGAGGATGACAAGTCCAGGCCGTCTTCGGGAAGAATCACCAATTCGTTCATCGGCACGGAAATGGTCGGAGAGGAAAATCGGAAATTGAAACTGCTGGCGTTGTTGTATAGGGAACATGCTACCAATGCGGCGCCGCTTCGGGAATCTTTTTCTGCACCTACAATCCCGAATACCGTCTCGGCCATGTCGTCGACAAGGTAGCTGATGCTGCTTCCGGAGTCGAGTAGAATCGGATCACTCCGTCCGGAGGCAAGGATCCTGTCGCTACCGCCACCGGGAGATGAGATAGAAAGATCCGTCAGGGTGATGATGAACTCGGTCGGGTCGGGGCGGCTGCGTGTGTTTTGAATCGGAAGGGTGGAAAGTTGGCCGATGTATTTGTCCGTGTTGACTCCGCCGAATAAAATCGACCCAGTAGCCGCTTCGAGGTCGTTGAGCCATAAACTGTAGGCATTCGATTGAATCACTCCACTTTGAACCATCCGTTGGGGAAGGTTGGGATACGGCGGGGCGATGCCACGGCCGACTTGCGCTTCGTTGCCGGCGTAGCCGATGCCGAGGATACTCTCTAGAAGATGTGTTAGTGGTTGAGAGTTGATGTTAGACCGGGTTGGGATATGTATACCTCCAGAGGATGACCGATATCCGATCCCGAATTGGAGATCGGGTATGTCGTTTCCACCGATGCGCAGCGTGTCGGTGGCGTAGTCGCCCCGTGCGCCGGAGCCATCAACGTAGGAGATACGGAAATTGCTATTGAGATAACGGTAGCTGGAGGACTGATTTGCGTTGTCTAGACGATGAATTAGCAGTTGCTTGGTGTTGACACTGGGATACAGTACTGACAAGTGCCTGAATCCTCGCAAGGATCAGATCTCGAGCGACAGAAGGTCGACGACACCGCATTCGTCCAGAGGTCGCTGCTGCCGGTGTCAAGATGAAACCGGAACTCTTGTGGTGGAGTGCCGAGACTGGCGTTGGCGAAGTATAGATTGCGCTGGGCCGGTCAGTTGGAGCTATATCTCATGCCGGTCTGGGACCTACCTCGTTGTCTAGAACCACCGTCGACGTGTCGTCCTGTCTCCGCCGTAGTCGACTACGCGTCTTACCATCTAGACGTCCTCTTTTCTGGATATCGAATCCCAATACAGCCGGCTTACTTGATCGCTCTTGAAGATGAAGCGCGGTTGTAGTAGTGGCAAATACGCCAAACGCCAATGCGCCAAGGATGAGGTTCCTCATCATGTACGAGACGTATGGACCGACCAGAGCTAAGGAAGCTGAAGCTTGTTCCCTTGCTGGTGGCAAGGGGAGCTCCGGGAAGCTAATGCAGTTGTCCGTAGTTACTCGTTCAAAGACAACGATGGATAGCCAGTCATGGTATGAGGCTGTATGGATAGCTAAGCGCGAGGTGGGAGAGATAAAGAGTGGCACCAGTCAGGGCAGGACGCGGGGGTAGGTAGAGTATAGTATGTTTACTACTATAGGGTGTTCATGAAATCAAACGGAGGAAAAGAGACGACGTGTGGACGTCGTGCCCAGACTGTCGCCACCACGGTCGGTAGGCTGTAGGAATACAACGTGCGCCCAGCGCCCCGCGGCATAAGGTAGATCATGGGCATGGAGGGGATGTTTTATGCGCGTGATGACGCACGAATGGGGTGCCAAGAGAGACAGATCAAGTAGGACTAATGAAGATGCAGTTTAGTGGCAGCTGCATGCCGAGATTCACGATGGGTGAACAGGTCCGTGAAGGAGGGTATAGAGAGCTCGGACCGTCGGATACTGTAGGCAATGTGCGGAGCCGCCAAGCCTCGCACCGGATGAGACGGACCTGGTTCCGGGATGTTTGTTTGCACTGAGGTTGTTCATCTCGAATGTGGTCAAGATCATCATATAGGGCCTTTACTGGTCGTAACATGTTGATTCTCTGTCGGGGAAATGTGACGGCGTTTGTCTAGAACGTCAGCCGTGGAACGGTTCGTGGCGCTCGATGACGTCTGAAGGCAACCATGGGATCTTGGAAAGGCTAGTGCACAGCCACACCACGTGATAGCGCGTGGCGGGTAGACGGACGCGTGACGCTTGCTCGGCTTGCACCCGGTAGCGATTGCCGAGCGGTTATATTTCACATCCTGGGATAATACATGACTTTACCGTCACGATTAGCATTATTACTATGACTCTCTTTAATATGACTTGGAGATTTTACTGTTACCTTTTGTATTTCCTTACATGAATCATCGATTGAATTGTAAGGTCTCTTTCGATCGTAAAGACGAGCCTCGGTTCTCGCGTGAACTCCCGCGCGGGTATTGCGCCTGACTCTCAGGGACAAGCATCCGAAACCGAGCCGCGACAATCGCCGATCTGAGTTCTTTTCATCCCGCCTCAGCGGCTGTCTCGGCTAACGCTGATTCCGCGACGCGTTCGAAACCACTTAACGCGTCCCATCTCAAGCTTATCCGCGCGCGACACTTCGATCTCCGTTTCCACTTCGACATCCCTCAATTCGTGCATACACCAGCATAACACCACTCACCACACCCCTCTAACTCTCCTACAACCACAATATGGTGCAAGCCGAGTCCTCAGCTCAAGGCGCCCGTCGTGCCCTCACCATCAATGGCATCGGTGGGGGCAGCTCCAATGTCCCAGGCGTCGATCTCCCTTGGTACACTTCCCCCTCCCATCTCCCTTCCCCTCTCTTCCAAGTCTTCATCAAAACTATCGTACCAATGATATATGCACAGGGTCGAAAAATACCGACCAGTCTTCCTCGACGACGTCGTCGGCAACACCGAAACCATTGAACGACTCAAGATCATCGCCAAGGATGGAAACATGCCTCATCTGATCATCTCGGGGATGCCAGGTATCGGCAAGACAACTTCGATCTTGTGTCTCGCTCGACAATTACTAGGTGATGCGTATCGAGAGGCGGTGTTGGAATTGAATGCTTCTGATGAGAGAGGTGGGTATATCATTCATTCATTTATCTCGTCTATCCTTTCCTCCCATCGCTTGAATATTTGTCCCCTAAAAAATCACACGATCGAGGTATTGATGTGAGTTTCATGCATCCAGGTATCGACGTTGTTCGAAACCGTATCAAGGGCTTCGCGCAAAAAAAGGTCACGTTACCTCAGGGTCGACAGAAGATTGTGATTCTCGATGAGGCGGATAGGTATGTCTCACTTCTTCCCTCCTCTTTCACTCTCTTCGCTCTACTATACTGGTTTTAGTTTATAGGAACTGACATAGACCAACTTATGTATAGCATGACAGCAGGAGCCCAACAAGCCCTCCGTCGAACCATGGAGATCTATTCCTCCACCACCCGATTCGCATTCGCATGTAATCAATCCAACAAGATCATCGAACCCTTACAATCGCGTTGTGCCATCCTTCGATACGCACGACTCACCGACGGCCAGATCGTCAAGCGATTGATGCAGATCTGTGAAGCGGAGAAGGTTGAATATTCCGACGATGGGATCGCCGCCTTAGTCTTCTCCGCCGAAGGGGATATGAGGCAGGCGATCAATAACTTACAAAGTACCTTTGCTGGATCGGGCTTCGTCAGTGGTGATAATGTGTTCAAGGTGGTGGATAGTCCGCATCCGATCAAGGTCCAGGCTATGATCAAGGCGTGTTATGAAGGGAAGGTGGACGCGGCGTTGGATACCTTGAGGGAGTTGTGGTTAGTGAAATTCACTCTTTTGATGATTGGAAATGAAGAGTGTGGGGATCTCCGCAAGGTTGTTGGTTTACTAATTCGTGTGAGTGAAGGGATTTGGGTTACTCATCGCACGATATCATCAGTACTATGTTTCGAGTCACAAAAACTGTTGATACCCTCAGTGAACATTCCAAGTTGGAATTCATCAAGGTGCGTTTCACACGGAGATTCTATCGCGTTGATTGGTAACTCCGAAAGACGAGATTGGCTGATGTGATACCCATAGGAGATTGGCTTCACCCATATGCGGATCCTCGAAGGGGTCCAGACGTTACTACAACTCTCGGGTTGCGTTGCGCGGCTGTGCAAAATCAATATGCCACCTAGGTTGTTTGTTCCTCCTGCTTAACTTATCTAATATTATGAGTTCAACGCCCAATAATCGTGTGTTTGGCCTTGATATCATTACACATTGCATCTCTGTCTTCTATTACCTCCTTGCTTCTCGCGTCCCGGTGGATGGATCGATATTAGAGACGGGTAGATTAGATGGCGTCGTGAGGAAGGGTGCTGAAGCAAAACCGTCTCGTGTCCATCCGCTGAGGTGTCCTGGACTTCCATCGATGGTGTGCCTGAATGGTTGAAGCTATGGAATATCCTGGGGTTGTCATCGCGATTCAATACGGGGAAATTGACGTCCGGACAACAATGCAAGGTACGAGGTTCCGGTGTCAAGTCTCTGGGCGAATCGCCGAAGTCTTCGTAAAGCTTCTCGTACTCTTTCGCACTACACGTTTGCTTCGTCCCATTCCTGCCGACTCAATGCGAAAATTGACCGTAAATTCATGCAAACAGGAGCCAATGTTCTTCCTCTTTTTTTTCACCCGACCTTCATCAGCCTGGGCTTAGCCTGAGCCACATGCGAGGCAGCTTTGTTCAAGGCCGGCCCCACGGCGGCGAGATTGACCGACGGCAACTTCACCTCGTTCAGACTGAAAAGATTGCGGTCGCCGCTTGAGCGCTGTGATTGAGTCTGCTGTCTCTGCGCTTGAGCAGTCTCATACGCTCTCATCTTCCGGAGAGCATACTCCAGCCGACAGTCCATGTGGGCCTTTTCCGTCAACATTCCGACATGCTGTTGATCGTTCTGGTCGAAGTCTCCAACGTCCATCCAGGTCCGGAACTGAATTGAACCTCGTTAGCCAACAGGCACTTGAACGGGGAGGCGCATGATGCCTATTAAGAAAGATGGAGGGGGAAGATGATGCTGGAGCTGACCTGGTCTCTCGTGCAAGTTGCGATCTGGTTCAGTTCGTCATCACTAAACTTGACCTCCATCAAGAGCCGGTGTCGATCGATATGACGTTCTTCTGGGGTTTGCTGAATGTATTGCTTCATTTTGGTATACCAGCCCGGAGGCCGATTCTGGTACCAGCGGTAGATATCCGGCGACTTGGCCGCGAGGGCACCAACAGCGAGACCCACGCCGCCACTGATATATGTTGCCGGATTGGTCAAGAGGTTCCCACCACCGTTCTCTCCGTTATTGACTCTCCGCTCGTCGTCACTAGCTCTTGCAACCAGGCCGGCCGGATGACCGACGACCAAGCCGGCCACGACAAGCCATGGCAGAAGACTCGACAGATGCATTTTTAAGGATGATTCGACAGGAGGGAACGTAGGTTACTGGAGGACACACGATACAAAGATTAGAAGGCAAATCGAGTGGGCCGGACGACGATATATGTATCAACCATGCTCTCTACAATTCTCATCGCCCATCCGACACAATTGAACCGAATTGCGTTCGTGTTTCTCTCTACTTTCTCCTCGCCTCGTCGGATATGTTCAACGATAGGCGCCATACGAGTTTTTGCATGAATTTACGGTCAATTTTCGCATTGAGTCGGCAGGAATGGGACGAAGCAAACGTGTAGTGCGAAAGAGTACG
>QQTW01001874.1_pt1 | contig 15036 bp, 16 predicted proteins | sample 1904831 | NCBI WGS metagenome assembly QQTW01 (sample SAMN09435610, study PRJNA476489) | Subsurface metagenome, whole genome shotgun sequencing project. | reverse complement strand
CGATAAGTTTCTGTATGATTTTGATAACAGGTTTATACGGATTGAATGGTATATACAAACAATTTAACCGGAGCACTATTTCCTATATTTGGCCCGCAGCTTATCCTTTACCTGATACAGAAATAAGACAAATAGGAAACATCAAAATCAGGGTGGCGCTGGGGTTAGGCAGATGTTACGATCTTTTACCTTGTACGGTGACCAATCCGCATCCCGGCTTAGAAATGCGGGGAAAAAACTGGCAGGATGGTTTTAGAACCGCTCCCAACCCAACAAAGGATTAGCTGATTAACAACCTTAACTACTTCTTATTTAATGACTCACGCCACAGTTGTCAGCGAGAAAACTGTAGAACGTCCCGTGCCACCGTTTGTGGTTGTACAAACGACTTTGTTTGGGCGTAAGTCCTGTTTACGAAAAAAACAGCTTTATTTTATCGCAAACATAGCTTAACATTTCTTCCGGCATGCCCGGCCAAATTGGTAAACTTAAACTGGTTTGGGCTAGTTTTTCGGTGATCGGAAAAGCGCCTGCCGGGTATCCTAAGAAAGTATAAGCCTTTTGCAGATGCGGCGGTACGGGATAATGCACGGCCGTTTCAATCTGCTGTTTTTTTAAAAATTGCTGCAATTGCTGGCGCTCGGGGGTATGAATAACAAACAGATGAAAAACTGGTTCGGCCCCGGGTAAAACAACAGGTAGGGTTATCTCGGGAACTTGTTTTAAATGAGTTAAGTAAAAAGCCGCTATCTTGCAACGTTCGGCATTCCAGGTATTTAAATAAGGTAATTTTACGTTCAGGTAAGCCGCCTGCAATTCGTCTAAACGGGAATTCCGGCCAATTAAATCGTTGTAGTTTTTAATTTCGGAGCCGTAATTCCGCCGTAAGCGGGCCTGCTGGGCATAGTCGGCATTATTCGTTGTAATGGCACCCGCATCTCCCAGCGCTCCTAAATTTTTGGTAGGGTAAAAACTAGTGGCATTTATCTGGCCAAAGCTGCCGGTTAATTGTCCTTGCCAGCGGGCTCCCTGCGCCTGGGCATTATCTTCCACAATAAACAAACCGTGTTGTTGGGCAATGGCCTGGATGGCCGACATGTTACATGGTTGGCCGTATAAATGCACCGGCAAAATAGCCTTGGTTTTAGCAGTTATAGCGGCTTCTATCGCAGTCGGGTCCAGGTTGCTGGTACTTTCTTGGGGCTCAACGGGTACGGGTATCGCTCCCACCTGCGAAACGGCCAACCAGGTGGCAATGTACGTGTTGGCGGGTACAATTACTTCGTCGTGGGGTTTAATGCCAATGGTTTCTAAACCAATAATAAGCGCATCCAAACCATTTCCTACCCCAACACAATGCGCAGTTTGATTAAAAGCCGCGTACGCATTTTCAAAAGCAATAACTTCCGGACCTAAAATGTACCTTTCGGAATTAAAAAAATAGGTGCTTTTCTCCTGAATAGCTTCTTTAATTTGGCTGTTTTGAAAGGAAAAGGATAAAAAGGGTACGTGCATCCCTAAAAGTACGGCTAAAAATAACACGCGATCGAATGCAATATTAAATCGGGCGATCTGTTTTAAAAATTAATTTTATTATTGGTGGTATCTTTGGCCACTAAGGAATCTCAAAATTTAAAAAATTGCTTTTTAAAACTGTTGTTTTACCTACATGTTGGAACCACTAATCTGGGGGCCGGAACCGGTTCTGTTTGCCACTGATTTTACGGGAGATCAAAACCGGGGCTTTATTGTTTCTACCCAGCAAGCGGCTAATCTGCCTTTTACCATCCAGCGGGTATTCTGGTCGTTTGGCGTACCCGAAAATTTAAAAAAGGGAGGACACGCGCACCGCTTAGATCAGAAAATACTGGTGGCCTTACAAGGGGAGATACTCATAGAAACCGAAACAGAACAAACGAAGCAATACGTGCTAAACTCTCCTTTTCAGGCGCTGTATGTTCCGGCGCTTTGCTGGATAAAACTCCAGTACTCGCCGGCCAGTATGTTGTTGGCTTTATCATCCACGGATTATTCGGAGCAGGATTATATCCGGAGCTACGAAGAATTTAAGGAATTGCGGCAGTTAAACGCTCATTAATGATGTGGAAGCGGCTTTCCTCTTCCCGCCTGAATAAAGATCTCTGGGATAATTGTGTGCAGAACGATCCGGCGGGTTTAGTCACCAGCCTATCGTGGTACCTGGATGTGGTAGCCCCCCAGTGGGAAGGTTGGATAAAAGAAGAGAACGGACAATACACCGCCGTGATGCCCATTGCCCAACGGAAAATAGCCGGATTACCAGTTATAACGCAACCCTTACTGACGCAGCAATTTGGCTTATTTACGCAAAATCCTTTTCCGGTTTCCGATAAACAATGGCAGGAACTCTTTCCCTTGCTTTTTGAGTTTCCGGAAGCCGTGGAAAAATACTGCTTTAAACTGCAGGATTATAAAAATTTAAAAAAAGTACTGCCGCTCCATGAAAAAACAAACTGGATTTTACCTTTAAAATCCCCCTATGCTATCTTAAAAACCCGTTATAGTTTAAATCGAACCCGGGATTTGCGTAGAGCCGAAATGGCCCAAGTGGAACTGCAAACTGGAAATAACCATTGGCCACCAGTATACCGCTTATACCGCGAAAATATCCTGAAACGTTTAAAGCAAAACCAGCAAAATACTTTAATCGCGATAATTCCGGAACTGGTAAATGCTGCCCTGGACCGCGGTTTAGGACGCGTTTATTTAATTACTTTGCCTTCCGGAGAAGTAGTAGGGGGAGCTTTTTTTATTCAGTACAAAAACCGGCTTACTTATTTGCTGCCGGCTACTTCCGAAACCGGCAAGAAAGTAGGTGCCAGTACTTATTTAATAGATCAGGTATGCCAGCAATTTGCCGGATCAGAATTTATTCTGGATTTTGAAGGTAGTTCTATCCGGGGTTTAGCCCGCTTTTACCAATCATTTGGGGCGCAGCCGGAAGTCTACGGTTTACTGGAAAACTATAAATTACCGGTTTATTTAAAATTTTTAAATTTTCTAAAGCAATTTACCGGCAAAACCTAGGCCCGCCGCTGTATTTGTTTCAACCCGAACCCGGCATGTTTTCTTTTTTAAAAAATTCTTTTTTTGGAGTTATCTCGGTGGCTTCCCGCTTAGGAAGCAGCTTTTTTCTAAACAAAATGGTGGCTCTGTATTTTGGGCCGACGGGTTTGGTGCAACTCGCGCACTTCCAGAATTTAGTTACTTTTATTACTCTGGTTCCCAACGATGGCATTAACCGGGGAATCATAAAATACCTGGCGGGCACTGATAAAAAATCGCCCGATTTTCAAACGTATTTTTCTACGGGTATTTACCTCACCATTACTTTATTTTTAAGTGTCATTTTATTGCTTTTCAGTGCCCGGTCTTATTTTTTGCTTTACTTCCCACCGCAGCTTTCCTGGTTAAGTTTATTTGCCGGGGGTACTTTGTTACTGGTTTTGCAAGGTTTTTTTAACGCTGTGTTAATGGCTCAGCAAAAAACCGGAAAGCTTATCCTGGCCAATATTTTTTCGGCGTTAGCGGTGTTGGGTTACGTGTTTTTTGCCGCCGGAAATGTACCCATCGCTTCTTTTTTAATCGGTTATTTATTCGTGCTGGGTATTATGGGCTTAAGCACCCTGCCGCTTAGTTGGCAAGGTTTGCCGAAAAAATCTTTGTTTAAACTTCGTATTTCCGGGGAGGCCTGGCAGTATTTAAGTAAATTTATTTTGATGGCGGCGAGTGTTTTACTTTTTACTAAAGGCCTGGAGTATTACATCCGGGATTACCTGATTCGTCATTTTTCGGTGGAACAAACGGGTTTATGGCAGGGCGTGGTTCGGGTGTCGGATAGTTATACGGCTTTGTATTCAGCGGTATTGGCTTATGCTTTTTATCCCAAAGTGGCGGCCTTATTAATAAAAGCACCGGAGTTAAAGTTATTTGTACGGCGCAGTTTTTTAATTCTGGTTCCAACAGTAATGGCAGGGCTTGTTTTTGTTTATTTTACGCGGCATTATGTATTTGCACTTTTATTAAGTTCCCGGTTTGAAGCCGCGCAAGCGTTTTTGCCGTACCAACTGACCGGCGATTTTTTTAAATTAATTTCCTGGTTGCTCGCTAATGTGTTGGTAGCACAGGCAAAATTTAAAATTATCTTGTTATTCGAAGCGGTTAGTGCTTTAATCTACCTCGGATTTTTTTATTTTTTTACCGGTAAATACGACTTAGCCGGTACACCCATGGCGCATTGCGCCCACTATATGGTGTTCTTCGCTCTTAATTTGTTTTACTTCCGGAAGCTATTCACCGCATGACTTATCCGTTAGTTTCCGTTATTTGTTTGTGTTATAACCACGAGCGGTTTCTGGCAGAAGCATTAGATTCTGTTTTGGCTCAAACTTACTTGAATGTCGAAATTATTATCCTGGACGATGCCAGCACGGATAATAGTGTAAACATTATCCTGGCGTACTGCGCGCGTTTTCCGCATTTACAATTTATCCGGAATACAGAAAATGCCGGTAATTGCACTACTTTTAATAAAGCCCTTTCTCAAGCAACTGGGGAATACATTATTGATTTTGCCACCGATGATGTTTTATTGCCCACCAGAATAGCCGAGCAAGTAACGTGTTTTGAAAAATTAAGTAAAGATTACGGCGCAATATTCACGGATGCCGAGATTATAGACGAAAATTCAAGACATGTTCGAAACTTTTATCGCCGATCTTCCGCCGGTAAATTAATGCCCTTACCGGTAAGTGGCGATGTTTACGCCGCTGTTCTGGAACGTTACTTTATTTGCACACCTACCGTAATGTTTCGGAAAGAAGTATATGCGCGTTTACAGGGCTACGATGAAACCCTGGCCTACGAAGATTATGATTTTTTTGTGCGGGCTGCCCGGGAGTATAAATTTTATTTTCTGAATAAAATATTAACCAAACGCCGTCGGCACTCCCAATCCATGTCGTCGGGTTGGTACAAACCCGGCGACAAGCAATTACAATCGACTATAAAAGTGTGCTACAAAGCTTTACATCTAAACCGCTCGGAGCGGGATAAACAAGCGCTTATTCGAAGGGTAGAATGGGAAACGCAGCAAGCATTTTTCACGCAAAACTATCCGGAAGCAGAAGCGCTTCTAACACTTTTAAAAAAGATAAAACCCTTTTCCGGTAAGAATCATTGGTACTGGCTACTGGTGCGTTACCGCATAAATTTGTCGTTTATTCACCGTTTTTATTATTGGTTGGTGCACCGCCAGCCTTAAATCTTTCGCCGCCAAAATCGTATTTCCACCGAAACGCGGGTCATATCGCTGTTTAAATTGGCGGCTCCTCCGTGAATTAAATAAGGGGTAAATAACAAAGCCTGGTTACCGGTGGGGTTCGGGCGAATCAGATTTAATTCCTGGGAAGTAGCCGTCAGGCCCGGCACCGTGTACTGGCTGCCATTCATAATCGCCCCGCTTAAGGTGCGCTCTACCGTTTTTTCGGGCCAATAATGGCTGCCCGGAATCAAACACAAAGAAGATAATTCGTTACTGCCCGCCACTGGTAAATATAAATTCAGACAATGTTTGAGTTCCGGATGCCAGGCATCGCGGTGCAAGGGATTAAAATCCGATACCCCCGGACGCACAATCCGGAAGCTAAAATGGTACTCCTGGGTATTGGGGTTTCGTACCGTTAACGGAATTTTAACTTCATCTTCCACCCGTTCGACTAAGGTAGATATAGGAATAGGAAAATGCTGGTAATTAACTTGTTTGGCTTCGTTGGTTATTGCCAAATGTAACGATTGATTAGTTTGGGTTATCCGATGATAGTTAGGGATAATGAAATCAGAAGAAAGTTGAGGTACGTATTTATTAATAATATGCGTTAAGTATTGTTTTAGCTCGGCATTTAAGATATTAAACTCCGGTAGTGGAAACAACGGAATTAAAGAAAACCCTGCTTGCTGCCAATCGGTGTAGGCAATTAAGTTGTCGTCTTCTAAAAAAAGTACCGCATCTTTGCCAAAGGAGCGCTCCCCGTTAACTTCAATTTGGTAATCGGTATGGTTGATTTGATATTTCATGGTAAACAAATAAATAGGCCCGAAGGAGAGATTTTGATTAAAAAGGTTATTTACTTTTGAAAATCGGCTTTATTTAAAATACATACATTCAAGTACATAAACGTAGGGCAAAATAAAGTTATTTCGTTTAAACCATCCTACGGATTTTATAATAAAGTATTGCGGGGTTCATGATAAAAATAGAACGGTATTGTAGTGGCTTTAAAGATTTGTGGAACACCTGTAACGCGCACGCGGTAAACGGCACCTTTTTATTCGACCGTACTTTTTTGGAGTACCACGCCGACCGGTTTACCGATCATTCTTTGCTTTTTTTTAAAAAAAATAAATTAATTGCCTTATTGCCCTTACACGAAGAACACCAAGGAGTGGCTTCGCACCGTGGTTTGAGTTTCGGTGGTTTTATTATTTCCCGGGAAGTAGATACGCGCGTGATGCTCTTGCTTTTTGAAAATTTAAAAATGTACCTGGCGCAGCAGGGCTTTCAGGTTTTAATTTACAAACCACAACCTTACGTGTACCCCACGCAACCGGCTCAGGATGATTTATTTGGTTTGTACCACCACCATGCGCTTTTGCACCAGCGAACCCTGCTTTCAGTAATGGATTTAACCCACCCTTTGCCTTATTCTAAGTTGCGGCAGCGTTGTTTACGACGGGCTAAGGCGCAAAATTTATTAATAAGCCAACCGGAAGCAGTAACCTCTTTTATGCTTTTAGTAGAAGCGCTTTATAGCCAAGCGGGTATTCCACCACCTACCCACACAGCCGCCGAAATGCAGTATTTAATGCAGGCTTTTCCGGAAAATATTAAGTTATTAACCGTTTACTGCGAACAGGAGCTATTGGGAGGAGTATTGTTATTTATTCATCCGCAGGTAATTAATTTGCAGTACATGGCTACTTCAAAGGAAGGTAAACAAAAGCACGCCCTGGATTTACTGGTGGATAGGGTAATTACTACCTACAGAAATAAAAAGAAATACCTTAGCTTTGGCTCTTCCCAGGACCCGCGGGAGCTCTACGGTATAAATTTTAATTTATTGCAAAATAAGGATAGTTACGGGGCCCGGGGAGTAGTACAGGATACCTATCAAATTGATTTTAATCTATCATTATAAAGCCGGCGCGCCTTGAATCGAAATTTATTTTCTGGTTTTTACCCGGTGTTTATTTTTACGCTGGCGCTTTTTGTTTTTACTTTTATTATCACCGGCTGCTTTTACGAAACCAACGACGACGTAATTCTTACCTTTTTAATCACCGGTGTTTTTAACAATCAACCTATACCGGACTTAACCCTTTACCTGCACGGGTTTAGCCAAATTTTAACTTTTTTGTACCAGATTTTACCCGGCGTGCCCTGGTACGGCATCTTCCTGTATAGCTTGCTTTTTGGCCTTACCGGGCTGGCATTTTGGTTAATCTACCGGCAATTACATCCAGTACTTACTTCCGGGAAAATTTACCTGCTGCTTACCTTGTTATACGTAGCTAATTGGTACGAACATGTATTTTGGTTTAATTATTCACGGTTGCCGATTCTGCTAGCCGGAATAGCCGTTTTTGTGGCCATTGTAAACCGGCAACTTGCCAAACCATTTACTTTTAAGCAGGCTTTTTTTTATGGTTTTTTGTTTTTGGTGGCGCTGTGTCTCCGGCCCAGTTTGGCTTTGTTTGGTTTTTTGTTGGTATTGCCGTTGTTGATGTGGCCCTTCGGTTCCGGGATAAATTTAAAAAAAACGGCTCGGCAATTGTTGCCATTTGTAGTAACAAGTATAATCTTTGGCGTTGCCGTGCTGGCAAAGGAAACGCCCGCCCAAAAAGAGTACCGCCGCAACGACGTTTTAAAATCGCAAATTCTGGATTATTCCTGGTGCTGTTCCTTGCCAACTAGTCCGGCTGCTAAGCTGCCGTATGCGGGTATCTCGCAGTGGTTTCTAGCCGATCAAAATAGTATTAAATTTCTGCAACAACACGCTCCGGATTGGCCATATTTCTGGCAAAACGTAGCTTACGCCAAGCTAATCCAATTTTTAAAGTATTTACTTTTCGATCAGTTTTTGGCAATCAGTCTGGTTTTTTGGTTATTTTATTTACCGGATGCCCTTCCAAAGCCGAAAAGAAAATTATTTTATCGGCGGCTACCATCTTTATTTTTGGAGTATTCTGCTTTTCACGGGTGTTTTTTTAAAAATTCCTCCTCGAATTTTAACTTCCGCCATCAGTTTATTGCTTTTAGCGCATTTGCTGACGTTGCCCGCCAATTACCAGGTAAAGTGGCCCGGTTATATGCGGGTACTTGGTTTGGGAATTTTACTGGCGCAACTATACAAGATCCATCACCGCGTTAGCTGGCAGCAACAAAGGCAGCAACAATCGGAAGTTGTTTGGGAGCAAGTTCAAAATAATTACTTGGATTATACCGTTATAGCTGCGGGTTTAGAGAACGAATTGCGGGCGCTTAGTCCATTTAAAGATTATAAATTAGAGCAACAACGGCTTTTATCCATTACGAGTTGGCAAACCCTGGACCCTCATTACGCACCAATCCAGTATAATCGCACCCAACAATCGAACCTGGGATTGGGTCTATTACAGTTAAGCAGACAAGAAAAAGTAATCTGGATCGCTAATCCGGAGTTTGTGCTTTTTATCACGCAGTTTTTTAAATTTTTTTACGGCAAAGACCTGCAGTTTACCCGGGTAAAGTTACTTTCTAAGCCAACATCTCCGGAGAAATTAGGTTATTATAGGGTAACCATCAGGAACTAAAACTCCCGGAATAACGAAAAAAGAGGCTAACGCGGTTAAAAATTTTCTTTAAGAATAAATACGGATAATGCTTAAAACATTTTGCGTTATATCCGTACAATATAAAATTCTAACTATTCTTTTTGCCGTAATTAAAGTGGCTATATCAGAGCTGTTTATCTTTGGTTGCTTGAACAAAATAATTTAGTAGTTTATAATTTAGATATTTAGATTTTCATTAATAAAATAAATAAAAATGATTGCATCTCTTGCTTCCAAAGTTGAAGTTTTAAAATATCTGGAAACATTTGTTTCGGAGAACATTAACAACTTTTTAAAAACCGTTGAAAACTCCTGGCAACCTTCTGATTTTCTACCCGATGCCAGTATGGATACTTTCTTTGAAGAAGTGAAAAACCTTCAAGAAAGAGCCAAGGAATTGTCTTATGACTTGCTGGCCGTTTTAATTGGCGATACCATCACCGAAGAAGCTTTGCCAACCTACGAAAGCTGGTTATTTGCCATCAGCGACATGAATACCGCCGAAGATAGCCCCTGGACCAAATGGAACCGCGGCTGGACCGCCGAAGAAAACCGCCACGGCGATTTACTGAACCGGTATTTATACCTCAGCGGCCGGGTAAACATGCGCGAAATGGAAGCTTCTACCCAGTATTTGATCGCTGATGGTTTTGATTTGCAGACCGGCCACGATCCGTACCGTTCGTTTATTTATACCAGTTACCAGGAAACCGCTACCAATATTTCGCACCGCCGGGTGGCTCAATTGGCTAAAAAAGACGGCGATTTGTTACTGGCGAAAATCTGCGGTAATATTGCTTCGGACGAAGCCCGCCACGCGAAAGTATATAAATCGTTTGTCAGCCAGATTTTTGAAGTAGACCCCAATAACATGATGCTGGCTTTTGAAGATATGATGCGGAAAAAAATTGTGATGCCGGCGCATTACATGCGGGAACTAGGCGTAGAAATGGGCAAAACTTTCGGTCATTTCACCGATGCTGCCCAGCGCATCGGCGTATACACCGCCCGCGATTATACCGATATTCTGGAATCATTACTGGCCGATTGGAAAGTAGCGAGCGTTACCGGTTTAAATGAAGCAGGCGAGAAAGCCCGCGATTACGTGATGGCCTTGCCGGAACGCTTAAAACGGGTGGCTGACCGCATGAAAGTGCCCCAATTAGAATATAAATTCCGCTGGATTCAGTAAGAAAGTTTGTATAACTTACCAATAGATTTTAAAACGCTCCGTTTATATTCCAACGGAGCGTTTCTGTTTTCTAAAAACTTATTTTTTGTTCCAATAACCTAAAATCCGAACATCAAACGCCGGTTTGTTGTTATAGCAGTATACTTAAGCATTATTTATATGGCAGTTGGTTTCCGATTTACCGATTATATACCTCCCCAGACCGAAAATCCTAATTTTGATTCGCTGCTGAAGATTTTTCTCCAGCTTCTTACTATTTCGTCCGGCGATGCCGGCGAAGCCCTTTCGTGGCTCAGTTCTTTGGATAAGCAATATAAAATGACCTCCGACGAATACGGCATCGGTGATTTTATTCAGGATTTAAAAGAGAAGGGTTATTTAAGCGAAGACCCGGGCAGCGGGGAAATTAAAATTACACCTAAAACCGAACAGAATATCCGCAAGAGTGCCCTGGAAGAAATTTTCGGAAAATTGAAGAAATCCAGTAAAGGTAACCACAATACGCCGCACACCGGCATCGGTGACGAAACCTCGACCGACCGGCGGGAGTTTCGCTTTGGCGATTCGGTGGAGCAAATTGCCATGACCGATTCTATCCGTAATGCCCAGGTAAACCACGGCTTGGGCGAATTTTATTTAACCGAAAAAGATTTAGAAGTAACCGAAAACGAACATAAAACCCAAAGTTCTACGGTTTTAATGATTGATATTTCGCACTCTATGATTTTGTACGGCGAAGACCGGATTACGCCCGCCAAAAAAGTAGCCATGGCATTAGCCGAATTGGTGACCCAGAAATACCCGAAAGATACGCTGGATATTATTGTTTTTGGGAACGATGCCTGGCAGATAAACGTGAAAGATTTACCTTATTTAAACGTAGGCCCTTACCACACCAATACCGTTGCGGGTTTAGAGCTCGCTATGGATATTTTACGGAAACGCAAAACGCCCAACAAGCAAATATTTATGATTACCGACGGCAAACCGACCTGCCTGAAAGAAGGCACCAAATATTACAAAAATTCTTTTGGCCTGGACCGGAAAGTAGTAAATAAAACCTTAAACCTGGCGGCCCAATGCCGGCGCATTAAAATACCCGTTACTACCTTTATGATTGCCTCTGATCCTTATCTAAAGCAATTTGTAGAGGAATTTACCGCGGTAAACCAAGGAAAAGCGTACTTCAGTAGCCTGCAGGGATTAGGTCACTTAATTTTTGAAGACTACAAACAAAATCGCCGCAAAAATTTATAATTAAAGTGTTGAAGTGCTAGATGGTTGAAGGGTTAATTTTTTAAGTTTTAGATTATTTAAGCGTTAGATTTTTTTGTTTTCAGAGGCATTTACATGGATTAATACTATTCCACAGATTCAATGAAAGACCTTTGCAAAATTATTCAGGAAACTTTAACCCTTTAACTTACCAGCCTTTCAACAATATAGTAATCAACAATCCAACAAAAAACTTGCAACCTGTAACTTGCAACCTGCAACCTGTAACTAACAAAAATGAACTATAAGAACATTACGCCTCCCGATTTGCATAAAATAGCAACCTTGGGACAATTAAAAGCAACTGGCTACGAACCCCGCTCCGTGAAACAAGAATTGCGCGATAACTTAATTCAAAAATTAAAGCGCAACGAAAATGTTTTTCCGGGTATTTATGGCTACGAAGAAACCGTTATTCCGGAATTGCAACAGGCTATTCTGGCCATGCACCACATTAACTTACTTGGGCTAAGAGGCCAGGCTAAAACCCGGATTGCCCGTTTGCTGGTTGAATTACTGGATGAATACATTCCGGTAGTAAAAGGCTCGGAACTGAACGACGATCCTTTGCAACCTTTATCGGTGTACGCGAAAGATTTAATCGCTACGCACGGCTTAGATACTCCCATTAGCTGGCTACACCGCTCCGAGCGCTATACCGAAAAACTAGCTACTCCGGACGTTTCGGTAGCTGATTTAATTGGGGATGCCGATCCGATTAAAGCCGCTACTTTAAAATTACCTTATTCGGATGAGCGGGTAATTCACTTTGGCTTAATTCCGCGTTCGCACCGGGGCATTTTTGTAATTAACGAACTACCGGATCTGCAGGCCCGCATTCAGGTATCCTTATTTAATATTTTGCAGGAAGGCGATATTCAAATCCGGGGCTTTAAGGTACGTTTACCCCTGGATATTCAGTTTGTATTTACGGCTAACCCCGAAGATTACACCAACCGGGGTTCCATTGTAACGCCTTTAAAAGACCGGATTGATTCGCAGATCATTACCCATTATCCGAAAACGTTGGAAATTGGCAAGCAGATTACCTTGCAGGAAGCGAAAATTAAACCGGAACAAAAGCAACTGGTAAAAGTAAACCAATTAGTAAACGACTTAATTGAGCAAGTGGCCATTGAAGCCCGCGACAGCGAATACGTGGATGCTAAAAGTGGAGTATCGGCTCGTTTAACTATTGCGGCCTACGAAAACGTGATGAGTGCAGCGGAACGCCGGGTATTAATTAACGGCGAAAACAAAACCTACGTGCGGATATCTGATTTTCTGGCGGCGGTACCCGCCATTACCGGAAAGGTGGAATTGGTGTACGAAGGAGAGCAGGAGGGAGCCGCTATGGTGGCGCAAAACTTAATGGGCAAAGCTATTCGTAGCCAATTTTTAAATTATTTTCCGGACCCGGATAAACAAAAAAAGCAAAAAGATAAAAATCCGTATAAACCTGTTACCGATTGGTTTGGCGAAGGGCATACCGTAGATGTGCTAAGCAACATGACGACGGCGGAGTATAAAAAATCGCTCCAAAGCGTACCAGGTTTAAGTAATTTAATTCAAAAGTTTCATCCGGATAAAGACGAAGCTGAAAAGTTATTTTTAATGGAATTTTGTTTACACGGCCTGGCGGAACACAGCTTAATTAGCCGGAATAAATTAACGGCCGGTACGCAGTTTAAAGATTTACTGAGCAGTATGTTTACCATGCCCAGCTTCGGTTCCGACGATGATGATGAAGATAATTATAAGTAATCTTTAATCTGAAATTTTAAATAAAAGCCGCTTTACTCTAAAAGCGGCTTTTGCATTAAAGGTTTTCCCGGACGTTTATAATTATCTCTTTAGGTGCCTTTTGGTAGTTTTTTGAATATTAATACCAGTTCGTAAAAATCAGCCGTAATAAAGGCTCTGTAGGGCGGCTGCTCGTTACTAACTGGTAAGAGGTCTGAAATATGCTGAACAAAGCTTCAGGCAAATGAAGAATTTAAAAAAATTGTTTTTAAGAATAGAGTACTTCTACTTTTAAATAGATGCAATTTATACTGAGCAACCAACTAAACCCATTCGGTAGCGTTACTTACACCTGGTACTCACTACATTCACAAAATGATACAATTAGCACCTTGGCTTAAAGCTGGTTTATGGGGGTTATTGGCCGGATCGGCGTTGTTGTTGGGGGCAGCTATCGGGTATTTCGTGCCTATCCGGCAGCGTTTAGTGGCTGGCATTATGGCTTTTGGAAGCGGGGTTTTAATTTCCGCGCTTTCATTTGATTTAATGGATGAAGCGTATCAGCAAGGTGGTTTTGCAGCTACCGGTGTAGGCTTTATAGTGGGTGCAGTTATTTATACTTTCGCAAATTGGTTGCTTAATAACCGGGGAGCGAAACACCGGAAACGTTCCGGGAACCAGCAACCTAAAGAGCGGGAAAGCGCCGGAAGCGGCCTGGCCCTGGCCATTGGGGCCTTAATAGATGGTATTCCGGAATCTATAGTAATAGGTATTAGTATGGTAAAAGGCGGAACCGTGAGTTTGGTAGCGGTAATAGCCATATTTTTATCTAATTTACCCGAAGGATTATCGAGTTCCGCCGGTATGAAAAAGGCAGGACGCTCGGTAAAATATGTATTGGTGGTATGGGGATCTATTGCAATGGCGTCTGGCCTGGCTGCGGTGGCGGGCTACACGATCTTTGGACAATTCTCCGAGGAAATTATTGCCTCCATTACGGCTTTAGCCGCGGGGGCTATTTTAGCGATGCTCGCCGATACCATGATACCGGAAGCTTTTGAAGAAGCGCATGATTTTACCGGACTGATTACCGTCATTGGATTTTTAACGGCGTTTCTTATAAGTCGATTTACAGAAGGCGTTTAAGTAACCGGAAATCAAAAACGAAAGGTTTTAGGGCGCTATCGCCAGCAGCGGAATAGAAAAAATTTTAAAAACAAAAGGCCAAGTAAGATTGGCCTTTTGTTTTTAAATGAAATGAATTAGCCTACTCGGTTTCCTGAACTTCAATTTTCTCGATCCGGTCGCCCGCTTTAATTTGGTCAATAACATCCAAGCCTTCTACTACTTTTCCAAAACAAGTATGGTTCCGGTCTAAGTGGGCCGTGTTGTTGCGGCTATGGCAGATAAAAAACTGGGAACCACCGGTATTACGGCCCGAATGCGCCATCGACAAAACACCCCGGTCGTGGTATTGATTTTCGCCTTTTAATTCGCAATCAATTTTATAACCAGGTCCGCCGGTACCCGGCATTCCTTTAGCTCCTTCGCGGGAATTTGGGCATCCTCCCTGAATAACGAAGTCCGGGATAACGCGGTGGAAGGATAATCCATCATAATAGCCTTTTTGCGCTAAGTCAATAAAATTTTTAACAGTTTTAGGTGCATCCTTTTCGTAAAATTCAACTTTCATGACACCTTTCGCCGTTTTTATTTCCGCCGTTTTCATGGTATTTACGTTTAGTTTAGAACCGCGAAATTAGGCATAATTATCAAGGTCAAAAACAAAGCGGGCGATTAATGTTACGGAAAATAAAATTTTATGAATCTTAAAAGTTTTTTTATACGCCGCACTTTAGTTGAAATAAGGCCTAAAAATAAAGCGTATGTGCTGTGGTTGCTGATGCTGGGGTACG
>QQTW01001873.1_pt1 | contig 15038 bp, 14 predicted proteins | sample 1904831 | NCBI WGS metagenome assembly QQTW01 (sample SAMN09435610, study PRJNA476489) | Subsurface metagenome, whole genome shotgun sequencing project. | reverse complement strand
AAAAAAAGAAAAAAAAAAAAAAAATTTTGAAAATTTTTGTATAATATTACAAGTGAGAAGACATCAATATCATAAGAAATATTTTATTAAGAATAATCTGAAAATATAAAAGTTCTATAAATATGGCCTCCTGGAGGCACTCGTCTCATCAGAAAACCGAAATATGAAATGGCAATCTGAAATCTCGCAAAAAAGAAAAAAAGCATCTTCACTCCTCGCCCAACAGGCCCCCTTCCTCCTCTCCATCCCCCATCTCCTCCCGGAGATCCGCCGCAGTCGCCCTGCGATCAGTATGCTCTATGGCGTCACGATCCGCCACCAACACCCACTTCAGCAAGACCTTGCCGGTAAAATTGGCGCGACGAACCCCATATCCATCATCCACGGTGATGGTGCGCAGCTCGTATCCCAGCTCCTTGGCCTGCTCCGCGGTGAGCTTGGAATGCGGGTAGACCGTGGGTCGTTTCTTGATCTTCTTGGGCTTCTCTGCTTCCTCATCGTCCTCCTCCTGCTTGGGCTTCTTGATCTTGACGGGATCCTTGAGGGCGCGATCGACGAGGTGCTCGATCGGGCACACGGTCTCGCTCCATCCCTTGGTGTTCTCGTCTGAGCCTGCGCGGCAGCGGACGCAGCCCTGTCCGTGATGCCAGAATGCTTGGTGAAGTCCGTACTTCAGCTCGTCAGGGACTCTCTTGTCGAGATGCATGAAGGCGTGGATGTAGTTGGTGGTGCCCAGGGGAAGCCAGCGAAGCATCTTGCTGAGACGGAACACATGGGTGTCGACGGCGAAGACAGGGAGCTCGAAGTTGAAACAGAGGATGCATGCGGCTGTCTTGGGTCCGATGCCTGGCATGCTCACAAGATGATCGAATTTCTCCTGCATGCTCATAGGCTTCATGTAGTCAAGAGAAAGCATGCCGGGAATGAAGTCTGTCTTTTCCCCGTTCTCGATCTGCTCAGCTTCCAGACGCTGCTCGTCGGTCGCAAGCGCCATGTTCCTGTCATAGACATGGTTGAGACAAGCCATGATCTGTCTCGCTTTCTGATTGTGTAGACCACCTGCGGCGAGTGCTTTTGCAATGGCGGCGTGAGGAGCTTTGCGCAACATGTGATAGTTGGGAGACGTGCCCTTCACCTTGCATCCCAGGAAATCGTATCGGAAACGATGAATCAATGACAACTCAACCGTGAGAGCGTTCTCATTGTTGGTTGCCTGACTGAGTATTGTCTTGACGATAGCATGAAAGATCACTTCCTGTCCTGCATGCATTGGACCTTGAGCGCCGGCACTTGACACAACATCCCCGTCAGTTGAGTATCGCTCAAACCTGATGCTATCCCTCTCATGATGATTCTTGAGAATGTCAAACACCTCCTGACAGCTTTGTTTTGAGGGCCGTGTGTTCTTTGGGAAGGGTGTGAAACCAAACTTGACCTTAAACTTGTTTGTGAACTCGCCAAGAATGCGGACAGGCTTTTTGGCGATCTTTCCCGTTTTGGCCGTATTGCCCGTTCCGGAAGCCGAATCCTTGCCTGTCTTGGTAATCGTGCTTGTTTCAGAGAACTCTTCCTTAATATCAATCTTTCTCACACGACGTACTGTGTCTGGCTTGATTTCTTCATCGTGTTTTGCGATTCGCATTCTGCCACTAGGAAGGAAATCTTCATCCTCGTCATCATCATCGACAACTGGAACAGCCAGTTGATTGATCTTGGATGCAGAACGGGTGCTTCTACCAGCGGGTACCGTGCGCTCAGATGTTGCAGAAGTCGTTGACTTTCGTTTCTTTGGTGTTATTTTTGCGGCTTCGCTGTGATCAGAGTCGTCCGGGATTATGTCTTCCGACCCTACTGCAGAGGAAGCAGTAGCAAGAGATCTATTAGCTCTCTTGCGTTTCGGCCGACCGCCATCCATTTGAGAAGGTTCAGGATCATCTGCATCATCTTCTACAATGGTAGTGTTGATTGCGTAGCTACCTGCGGCTTTGGTAGCAGCAAGTCGCTTTGGCATGACACGTCTTTCCTGGGTGATCGTACGTTCCGCTTTACGTTTCCGCGTTGTCACAATAGACTGGTCTTTCCCGTCAGTCTTAGCCGCACCTGTAACGTGAGTTAGACTAGAGCTAACTAGCACATCTGTGGAGCTTGTGACAACGTCTTCCGCAGACGTTTGCTCAGAAGAAGACTCTGTCGAGGAATTTAATGCTGGAACTGGCGTATTATCATTCCTAACGCGAGACCCTGAAACTGCAATGCTGGTTCCCTCAGTCGAGATTTGTGTGGCAGCTCGCTCATCTTGACTAATGTGCTCTTGAAGAGTGGAACTGTCGTTTGCGGTAGCTACCTGCTCTGTAATAAGGGTAGATCGTGAAACCGAATTGGTGTCCGTTGTATCATTCTGTGCAGCTGTATCACCCTGTGCGGCTGTATCATTCTGTGCACTAAGATCGGTTGACGATGGTGTCATTGCTTCTTCAGCAGCACTCTTCGCAATAGCATCTTGAACCATTGCTTCTTCTTTTGCGGCTAGTCTTTGACTCAAGCGAGGGGCCATCGTATCTGTATGCGAGATGTAGATCGGCTGTTAGGTGACGTGAGATTGATGCGGTCGGTTTCGAAAAGGCACTTGTTCGACGGTTAAGTAGATGTCAGAAGAGATCGGAAGAAGTTGCGCGGTCAGGCACGTGTTCGATGGTTAGGTAGATATCGGAAGAAGTTGCGGGTCAGGCACGCAATCTGAAATGACAAGGAGATCGGTAGCAATATCAATTATCTAGTCTTCACGAAGAAAGTTAGCGATCAAAGATGCAATTCGTATGCTGGGGAATACACTAATGTAAACCACAGGAGGATCGTGAGTGCAAGGAAGGTGACAAGAAGAGTAGTGCTTGAAGATTCGAGCCTTTCGCAGACATAGTAATTCCTACCGGTATGCAATAGCAGCGATGCACAGGACCGGAAGTGCAAGGGTAGTAACGGGAAGGTCAAATGTTGGATAGGAAGGTTGCGCCAAATGCTAGAACATCTTCTAGACCTTGACGAGACCACTGTGTGAACCGGACTAAGTGCAGCGGAGGAACATGATGTAGACCGCAAAGTGCGAGGAGAGTGAACAGAAGATGACAATGTCCGTTGCCAAGACTAAGTGAGGTATTCACTGCTGGTGTTGGCAGACGCCCACGCTCACGAAGAGGTCATGACTTTGGTGACGGCCCCAGTGAGCGGAGTCTGAGATTGAGGTCGCGGTCGTAGTTTTGAGGTAGAAGAGTAGCTTGAGTGTAATCAAGACACCTCAAGATGGCGACTGGTGATAGGAAGGTGACGGGAAGTCAAGCACAAGTATGACAAGAAGTGATAACCTATTCACGCTCTCATCTTCATTACGTACCTTATTGTAATGATGATCTCCTCCGTCGTATCTGAGAACGCGTGGATGAGGTATCGGAAAGACCAGATGATTGTAGAGAAGAAATTGTGATGATGATCTCCTCCGTCGTATATGAGATGACGTGAATGAGGTATCGGAAAGACCAGGTGATGATAGAGAAGGAATTGTAATGATGATCTCCTCCGTCGTATCCGAGAAGACGTGGATGAAGTATCGGAAAGGTCCCGTGACTGTAGAGAAGAAACTGTAATGATGATCTCCTCGGTCGTATAGTAGAAGATGTTGGTGAGGTATCGGAAAGACCAGGTGGTAGCAGAGAAGGAATTGCAGTGATGATCTTCTACGTCGTATATGAGAAGACGTTGATGAGGTATTGGAAAGACCAGGTGATAGTAGAGAAGGAAGCGCAAATGACGGACCAGTGATGGAAAGTCTTGAGGAAGAAAGTTAAATGACAAAGATGTCGTCGACGGTTGAGGAAGAATGAGGACACAGATGGAGGCTATCTGCAAGACGGATGATGTAGGGAAGGTTGGTGGTGAAGAAGAAGGATGTAGTGATGGCTGTCACATCAGTTGAGATTGGTTGGTGCCCTGCAGCAGGACATAAGAGAAAGCGGCCAAGCGCCAAGCGCGGCGCGTTACCTGATTGGGCGGCAGGAGGACTGGTGAAGTTTTTCCGGGGCCGAGCGGGCCGCTCAAACCTTAACCTTGTTTGTCTTGGCACCAATGAATGCTGAAGCCTGTCTTTGGCATTTTGCGGCACCAAATCCATGAAGCCAAAGCAACTATACGCGAAAGACATGATAGCCTCGTGGCCCTAGATCAGATTGAGGTGGTTGGTGTTGAATGTATCACTGTCCTTGACCCAAGAGCCATTTTCGCTTGAAGACGTGTATGCAACCAGTGACCAAGGCCCACCGGCTTTGCAGATTCAAGAGCCATGACTATGAGTCCTGGAAGCTATGATACAAGACGTTAGCAAACTGTTTCTGTTTGATTTTGTGCAATGTCTGCAGCTTACATACAGGTTTAACATTGTGTATCTTCCAACGATATGATCTGTCGACGGATGGTTCAAATGTATCTCGTGAACCACAGCTCTGATTTTGTGTCACTAAGTTGTTCTCGCTTTTGATCATGGCGGGTCCTGGTGTTGACAGAGAAGTTCCACCTGCTTTCAAATCTAGGCTTTGCTGATTGCATAGACGTTTCACTGAAAGGGAAGCCGCAGCGTGCAACTGTGTTGCATTCAGAATCTATACCGTATATTCAATGTCTCATGAGCTGGCGTCTTGAAACACCAAGGTTAAGTCAACTGGTCAGCAAAGGAGCTAGGATTCCACTTCTGTGGGTAAGTTGTCGATGGCCCAGGTTCACCCATGTTGTGGTATCATCCTGAATAGGATATGGCGCATATCGCAAACTATCACCTTTTCCAGCTCAACAAATGCACCTAAACTTATGGCTGAGGGTCGATCCAATGAACCGTCACTGACTGAAATGTGCTATGAAGACTCCGCTCAAAATGATCTGCAATTTAGAAGATATATACCTGTAGGAAGTGTTTGCCAGCCACAAACGAGCAATACTTCGAACAAAGATACAATCTCCCGAATATGCAGCAAATAGAGTTTTTCCATGTGAAAGTCTTGAGGGTGGCTTGCTAACGTGATTGTCTGCTTGGGGAAGATGAGGGAGATTGCTTGCTGCATGTCGCTTTTGAAGGAGGATAGCTACCAGAATCGACAATCAAATGTACCCTTCCACTTGCAAACTGCTTGTCAGTAAGCTAGTCGACCGCCCTATCTGCTTCACATCTGTGCCAGAAGTCCTGAAGGCCTGGATTCTGCCATGGGATACGTGTTTGCAAAGCAACTGAAGTGAGCAGATTGGCAAAGAGGTTGGGATGAAAAGAGTTTCAAGTTATTGAACTCTTGCAAAGACTGGTAGATAAGTGTGTTGGGCAAACAGCAGGCATGAGGATCATGGATCGGAGCAGACCTAATTCGAAAGGTGCAAAATGACCTGAATGGAGGTTCAAGAAGGGATTCGAACTGGAAAGCTACTTACATGGGGTGACTTCTCGAACATCGTCTGTTTTCTGCCTAAGTTTTAGTCATGAAGGCTTTTCGATCTCCCGCACAGCTCATCTGTCTCCGGTGTAAACAACTACCGTAGATAGTCCCCAAAATTGTGTAATGAGATGTCCATCCGCTCGCTCACAGTGGGACTTTGCTCCTCCTGTGGCGGCCATGAGTCCTTGACATTTGCTGAGATGTTCAAGGGATCTTCGGAGGTACCGTTGGTAGCGGGTACAAGCTGACGATTTCCAGTCGCCAAAAAACCTTTGCCAGTGATTGCAACCTGATCCATACTAGCAGCTCCATGCGTCACCGCGTCATGCGCCTTATCCATCGCTGTGAATTTCCGAGCCCCCCCTCGCAAGCGCTCTAAATGCTCAAAATAACCATTTCCTACCGGAGTTATGTAAGACCCGCAGAAAACACCAATCTCAAACTTCGTTGGCGTTTCTGCGCCGGTATCATGTGCTGCATCGATGCATGCCTCGGTTAAATCGGCTAAAGACTGATACACAACACTGTCAGAACCAATATGCTTTGCAATAGCGTCCGGACTTCTGTTATGGGCCAGTAGCTCGGAAGGCGATGCCAGGTCGATGCCATAGATGTGAGCATGCGTGATTGGCGGAGCGCAGCTTGCAAAGTGGACTTTCCTGGCACCAGCTTCTCTTGCCATCGTGACTATTTCTCGACTTGTTGTCCCACGAACAATTGAGTCATCAACCAATAACACATTTCGGCCTTTGAATTCCATCGTCATAGCATTCAATTTCCGACGCACTCCTCTCTGCCGAGCTGCTTGCTCGGGCATGATGAACGTCCGAAAGACGTACCGGTTCTTAACGAATCCTTGGCAGTATGGCTTGTTCAGATGGCTTGCAACAATTGCGGCGGACGTATTCGAGGTTTCTGGAATAGGAATCACAACGTCGATGTCTTTAATGGCTTCAGATCCGAGGGCATTGGCAATTGCCACAGCCAAACGATCTCCCATCCTTTGGCGACTACGATAGACGCTGATGCCATCGATGACAGAGTCTGGTCGGGCAAAATAAACATACTCGAAGATGTCAGGCGCATACTCTCGTCTTGCCTGCACTTGCTTTATTACAGGTTCACCACCTTTCTGGATGATGACTGCTTCTCCTGGTTTTATGTCCCTGACAGCATGAAACCCAAGCTGATTCAATGCCACTGATTCTGACGCCATCATGTAATCATTGCCCGAGCCATCGAAAGCCGGTCGCGAACCAAGGATCAGCGGACGGATTCCATATGAATCTCGAAAGCCGATGATCCCAAACCCTGCGAGCATTGCAGTGCATGCCCAGCCACCTTCGCACCTGTCGTACATCCTGCTCAAACTGGCAAATAGGTCATCATCATTAACGCGAGCCTTCTTTGTTTCATTGAGCTCATTGGCGAAAATGTTCAGCATTAGCTCGCTATCACTATCCGTGTTGATATGACGGTGTGCCTCGTAGTCCAAGAATTGCTTCAAGGCCGGGGCATTGATAAGATTCCCGTTGTGAGCAAAGCAGATACCATAGGGACTGTTGACATAGAAAGGCTGTGCTTCGGCATTGGCACTACTACCGGCAGTGGGATATCTCAGATGCCCTAGCCCCATAAATCCTGGTAGGTCACTAACGCGTGAGCCGTCTTCGAAGACTCTGGCCGCCATCCCATTGCCTTTGCGCTGAAATATTCTTCCTCCCGATGCACATGTAGCAATCCCACAGGCATCCTGACCTCGATGTTGGAGAAGATAGAGTGCTTCGTGGAGCTCCACAGCGGCGGAGATGGAGGAGGGATTGGAAAGGATGAGAGCAAGAATGCCGCACATTGGGGTGATCGTTGGGCCTTGCGCCTAAGCAGCTGCCCACAGAAGTTAGAGTGTAGAACTTCTTGCGGAGCTCACTGTAACAGAGGAAGAGAAAGGTTTTATCAGACGACATGGTATCCGCAACGAAAATCTTCTGCAGCAGTCTAACATCTATGAAATGAAATCATCACATGCGTTGAAAGTATGATATGAGATGAGGTCTCTACTCACCTTCAGAAAAGGGGTTGAATCGTGTGCGCATCTAAGACCACAGGCTGAATCTAAAAGAGTGAAACATTTCACTAACAAGTGTCGTGAGAGACGTTGATCTAACTTCAGGGAGGACAATACTGTGTTAGTGGCCGCCGTACTCTCTGACGAAAAGCTCCATGAAACAGATTGATAGCATGAAAGGGTATATCATCAAGAGTCATGGTTGAAAGAGGCTGAGGTCCCATGTTTTGCGGTCCTTAGCTTTTCACTCTCATCCGTTTGCACGCTGCCCAGTGGAGAATTTCGGCTCGCTTGCCCCACACGTATTTGACGCAATGGTTTGTGGGCCAAGTCGGATAAGCTAGGAAGTGGAAGAACATTCTACCGGAGAAGAAAACAGCCTAGTGTCGAGTACTAACTTACTGTAGTTAGCACTTTGATAGTGCAGTATTACACTCCATGCTGCTGTCAACTTGAAGTTCATAACAACTTGAACAGACCTCATGAAGCCAATTGCGCACAATGACGCTGCTGCTACCACCACCACCACCACCACCACCATCATCACCATCATTACCATCATCTGTGGGTATGAAGTGGTACTCACCACTTACCGTCCGCTCTAGGGATACTGACAACTCACCATGGATGGCACAAAGAAGCAGATTCCATTTCTTTATACTGCCCTGCACATTCCCCTTCATGGTCTCATTGTGAATGTGCCCATCAAGTGGTGATGATGTTCCGCTGTTTCACTGGATCTGTCCTAATACAAGAGCAAGAAGAGTAGTGATTGTTATCATGCTATCACGATTCATGGCCACCCACGACCACTGATCCGTATATTCAAGCAGTGTCATTTTCTTGTAAGCTGCTACAAGCTAGCAGCCTCAGATGGCTTCTACTGCTGCTTCTGCTTCGGAGGCCACAAATCTCCTTCACTTTCTTGTCCATCTCAGTCGATCTCCAAGTCAGACCTCAGGCCACTGCATTCAAGATGTTTAGGTGCTGTGACCCTGCTTTGTCCGTCTTGTCTAGCGTGTATAGTCTCAGGATGGGAATCTACCTATATCGATTCATCCCAGGCTCGGCATGATTAGCTTAATCGATATAACGGGCGCAAACAAACGCTCTTCTGTTTTCTTCTGTCCCGATCTTTGGACCCCTACTCTTGTTCCACTTACGGCATTTTTCTGCTTTCTCACAGCCTCAGCCACGGTATGAATACACCATCTGCTGCATGTCTTTATTATCCATTGTCTTCTTTCTTCAGCAGGTCTCATACATGAAGTTTCTCTTATGGAAGAATCCTACTTCAGTTGGAGATTTCCTGTCCCCTCAACCCTGCTTAAGTTGTCATCAGTTGACAAGGTCTGTGCTTGGCAGTATCAACTCTGAGCTTTCTACTTGGCCTCTTGATCGTGGGCATCTGTGTGTGGAAAAGTCTTTTGGGAGATTCTTCTGGACGTTGCCTGGCGCTTGCATATCAACCGTGACCTCACATCCCCGTTATTGACCTCTTCATATTAGTTTTACTCTTGAATTCCTCCACTAAAGATGCCTACTCACGTCTCCCAACTTCGAAGGGATAGGGCATTTCGCCTGAGCACTACAACCTTGACTGAACTGCAATCCTTGACCACGAATTCAGAACAGATGAAGCAGGACAGAATTAGCTTCAACAAACGTCATCGCAGTTTCGGGCAGGTTAATGACAAGATGGACAACCATCTTGGGCTGTCACGTAACTCACCCATCAATCTAGACTTCGTGACGAAGAAGGCAAACGATACACAAGACACAGAAATGTTGGATGTCCTGGATCATCCCAGAATAGCATCAAACAACGCGGCAATCAAGGAGAAAAATGGTCGACCAAACCTTACACTTAGTGGCATCCCCATCATACATATCAGAGATGATGGAGCACACTATGAAACATGCTCTACCACGTCCAGGAGTGCTGATCCTGGTTCTTCGAGCACTCCTCAACATCAAATGGAGGGTGAAATGGCTAACATTCAATCTCATGACAGCCGCACGCAGCTCTCTAGAAGGGTCGATTACAGCGAAGGAAGAACCGCTGCCTATCGTTCTCCACCATTTTTGGAGGAAGATCCTGATATCCAGATCCTGGACGCTGCTGTTGCCAGACGTTTTCCTGTCTACACAAACTCGAAAATTGGACCAGGTGACTTTCTGACTGACGCCGAGTTTGAACGCAGAATGAAAGCGAACGCTCCTTTTTCAGCACAAGAAATTAATGATGAGGAGGATGTGGATGCAGAAGATGTTGTTGCGGAGGACTTCATCTTAGATCACCTACGCTCGCTTGTGATATCTCCGTCCACGGAAACTTCATCGAGATTGGTAGGGGAAAATAGCAGGCCAGGACAGCTGGTTGGCGGTACCGTCAACGTCCAAGGTTTAAATCTGCGCAGAGGGTTGACTGTTGAGTTGCAGAATGGCTCATTCATGTGGATCGATTCTCTTAAGAACAATATCGGAGGCCCAATCACAGTCAGGGGCTATAAATTAGCAAAAGATGGTTATTGCGGCGCAAAGTTGCCCAGTGGAAGACTCAATGAGCTCGTGTGGATCAATGAAATCGACGAAGAAGGACACCAAGTAGGGCTTGAATCGGTGCTCCATGAAGCGCAAGTCTCAGAGGTAAAGCGAGTTCGCGACGTTGTGTACACGAACTGTCCCTGGCCGATGTTCAGCTTCTATGAAGAAGTCGAGGGCACAAAAAAGACTCGGACAGCTACCAACAATGCCGCAGAGAGTGAGCATGCAAAGCTTTATTGCCGCTGGAAGTTCGTCCAGGTAAATAGCAAGCTCAAAACAGATGACGAGGCTTGTCTCACCCTGCTAAGCCTTGAAGAGGCAATTGACAGAGCTGGAGTTGAACCATCCCTTTTGCGAAAGGCGTGGCGGGGAGATCAGGGCCCGATACCAGGTGGAAGCTCGACGATGCCAGCCCTCGAGGTGGAGACAAAAAGGATGACCGCTAGACCATCTTATACTCTCGGGGACTGTTTCTGCGGCGCTGGCGGTATCTCGCGTGGCGCAATCCAAGCAGGTCTGAAAGTGGCGTGGGGATTTGATGCTGATGCAGAAGCCATCAAGGCTCATGCGGACAACTTCGCAGAATACGGTGCGAAATCATTGGAGTTGACAGATTCAGCGATCATCGATCTGATCAAAAAGAATCCCAGTAAATTTCGTGTCGACATCGCCCACTATTCGCCACCATGTCAGCCCTTCTCATCTGCAAACCATAACAAGAATGTGGAAAGAGACTTCCTGAACCAGAAAGCTCTATTCTCACTTCACGATTTGACCCAGCTGCTCAAACCCCGAATCGCGACTATCGAGGAGACAGCAGGGCTCATGCATCGCCATGGAGAGTGGTTTAATGCTTTGGTCCACATCTTCACCAATCTTGGCTACAGCATACGATGGAAAATCGTGCGCTGCAACGCGCACGGAATCCCACAGAACCGGGTACGCCTTCTTCTGATGGCCGCAGCGTAAGTCTTCCTGCAGCATCTTCGCCAATGCATCAATTTACTGACCAAAAACAAAGTCCAGGAGAGCGTCTGCCCAAGTTCCCGAGAGCGACGCATGGCGAGGCTGGTTCAGGGTTGAAGCCCTACGTCAAGATTCGAGACGTCATCTACAACATTCCCTTCACCGCGAAGAACCAAAACATGCTGTCTGAATCGAAAAAACCTTATTTGCTCGCACCATTTTCGGACGACTCATTCGCCAAGTGTATCACCACCAGCGGGGGCCAATTCAATCACCACCCATCTGGCGAGCGCAGGTACAACATTCGAGAAATGGCTTGTCTGCAGGGCTTTCCAATAAATCATACCTTTAATAACCATTCTATCACGGTCGCCACCAGACAGGTTGGAAATGCAGTGCCCCCAACCCTGGCAAGGCCTTGGTTCGAGACGATCATCAAGTCACTGAGGACGACAGACATGAAGCAAAAAAGATGAGTAGTAAACGCATGGAACGTGGATTTGCAAGTGTGGGACAGTGAGATTTGGGGGTGTTTGGCAGTATCTAGAGATGCCCTTTCGGTTATGAGATGCCTTGGTTGCGATGGAACAATCACTTCACCACGCCGACAGCATTGCGTCGAGCCGCAACTCAGCTCGTCTTGCAACTGCTCTCGAGACCTAGAGAGGTTGTTGATTAGGGTGCTACTTAATCCTTCAGGTACATTGCTCCGTGCTTGTAAACCTCGGAACCGATTCCCGGTGCTTAGTGAATGTTTTCCATCTGTCCTGATCTTTATTCCCCTTGAGATTCTGCACGTCCCAATTCTCCTCATTTGTTCAACTCCGCCGCTCTGGCTCTCAATTCCTCCTTGGACGCTTTCTCCGGCATCTCTGCGGAAACAGAATCAACAAAGAATAGCCTTGTAGAGAACTACAGCTTTTCAGCCTTCTTGAGCTTACCGTCGGAGAGCTGCGGGCCCTTGCTGGAGTGGATCTGGATAGCCTCTTGGTTGGATCCTTTGTCCTTGCTCTCCTCGCCCGGTTGATGCTGAGTATCGTGGATCGAGTGGTCAGAGGCAGTGGAGGAGTCTGTGCTGTTTTTGGCGACCTTGTCGAAGATGTTCGACTCGGCTTCTTCTTCGCTTGGGTGGTGGGGCATGTTGAGCTGGGGTCTGGAGGGGGGATTAATTTAGGGTGAGCTTTTCGAAGGTAGTTAAGTACTTCTGGGCGTCTGTTTTTCAGCTACCGTAGAATCAATCAGGCAATGAGGCGATGGGAAAGAAGTAGAATGTAGATGGGGGCACTCGGGGATTATGTACTTCGGATACCACCCGAAGCAGATGACGTTGCGTGGGGAGAAGGTGTCACGCTATGTATCATAGTATGTACTATGTAATTACAGTACTACATATGTAGTCTACGTACAGAATCTCCGCTTATGTACAGTGACCTGATCTGAGTCCCACTCCAATCACTGCATCCAGACTCAATTCCGCAAAAGTCGTGTATCATACTTAACTTTCGGCTGACAAGTGGTCCTCAAGCAGGTGCTGTTTGCCTACTGAGTTACTTGAAACCATTGGTAAGAGATCTTACAGTACAGTGCATAAAAAGTGACACCTTACGAGTTAAAATCCGGGTAGAGCCAACGCAATGCACAACACGAGTTTCCCAGCATATTCATAGTTCATTCTACCTTCAAAGATATGCCGCCAACAAGTTGCTCAGCCCTCGCTATCCCATTGAGCCTTGTTGCGCTTTCGCTCATCCTGAGCAAGCTATAGAGAATGCTCAGCGACGCGGACAAAGAGACTGTCAAACGAACTGTGCCCAAAGCCTCGAACAAGATCCAAGCTGTTGCGGTCGCAAGATTGTATGTGGCGTATCCGGACAGGTCGAGATGGACGTACACGGGCTTGCAGGGAGCAGCGGTGCTCTCCAACGACACAGTGGGAAACACTTTCTGGATCAAGCTGGTGGATATATCGGTACGCTTCCGCGGCCTGGAAAGGCTTATTGCGACTATGCTGATGCTTTAGGCTTCAGCCTTCCACCAGAGGCGTCATATGGGACCAGGAGATCTACGATATGTTCGCCTATAACCAAGACCGAACCTTCTTCCACTCGTTCGAGCTCGAAGAATGCCTTGCCGGGCTTTCCTTTGTGGACGAGAAGGAAGCGAAGAAATTCAAGCAGAAGATGGATGATCGGGAGAAGAATGCCACCAAGGCGACAAAGATACAGTCTTTTGGTGCCAATGCTGCTGGTGGAGCAATATCACGCGTGAACGGAACCAAACCTCACAGTCGACTAGGTGGATTTGGGAGTCTCTTACACCCTCACAGGAACTCCTCGTCTCCTACTGTAACGCAGGCCCAGTCCATAGTACCACCGAGCAAACCTATCTATGATGGTCCCGGTAGCCGTCGCAATAGCTCCGGCATAGACCTTTCGGATCCTACATGGAAAGGCATGCTGGATGAGCTATTGGACATGGGCATCACGAGAGACCAAATCGAGCAAAATGCGGACTTCATCAAAGCCTATGTAGCGCAAAAACAGGCAACAGAAGGCATAGATAGTACTGCAGATACTGTGTCAGGAAGGAACAAGGTTGCACCGCCACCTCCACCACCATCTGCAGGACCACCCAAGCTGAGTCCTCAGAATACTGGTGCTACATCTTCCAGTCGAAGAGGGCCCCCTCCAGCACCTCCGCCGTCACGGAGACCAGTAGGAGGCCGGCAACCATCGCCGCCAACACCACATCGAGACGACTCTCCGCCGCCCCCTCCCTCTTCTTCATTAACACCGCAACCCAGGTTCCGTGCACCACCCCCGCTTGCTGATGCAGGCAAATTTGCTGGTTCAGGAGGCCCAGCTCTACCTGTGCGTGCACGAGCTTCATCGGGAACTACAAACTCCGGTCCGCCTCCTCCACCACGACCACCCAAAACCGCCATGGAAGATGAACAGCCTGCCACGACTTTCCGCGTTCCCCCGCCGTTTATGGGAGAGCGTAAGTCATCTGCACCTCCCCCACCACCGCCAAGTAGAGGACCTGTACCTCCACCGCCGCCAAGCCGAGATCCAGGAGCCGCATTCCCTCCACCGCTTCCTCCCAAAACACCCGCCGACGGTCATAATGTGCCTCCAGCTACCATTCCACCGCCCCCTCCTAACCGAAATTCAGGCCCTCCAGTTCTACCTCCAAATGTCCGACCGATACCTCCACCTCCGAGTGCCAGCAGCCCCGGTCCTCCCCCTCTTCCACCGTTACCATCAAGTGGCGCGCCTCCTCCACCTCCTCTACTCTCAAGCTCAAGCCCGCTGCCTCCTCCTCCTCCTCCCCCTCCTTCTCTACCCTCAAGCTCAAGCCCGCCGCCTCCTCCTCCTCCTCCTCCCATGCCGATAGCAGGCGGACCACCACCACCTCCGCCGATGCCTTCCAGTTCGGGTCCCCCTGCTCCTCTAATCCCGCCCGTAGGAGGCTCTGCGCCTCCGTTACCTAAGCCGGCTGGAGGGAGAGACGATCTGCTTTCCTCTATTCGCGCTACGGGAGGAAAGGGTGGTGGAGGCCTAAGGAAAGTAAAGGACAGCGAGAAGCGGGATCGAAGCGCAGCCACGGTGCCTGGCGCAGAATCAGCCGCGTCCGACGGTGATGGTCCAAGACCAGCAGGGGCCGGGGCCGGAGCAGGAGCTGATATTGGAGGCGGATTAGCAGGAGCTTTGGCTGCAGCTCTGAGTCAACGAAAGAAGAAGGTCAGTGGGAGTGGTAAGTAATCCGTTAATACTCGGAACCAAAAACACAATTTGGCTAATTGTTGGCAGACGATGAAAAAGAAGACGATGATGATTGGTAGGCAGCAAAGACACGGGTCAATGCCACATTACTCCTATAGGGTGGTTGGGACTATGTTTGTCTCTGTAAGCAGCGATGTCGCATCAATAGGTTTTTCTCTATGGGCCTTCGCGTAATTGACTCTCCTGCGACACTGTTCTACTACTCGAGGT
>QQTW01001872.1_pt1 | contig 15057 bp, 15 predicted proteins | sample 1904831 | NCBI WGS metagenome assembly QQTW01 (sample SAMN09435610, study PRJNA476489) | Subsurface metagenome, whole genome shotgun sequencing project. | reverse complement strand
ATTGAAAGCCATTCCATATTGACAAGTGAAATGGCAATGGAAATCCTCTCAATCCAAGACCACAATCTCACGCTGATTTGCAACCTTGCCGTTCGCGCTTTGCTTCTTTCCTGTCCCTTTTGGTTGGCTCTCAACGACCGCTGCGTTGTCCGGCATGGTGGCAACAGGATTCATGTTCGCAAAACTGCGGACGATCTCGTCCAGCTTGGTCACTGCGTCCTCGACGCCATCGACACCGGCAGCAATGCCTGTTCTCAAGCCGATCCAGTCCGTGCCCTGGCTTCGGAACAGCTTTTTCAGCGCCGCGACAAGATTGGGGTCGCGCTGGGGCGCGTTCGGCAGTTGGGCCTGATCAGGCCTTCTTGACGCGGCGGCTGCGCCGGGACCGTTGCCGCCGGGGTTGGGAGTGCTATCCTCGAGGTGCCACCGTATCGCGTCACGAGAGCGACGAAGACGGAAGTCAAAGGAGCATGGCGGGTTAGAATATTTGAGGCGATACCAGTCGACGTTGCGGGGATGGACGAAGGGAGGAGGTGGTGATTGAGATGTCGGTTGAGATGGAGGCGGGGTGTTGCGTTCGAGTACGTCAAAGATGCGCAGCAACGGAAGGGTGATGGGTAGGATTAGGCAGAACTTAGCGAAGCCGTTGTTGCGGTCGTTGAGCAGATTTGTAAGGAATACGTCCATGCGGCGGTGAGGATTCTCTCGATCGACAGTGAATCGGATAGGGCGGCCTTCGACAAAATCAATCTCTGCGGTGAGATCTTGCGCGTATCGAAACTCGATCCGAGACAAGCTGATCTTTTCGCACTGCAGCTTCTGCCTATGCAGCGCTTCCAAGAAGCCCTGGAGACGCACGATGGCCCTCAGGCGCGCCTGAATTCGATCGACGAACGGGAGGCCGAAAGGGTTCCGCAGTAAGATCGCAAAGGTGCCTGAGGCATGGAATATGACGTCTTCGTCGCGGGCGACGTTGAGTAGCTTATTGAGCTTTTCCAATCCGCTGATCCTTCCTCTCACCACATGGTTCACATGTCCTTGGGAAGAGTCAAATCCGTGATGTGACAGGCGGAGGACATCGGTAGGCGCACTTCGAGCCGTCGTGTCTGGCGTCAAGGCAGAGTGTTTGATACAAAGGTTTGCAACGTCGGAGAGGGAAGTGTCGGATTCCGAGGCGACTTGCGGCGTCGAGAGCGGCTCTCTGCGCAGATGGTGAGGAACCTTCAGTCGTCTCAGCTCACGGGAAGTGACGGCGAATGAAATGGTCATAACGGCAAGCCGCTCGATCTTGCGCAAGGACTGATGACAGACAGCTTCGCTTTTCCCGGAAATTGGTATCCTCCAGGCGGTGTGAATGGGTGATTCGGTGTTTCCGTCGGATCTAGGGACATGTTAGTAATGTTACTGGGATAGCGCCTTCTGTGTGGACTTACAGCTCAACTACCCACCACGAGTCACCGCCCAGGTTGACGTTTGCGGCCATGGCCCATTTAGAACTCCAGCCTCGACCACGGAAAAAGCTTTGGCGGACGACTTCCAGTCCGAAGACTTTCTTGTTGAGCTCTTGCCTCGCACTGATATTCCTCAAGCTCTGCCAGCCATACGTGTCGGCCTGTCTTTCAATATTACTCTGAACGTCCAGACACAAGAGGAAGGCTACCCTGTGATGCGCATTTGACGCAGGATTTGGCAGGTTGTTGATCTCCATGTCGAGCCGCGGAGGAACCCGACTTGCGGGTCTGAAGCCGAACCTGCCTGTCACAGGGCCGACCACCATCTTCATCTTGCTTCCAGAGGCGCCTAGCTGCATGTCCAATGCGCAATCGGCCCCTAGTGTATCAGACGTGCTGAGTTGCAACGACAGTGCTTTGGTTGCACTTTCCGACTTCAACATGCCCTCTCTGATCGAGCTCAACAGGTGATTAGTGTGCATGGCGACGATTTTCTGCAGCGTTTGCTCCATGGATAAATTAGTGAGGTTGAGAACCTCCCCAAAATCTTTCACCTCCTCTCCTCCTCGAAACCAACGAACTGCTAGAAGCGGTGTGCCAGGTCCTGTCCAAGAATTGCGACAGTCTTTCCTCTTCCCGCTGGCAATTCCGATTTCGATCCAGCTCTTGCCTCCTGGCAGATCAAGCCAGTACTGGACCACTAATGATCTGTGAACCGTTTCGACTCTGATTGCTTCTATCCAAGTACCCCGGCTCATCTCATAAGCTTGCCGGCGGAGTATGTTGATTTTGTGCGTGAGGACAAAGTTGTGGAGGAAGTCGTAGCACTTTTTGAGACCAGATTTTGCCAGGATGGTGTTCATCTTAACTTCCAGGAAGCCGCGAATTTGGTTATCCGGTATGTCAGATGTAGGTGAGAAGAGTAATCTTAGGTCGATGAAGAAAAGTTGTGAGGTCGGGTCTTCATCCGCTATGGATAGATCCAGTTCGAATTCGGAGGGAACGACGAAAGTGACACGTCCCGAAGCCACAGACCAGTTCCTCAACTGCGGAGGTACCTCATCGTGCAGAATTAGTCGGATCGAGAGGAGGGTGTTGATGTTGCGGAGAGTTTTGAGGAGCTGCTGAGGCTTGAGAGGCTTCGGAGGAATATACCCCAGCTACGGAAAATGTCAGCACTGGGCGGCAGGCCCATCTTCCGGCACTCAATACTTACATCTGGCATCCACGACACCCTGCCCTTAGACAGAGCCTCCAGGGCTGTCCGGATGTCCGGATTGGGCATCTTGGCTTGGCTCGTCGTCAGTCTCAGATGACCCACCCAGTCGGCAGCGGCATCATAGTAATCAATCTGCATCCTGTACCAGTTCCACAGGTCGATCATCTTGCTGACATCCTCCGCCTGACGACTCCATTGCGACAGGACCAGGAGCTTTATGAACCTCTCTCTATGGCGATTCGCAAACTCCATCAGCCGCACCTTCTTCGCGACATCTGCCGAAGTCGAGTCGCCGGTCCCATTCGGTAAGCCACCGTTGCTGACGCCGTTGACTAGAGGCGCAGGTGTCATGTCGGCCATCTCGTTGATCACCTCGGCTAGCCCGTTGAAGCACTCCTGCGTGACTCTCTCGATGAGCTTCGACAGCGGCTGGAAGCTTGCGGTGATGTGCTGGATCTCCGGCGGCAGATCCAGGATCGACGACGGAATGTCCACCTTGCCTGCCGGCGAAGCTGGAACTCCGTTCGTAACGATGGCGGTCTGCGAGTCCACAGGTCCGTCCACCTGCGGGATGTGTCCGTTTCCATTAGATGCACTCTTCACCGGCGCGCCCAGCACAGGTGCAGCCTCCTCATGGCTGGCCATCTTCTGCTTCTCCTTCGCACTCACAGCGCCGTTTGCGCCGTTCTCTTCCATCCTGACGATGCCCGGCATGCTCTCCCCCTCCCCAGCCTCTCCGTCGGCCGTATGGCCGCTCTCCTTCCACCCCGAGCCGGCCGGCAGTCGCTCCTCGTCCCCCAATGCCACCGAAGCTTCGGCTGAATGATGAATGGATGTCGATTTCTGCCCACTGGGGCTGGGCGCAGATGAGATTCCAACGGTGGATGTCACCGATGCGATTCTGTCGATGGTGTCGGACCCGGAAGCATAGCGACTGAAGCCAGCTGTTGGCGACACTCGGCGATCTGTCGCGTATGCAAGCGGGTCCGTCCAGGCGGTTCACTTGCGTCGCTGTGAGAGCGAAGTGGGTCGAATGTGGATGGTGCGCTTGGTTGCGCAAGTTGTGTTGGCACCGGTCGGCGCTCGCTCAGGCCGGCACGGTAGTCAAGGGATGCGTTACTCGCCGCAAGCACAGCTGACGAGTCAAACGCTCTGCGCTTGACGCTGAGTGTATGATGAGGCAGGAGAAGGTGAGAGAATCAGATTGAGAATGGGGGAAAGGCGAAGGTGAAGGTGAAGGTGTGAACTCGCCGTGTTTGTTCGGGAGTTGGGCCTCTGTGAGGTTGCAGGGCTACTCAGTCGTCGGGTCGGTAGACTCAGTGCTCACACGGAAAACGGGGACTTGGGCCGCTTTCCCTCTTTTCCTCTCTTCCCGCCCGAGCGCGCCGCCAAGTGCCAAGGACCCGCCCTTGGCCCGGGCCCGCCCCGTTAGACCGTCACTGGTCCTTCAGCGTGTCACGTGTCTCGCAACGTTCCTCTGAGGCTCTGACCCCCACGCTGCACGACTTCACTCCATCACTCCATCAGACGTGGATTCATCTCGCATCGAACCCATTTCATGAATGCCTCATGATGATTTGCGCTTATAGCTGACTTTTGCGCTCACTGACTGCTGCGCCGCTTCTTTCTATCGGAGTATGGTACTATACTCACCGGCCAGAGATATACATCCAGTAGAACCTCGTCACGGCTGACGAAAACCCTGACGCACGTAAAACTTCAGCCTTGAAGCGACATACGTATCAATTCAATGTACATAGATATCATAGTCCTCTGAAAGATCATTGCTTGATGACCTCGACCTTCTCTATCAAGTCACTGCCGAGCCTGGCAATCTCGTGCAAGATTGCGTTCTTGTTGATACGGACCTCAGTCTTGTCATCCTCTCCGTCAATCGCGTTCCGCTCTTTTGTGTCGGTTGCGGTACTCCCTTCGTCATCAACTGCGACAGGAATGGTGGAGTACCGCAAGCGGATTCTCCAGCTCTTCTTCTCTGTGCCCGGGTTCCAGAGACCCCCTATGACATCCCCGCCACAGCCATCGTAGAAGAACAAAATAGCATGCCCGTAAACATCTCTGAGCTCCTCTAGGAACATACCAAAAGGATCAAAGCCAACCATTTCCGGATCTCGAACTGCTGTGGCAGACTGTAATGCTAGGTTCTTGTACGGCGTTGCCGATCCTCCCTGGCTTTTCTGCCGCTGTCCAGCGCGCGTGAATCGGGCATCGATGTGCAGCAGAAAGTCGTAGTCTTTGAGCGAAGGCCTGAACAGCTCCCCTGCACTAAGACGAAGCGCCTTCTTCTGTGCGACGTCGCAGGCAGCACGTGCGAGGGCAGTCATACGAGCTGCCACCACCTTGGCCGGCTTCGCATGGTCTGTCCATGTGGTGCCATCCTGGTCGTAGGATGTCGCGGTGAAGAGGACGACACGATTCAGGGCCGGGTCGAGCTTGCGCCAAGCTGCGAATCGATCGCGAATGGCGTCAAAGTCCGCGGCCTGGAGAGAGGCGTTGAGGTCTACAATGAGGGGTTCAGTATGCCAGTCCCACTGGGATAGGAAGAAGAGAGATCGGAGGAAGCCTGTGCTGGCACTAGATGGAGCCGTCCATGGGTAAGGGTGGACAAAGGCTCGAACAGCGAGGAGCTCGATGAGGGCGGGCGAAATGTGGGGTGTGAGCAGGTGTGAGGCGAACCACTTTTTAAGCAGCCTGATTGTGATGGGTAGCGCAGGAAATCGGGTACAGAGAGTTCGGATAGACTGTGTGTGTAGAGGTGATCGGAGAAAGTCGCGCTTGTACGCCGCCAGCGTGTCGCCCGCTTCCTCTTTATTGTGAGCGTCAAGCGTAGAGTCCTTCAGGAGCCGCTCCAGCAAAGCCGGTTCCCGGTCGTGATGGATGCGAAGTCGGAATGTAATCCCAGAGGGGTAGGTAACGTCCAGATGGGACTGGTTCAACAGCTTGTGCTGCTCGTTTTCGCACCCAACGCGGGCAGTGACTCCATTGACCGACTCCCGGAGAAGCTCTGCGATGCGCAACAGAAAAGCAATCTTGGTGCTTTGCACTGCACATATATCATCTGGCCAGCGGCCAGAGCCTTCGAACTGAATGACTACATCTGCAGGCTCACATGCTGGGCCTGCTTGCGATGTGGACGGTGCCTCGAGTGATGTGAAGCTCAGCTGAGGAGCCGCAGCAGACACATGACGGATATGCAGCGGGATACCTTCGAGAGCTCTAATGTCCTTCTCAAGAGTCATGAAGGCGGCCATGGCATGCTCAAATGCAGACGTTGCTGGCTTGTTTGTGACTTGTTCTTGCTCAAGTACTGACGCAAAATTCGTCCCGAAGAATCTCGCCCTGTCAGCCACTCCTTTCCCTATATGGCGTTGCAGAAGATAAAGGACGGTTTGTTCGAAAATGGAGTTGTTTGATTCCTTGGTCGACCATACTAGACTCTCCAGTATGCTGCCATCCTTGAATCGTCTCAGCTCGGCCTTTTCACCCCAGAACTGCCGGAACTCCGCTGCCTCTTTCTTTTTTTCCGCAGACGGACCATGATCAACACTCCGCTGCCAGTTCAGAGGATCAATAAGGAACCCCACCAGGACAGTAGCGTCCCGTTCAAGGCTTGGAGGGATCTTCTCGATCTGCCAAGGAGGCTGCTCAGAACTTACCACCGAAATTAAGCTGGCGCGATTCATAAGACCCCGAGTTAGTAGTTTGTATAGCTTGTGGCAGCGCTGCCAATTAATGTTATCTCGCTCGTTGCCGGAGGAATCAGAAGGAATCGAAGCAAAGGGAATTTGAGCAACGAGATCATATCGGTAAAGCAGATGATCTCCTCGGATGATGAAGGTTGCGTCAAACTGGTCAAACGGAGAGTCCGCAAGAAGCAGTAATGTTGTGCGCGCTTCGTGTTTGAGTAGCTTGTAAGACCAAGGCGCCATTTTGAAGAGGATATTCAAGCCACGCAGGCCGTCGAAAAGAGTTGGCACCTCATTGATGTTCGGTGCGAGGGTATTGGTCCCCTGAAATACGACTGGATTCCGAGTCAGGTCCTTCGAAGCTAAGAACTGAAGCGCCACTTTGAAGAGCTGATAACTGCTATACCGCGTTGATATTTGTGGCAGCCCTCCGGAACCAGCACCGTGAAGCAGTATCGCTAACAGCAAAGCCCACTCAAAGTTGCCGAAGCCGCCTCCGGGGATGCTGCTGCTCAGGCCGCGCTGCCGTAGCCATACGCGTCCGAGCATGCAAGCATCCCTGTATGACTCGCAGGCTGCCGCAGTTGCGTGCAGAAACTTTAGATACGCCCCGACCGAGCAGTCAGATCGTAAGGAAGCATTATAGAATGGAGTGGCGCTCCAATGCATCTCTTGCGCTCCTTCACTGTTCATGGAACGTACGCAATTACGCTCTGGTAGAGTTTTGTCGACAGGAAAGACATCGGGCGTGGCAACTGGCATGATTTGAATGATGCATTTTGACGCTGAGAAATCATCGGCACCTAGAAGTGAATCTGTCAGTATGTCACTATCAGCAGAGTTCTATTGAGCAGACCTGTGCCTGAGGAGACTAGCAAAATCGGATGAAGTTGATTCCCGTTAAGGAATTGGTAGTTGACTTTGAATTGGTGGTCTTTTGATCCCTTGATTGCGGCGGCTATACATGCTAGGTAGTATGCTCTTTTGTAGAAGTAGCGATAGTTCAGGAAGTCCTTCTCCTGGAATAGGGTCTGAACAGCATTAACCACAAATCTTTCCTGTAACATACTGTAGTCACTCACCGAGGGCATCGTAACGGCGAGGTCCAGCCGTAAATCCTCTCCCATCCGAGTTGCGATTTTAAGAGGGTAACTGCCGACTACATTGATATTGGCAGGCCTTTCATACGCCAATTGATATTTCGCATGTTTTGGTGGTCGAGGACTTGGAAAAGGTATCGCGACGTCGAACGCCTTGCTCAGTTCTTTCTCGGCATCAGCGACCTACAGCCTATGTAATGAGCAAGCTTGGTTGAGCAGTAGGATGCTCATGTAGACATACGGGGAGTGGTCCGCGACTAGGTATATGTTCTATGATAGCTTTCAGGGATCTCAATGCATGCTCAGCTGGCGCCTCTTTCTGGCCATATTTCGGTTTGACATGCCGTAACAAGTCGTTTACTTGGATTCTGAATGTGTTGGATTTGTATATCTCGCCATTGTAGACTCCGTCCGCATCGTCGTCTGCATCGCCTGTACGGACTTCTTTGCGCGGCAAGATCTTGCGCCGGCTTTGTGATCCTTGCGACCCATTGGCCAGCTCAGAATCGCTCTGTGGTCCTTTTTCTGATGTGGCTTCCGCACCATCTTCCGGTAGCTCTTCTTCGAACGGCGACTGGTACTCCGAAGGCTGGTCGCCGTGACTCATGTGAGTATCGTGGCCATTTTTGCCAATCGAAGAGGATCGTCGTTCGTTAGGCCCACCAGATGAAGTCTGCTCGAACTTCCTGCGCTTAGTCACTGGTGTCATATCGGAAGCTGCGGTGGCAGTTTCTTGCTCGCGAAAAGCTTGACCGCTTGGCGATTCACAATTTCAATCAGTGGTGGTTCACATGCAGGGCTGTTATCGATAAGCTTAAACAAATTTTTTTCCAGTGCGTCACATATTGGAAGTCACAATTAAGATTCAAGATACACCAGTGACCACATAGCTAGCAACATTCTCAATCACAGGAAATGGCTGCATGTGTTGAAGTTGGGGAGTCAATCCCTCCACTGACAGCTCATGTAAGTATATTATGATAAGATATCTGGAAAAATTGCCATGCTAATTTGTACGCTTTCGAGGCTGTGAGCGTTTCGCTACCGACGTGGGGCGCAAACGTATCGTACGAGGAAGGCCATGAATGGGTGATAAGTAAAATGAAGACAGGCTACCCACGGTTGACTGAAACACTGCCCGTTGGCATGAACTGGAACTGAGACAGAGGACAGGTTCTTCATACACAAATCAATAACTCGGCTGGCAAATGCTCTCCTCAAGGTATACGGGCGAAAAGATGAACAAATGATGATCTTCCCCTCGTCGGCGGTGGCATTGCGGTTTCAATCATACCTTTGCGATCAAGGACCTGGTCTCAACCAACAAAGCACGCGAATTCTCGACCTTTTACCAAAGCCGACGTGCGAACTTAACCACGAAAATGCGTTACCCTGGCGACTTTCAGCAGTCGTATTTCCCAAGGAATATTTTACGGTTGCAAAATCGTTCTGGCAGCATACAGGCGAGGGTATATCAAGCAGGCGAGCGGAGTACTGCTACAGAAGGCTGGAAGAGGGGCTACTCATAGAGCGATCTGCTGTCCAGGAGTTACAGCGGACTTGCAAGGGACCAAAACGATACAGCAAAGGCGCCACCTCACCAGAGAGGGAATCCTTGACGGAGAGAAATGCGCAAACGAACGGCGATGGTGTGATGAAGAACGGAGAATTGGAGGAGGGCGAACAGGGGCAATATATCGAGGAGCGCTTCGGCAGGAACCTGGGACTGTCAATGGCACAGAAAGCCAAAGTTGCTGTTCGGCGGCGAATCGCTGGCTCGCTATCTACCCATATAGATTCGACTCAAGAATCAAATGGGAAAAGGGACATGCAAAGTGCCCGAGAGGCGATTGGAGTTGGCGAAGACGACGTATTCTTGTATCCTACAGGAATGAGCGCGATTTACAATACCCATAGAACGGTCATGGCAGCCAGGGGAAGGTTCAAAAGCATCACTTATGGGTGAGTCCGTCTTCTACTGAACCCGGGTGAGACTAATTCAGCGCAGCTTCCCGTACGTCGATACCTTAAAAATAGTCGAAAAGTTTGGACCCGGTTGCTTGTTCTATGGTCATGGCTCTTCCGAAAACTTGGATGATCTGCAAAGACGCCTAGAGGGTGGCGAGAAATACCTTGCTTTATTCTGCGAGTTCCCTGGAAATCCTCTACTGACGACTCCGGATTTACATCGAATATGGACTCTCGCTGCGAAGTATGACTTCGTGGTCGTTGTCGATGAGACCATTGGGAACTTCCTCAATGTCAATGTGTTGCCCTTTGCGGACGTTGTTGTCAGTAGTTTGACGAAGGTATTTAGCGGAGACAGCAACGTTATGGGGGGAAGGTTGGTCCCAGCACCTTCAGGGAGCTTGATCTATTCTAATGGGAAGCAGTGCAATTCTTAATCCACAAGGACGTCACTACCAACAGATGAAGCTCGCTTGGGCCAAGAGCTATGAGGATAACCTATGGCCTGAAGATGCGATATTCGTTGAACGGAATAGTCGAGACTTTGCCTCGCGCATCGAGAGAATCAACAAAAACGCTGAGGCTGTTGCCGAAGTCTTGCTTACGCACCCGCGAGGTATGTGTAGCGGTCTTACTCCTCGTCAGTCTTGTAAATCCAAGAATATCAGCTTGACATCGAATAGTGAAGCAAGTGCATTACCCAAAGTACAGCGCAACGCGCGTCTTTTACGACATGTGCCGCACTCCTAGAGGCGGCTACGGAGGTCTCCTTTCTGCGACATTCTATACTCTGGCAGAGGCGGCAGCATTTTACGACTCATTAGAAACTTCGAAAGGGCCTAGCCTGGGAACCAACTTTACTCTTAGGTGCGTTCCATCCATGCAACTTAATCGCTCAACACAAGCAAAGATGATTTTCTTGAATGTGTACTTCGCTCTTGATTTAGGGCTGACGCTGTAAAATCAGTTCTCCGTATGTGATCCTTGCTCATTATGCCGAGCTTGAATGGGCAAGTATTCCCGCCCTAGAAGTGATCGGGTTGTGCTGACCTCCTAAGGCTGCGCAATACGGTGTTGAGGCAAGCTTGGTTCGATTCAGCATAGGCTTGGAGGATACGGCAAGCCTAATCTCTGCTTTCCGCCGAGCGCTGAACGCCATCGGAAATGGCGTTGATAGCTAACATACCTACTATGTAGTTAGCTATAACCGCAGTACATTACCTAGGTAGTATTCGCGCCGCAGCGCAAGCATGGAATGACATGTAGAAAACCCCAGTGACAATATGGAACCTTGGAAGGACAGAGGAAGAAGGACTAATGAAAGGCCTACCTAGGTACTCTGCAAAGCCAAGAAGTCAATATAAGCCCTACCCCCGTCGCCATATTAAAATGAGTGGCCGCATCCCGGAAGCTCTTTCGATTTTCACATGCTTTGAGCACTCAAATGCACATCTCGAGGATATTTTCAAGAGAGATGGCCGTGTTCTACGTGATTGAATACCTATCATGTCAAACCGGACGCCGGGTGTTCGCCTTCGGATGAACACCCAATAGGCAAACTAGATCCGGCTGATAATAGCATTGGAAGGCTTAGAGCAGCAAGTACAACTGGTGGTGAGACTGCGACTTGCTTGCTGTGGAGTTGGGCTGAAACGGCTCTGAGTGTCGGACAATGTAAGATCGTGAGATACTACAAACAAAGGACCTTCTGGTGCTTCGATATCTTGAAAGGATTATCGTCCAGAAAGTTTGCGCTAGCCCTAGAGTGGTTAGGGACCTGCGGCCCTGCCCTTCAACGCCAAGACCGACTTAAGTTTAGCGCGGCTTTATGTCGCGTAAACTTAACGCGTCGTTTGAACATAAGCTTTCACACAGCGCAACCACAGACGGTGCTTAAGACCAGCAGCAATGGCGCCAATACAGCACGTCAAGCGGCATAGAGCTCCTACTGCTGAGGGGCACTCTGATGCCGGTGAGGTGGAGAGTACGAGAAGCAGCCGGAGAAGGGACTCCGTATGAAACTGGTACATTTTCTCAAGACGTCCATTCGTTGATGCTTTCCTAGCACAAAAGACAACGTCTTTCCGGAGTCCCCGGACGTCGCGATAACGTGGACCGCGGAGAATCTCCCAGCGATCAGACACCATCAGGAAGCCAGACGGAGAGCGAGAGTGATGAGGATGGAGTGGACCGCAGTGTGGTACATGCGGATGGGGAGTCTGATGAGGAAGTGGACCGTCAAACGGCTCAGGTTGTTATGCAAAGATATAGGGAAATCAAGGAGAATCAGCCTGCGGACAACGGAATCATAGAGGAAGTCATCTGCACCAACTTCATGTGTCACTCGAAGCTCAGTGTTAAACTCGGACCACTCATCAACTTCATCATCGGTCATAATGGAAGCGGCAAGAGCGCGGTCCTCACTGCCCTCACTCTCTGCCTAGGTGGAAAGGCCACGGCGACCAACCGTGGCCAGAGCTTGAAGAGCTTTATCAAAGAGGGCCAAGAGTACTTTTTACTTCCGATGGCTATAGCTCGTTGTTGGCTAACGTGAACCAGGAGTGCTACACTCAGTGTTCGACTGAAGAACCGAGGAGCCAGTGCCTACAGACCAGAGTTATACGGGAAGTCAATCATCGTCGAACGCCATTTCTCCCTTTCAGGAGCCAGCGGCTTCAAAATCAAGAACGCAGATGGACGCATCGTGTCTACGAAAAAAGCCGACCTCGAAGATATCAGCGACTTCTTCGCCCTTCAGCTCGACAACCCTATGAATGTATTGACGCAGGACATGGCGCGACAATTCCTCAACAACTCCAGTCCTGCGGACAAATACAAGTTCTTCATTAAAGGCACTCAACTTGAACAGCTTGACAATGATTACCGTCTGATGGAGGAGTCATTAGATCTGATAGAACCGAGGCTTGATGCTCAGCAGGAAGGGGTACAGGAGCTGAAACGACGATATAGAGATATGCAACGCAAAGCGGAGCTCGCTGATAGGCAACAAACGTTGCGAGACAAGATCCGCGAGTATGGAAGACAGATGGCTTGGGCTCAAGTCGTGGAACAGGAAAGGGTAAGGAGGTTTTGGCCAATTTTTAAACACAGCTGATGAAGTAGTACCTCGAACAAATCGACCTGGACATTACTCAGGCGGACGAAAAGATTGCGAACGTATCCGAAGACGCTGACCGGGCCGCCGTCGTCTTCGACGAGGCGAACAGGGCGCATGAAGAAGCCCAGCTTGCTGTCGAGGAGTTACGTGCCGCTGTCCCCCCGCTTTCTGAAAGCCATGGTGAAGTCAAGAAGAAGTTCGATGAGAACAAAGACCAACTTATTGATGTCCATGTATGGTTTCCGACCAGTCCCTGTGAGATATCCAACTGAATGTGTGTAGACTCAGCAGCGAGACATCCGGCAAGCGTTACATGCTGCCAAAGCTACCATTCGAAGGGTTGAGAAAGACATTCAAGACGAGCGTCAGCGTCTTGCCGGCGCCAACGGTGGCGCCCACGCTCAGAAGCTGGACGAGATTGAGCATGCGAGAGGAAAAGCGCAGGACGCGGAGACCGACCTGGAGAATCATGAGAGCGCACTCCCCCAACTGGAGGGCCAGCTAGCTGAGGCCCAAGATGCCCTGACCAAAGCCAAGCCTTCGCTGCACGGGAAGCGCGACGAAATAGGCAGATGCGAGAAGATGATAATGGATCTGAACAATGACGCTGACAACTGGCGACGAGGGTTTGAACCCAATATAGGGAACCTCCTCAGAGCCATTGACAATGAACGAGGGTTCAAAGAACGCCCCATTGGGCCAGTTGGCCGCTACATAAAGTTACTCAAACCGGAGTGGGCTTCAGTTGTGGAGAATACCTTGGGCGCTACTTTGAGCTCATTCGTGGTGACATGCAAAGATGATCAGAATCTGCTGTCAAAGCTAATGAGCAAGACAAGTTGGTAGGGTCGCCGAACCTCTTAACGAAGCGGTGCTGATGATCTGTAGCAAACCACCGATTATAGTGGGTAGCGCAAGGCCACTCGACACCACCTCAATGGAGCCTGACCCGGCGCTCACGACAGTTCTACGAATCATCAAAGTGAGCAGCGTCCCCCATCATTAAAACGGACTCTAATCGTGGCTTAGGTCGACTCCGATTTGGTGCGCAATCAACTCATCATTAACCATGCCGTAGAGCAAACTGTCCTAATAGAAAGCCGTCCCGAGGCCATGTCATTCATGTATGGTGCCGGTAGACCGAGGAATACTCGACAATGCTTTTGCTTCAACGAGAGACGCGGCTGGGCATTAAGACTTGGCTTCACGCCCTCCGGGGCTGAGACTTCTTCGCCCGTGAGGCCATGGGACAGACCTTCGCGCTTGAACACCGATGCGGAGTCGCAATCAAAGTGATACTTTGCTGCCTCCTATTAACGATATTACGAATGCTGACCTATTCATAGCATGCACAAAGAAAACTTGATGCAACTCAAGCGGGAGCTTGCTGATCTCGAGGCGACACTGCGCGAAAAGGAAATCAACGTCAACAGATGCTCCCAGGCAATCAACCGACATCATCGAGATCAGAGAGATCTTCGGGTCAAGAAGCAACGGGCACAGGAGTTGGTCGAACGACTTCGGGATGAGCTAGAAGCAGAAACTCCGCAAGATGGGAAGTTGGAAGCCCTCCAAGTTCAATTGCAAGAAGCCGAAGAGGAGAGCGAGATGCACGCACGCTCGTACACCGATGCGGTTGAAGCCAAGGACGGACTCAACGATGCGCAGAAGCAGTTGAAGAGCCAACTCGATGCCGCCCAGAGAGAGATCGAGGAGGCCGAGGCAAAAATACACAAAGCTGACCTGAAAACCCAGAAGCTGCGGGAGAAGCGTCACACTGCACTGCTCCAGAAGAATGTTGCTCTACAACGCATCGAGGATGCCAGAGCAGACAGAGAGCAGCATGCACGAAGCCGCGAAGCACAGGTAGAAGTCGTCCAGAAGTTCGTTGATGGGGCCTCTCAAGTATGCGAGCGGGTGCCGATTGATCCAAGCGAGTCGGCGCTCACGCTGGACAAGAAGCTTGAGCGGTTGCATAAAGACCTGGCTGCCCAGCAGAGAGAGTACGTTGCGCATGGAGATGTGGCTTCAAGGAGACTTGCTGACCGAGCGTAGACTGGGCGGAAGTCGCGAGGAGATCAACGTACAAATGCTCGAGGCAAAGGAAGCATTTGACCGTGCGAATCACCAGATGTTCTACATGAAGCAGACGACGCAGGTACGCTACCGCTGCAGATAACAAAATGCAACCCGTGGGCCTAACTGTTGTGACAGGGCCTCAAGGAAGCGATGCAGAACCGTCGTGATCGGTGGAAACTTTTCCGCAATCTGATCTCCCAACGAGCAAAAACGAATTTCACCTACTTACTAGCCGAACGCGATTTCCGAGGAAAGCTAACTACCAATCATGAGACAAAGGAGCTCGACATGACTGTATGTTCAGATATCACGGCTTTAACGGACGGTCGAAAGCTGATTGTTATGCCCGCTAGGTGGAGCCTGATATTACCAAGTCTAGCGCTCGGGGCCGGCAGACAAAAACTCTATCCGGAGGAGA
>QQTW01001871.1_pt1 | contig 15061 bp, 15 predicted proteins | sample 1904831 | NCBI WGS metagenome assembly QQTW01 (sample SAMN09435610, study PRJNA476489) | Subsurface metagenome, whole genome shotgun sequencing project. | reverse complement strand
TCGCCCCGGAGCTTCTTCACGGCGACGGCTACACAAAGACTGTCGATTGGTGGACACTTGGCGTGTTGCTCTACGAAATGCTGACGGGACTGCCCCCTTTCTATGACGAAAACACGAACGAGATGTACCGCAAAATCCTCACTGAGCCTCTACATTTCCCCGGTCCGGAGATTGTTCCCTCTGCAGCCCGAGACCTCCTGTCAAAGCTTCTGGATCGCAATGCGTCCAAGCGGCTCGGAGCTAATGGGGCTGCTGAGATCAAGGCTCATTATTTCTTCCACAGCATTGACTGGAGAAAGCTCCTGGACCGTAAATACGAGCCTAGCTTCAAGCCGAACGTGGTATGTATCAGCCTTCCTTGTCCGGATATCTTCTCTGACTTTCGCCTAGGTTGACCAAAGAGATACGGCAAACTTCGACAGGGAGTTCACGTCCGAGGCTCCGACGGATTCCTACGTGGAGGGTCCCATGCTCTCGCAGACGATGCAGCAACAATTTGCCGGTTGGTCGTACAATCGACCTGTGGCTGGATTGGGAGACGCTGGTGGCAGCGTCAAAGATCCTTCTTTCGAAGGCGTCACTCGGTAGACGCAACTGAGTTACACCAGAATCGCGAATGTAGAGAATCGTCATGGGGTGGGGTTTCTTTAACCGCATTCACCATGTCTGCAATGCGGGAGAGCGAGGACGTCTTTACACAATGACAATTGGTTGCCCATCGTGCTCTTGGTTACTCCGACTGATTACCTAGTGAGAGGGACTTAAAAACGCCCCGGCCTCGGCACTCGCTGCGGATGGACTGTGTCGACTTCCATAGAGTTCTGACAGGCTGTGGAGCAAGCATAGCAGTATCTGAAAGACAGTTCCTAGAGATGTCTTTAGTGGGGTGTCTCGCCCGCTTGCAATCAAGAAAGTTGATGAAGTAAGAATGCAGGTGCTGACCGAATGATTGCATGATCCACCTGTCAGCCCCGCCATGGAAAAGGCCCCACCACGCCCACTATTCTCGACCGCACCCGTGGACCTCTCGCGCATATTACCAAATTCCCTCTGTTCAAACCAATTCGAGCATTCCTATAAAAATTTGCTAACTCTATCATCCTCCGTGGTGAGAGTCTACCCGCACCTTTGTCTAAGCCTCTGCGAGCTCTTTTCGAAGCTAATAGCTTTCAGGCTTGATTGACCCACCGTGCCTAGCTCCTCTTATAAATATTCATAGTCTCTCAAGAAGCAAAATGCCCGGGTTCTCACAAGCGAACGAGTTGGGGGCATGGAAAGAGCTGGAAAAACATCATGCGCAACTCGGCAAAGATATCGTTCTCAAAGAGTATTTCGCAAAAGATCCTGAACGGTTCACAAAGTTCTCAAAGACATTCAAAAATGAAGCGGACAAGTCGGAGACACTGTTCGATTTCTCGAAAAACTTCATCACCGAGGAGACGGTGAAGCTGCTCACGCAGCTCGCCCGAGAGGCAAACCTTGAGCAGCTGCGAGATGAGATGTTCAAGGGCGAGAAGATCAACTTCACCGAGAAGCGGGCGGTATACCACGTCGCTCTGCGAAATGTCTCCAATCAGTCTATGGAGGTGGATGGTCAGAGCGTGGTAGAGGAGGTCAACAAGGTCTTGGATCATATGAAAGAGTTTTCATCGCAGGTTCGGAGTGGGGAGTGGAAGGGGTATACTGGACAGAAGATTGACACGATTATCAACATCGGTATCGGAGGATCAGACTTGTGAGCAAGGACATGAAGATTTAGAGCTTGAAGGACGTCTGCTGATGTATTCAAATGTCAGAGGACCTGTGATGGTTTCCGAAGCCCTGAAGCCCTACGCACAACGAGGGTTGAAGCTCCACTTCGTTTCGAATATCGACGGCACCCACATCGCAGAAGCTCTTCGCGACTCAAACCCTGAGACGACACTGTTCCTGGTCGCATCCAAGACGTTCACCACCGCGGAGACGACGACGAACGCAAACACTGCCAAGCACTGGTTTCTGGAAAAGGCCAAGGATGAGTCCCACATCGCGAAGCATTTCGTCGCTCTCTCTACCAACGAGGCCGAGGTGACCAAGTTCGGCATCGACAAGGCGAACATGTTTGGATTCTCCGACTGGGTCGGTGGCCGCTATAGCGTGTGGAGCGCGATCGGTCTGAGTGTGTGCCTATACATCGGCTTCGACAACTTCCACGAGTTCCTAGCTGGGGCACATTCCATGGACAAGCACTTCAGAGAAACTCCCCTCGAGGACAACATCCCAGCCCTTGGTGGGTTGCTCAGCGTATGGTACTCTGATTTCTTCGGAGCGCAGACGCATCTGGTCGCGCCGTAAGTGATGACATACCTGATTGACGATGTCGTCTGACACCATGTCAAGATTCGATCAGTACCTCCACCGATTCCCCGCATACCTGCAGCAACTCTCCATGGAGTCGAATGGTAAGGCGATCACGCGGACGGGCGAGTACGTCAAGTACACCACCGGCGCGATCCTGTTCGGCGAACCCGCGACCAACGCCCAGCACTCCTTTTTCCAACTCTTACATCAAGGGACCAAACTGATTCCCACCGACTTCATCATGGCAGCTCAGAGCCACAATCCAGTTGAAAACAACAAGCACCAAAAGTAGGAGGCCGTCCTTTTTTCGTTGAGTATTGCACTAACGTGTGTCTAGGATGTTGGCGTCAAACTTCTTTGCGCAAGCAGAAGCTCTCATGGTTGGAAAGACTCCGGATGAGGTCAAGACGGAGGGCGCTCCAGACAATCTCGTCCCACACAAGACCTTCCTAGGAAACCGTCCGACCACGTCCATACTAGCTCAGAAGATCACGCCTGGCACGCTGGGCGCGTTGATCGCATACTACGAGCACCTCACCTTCACCGAGGGCGCGATCTGGAACATCAACAGCTTTGACCAGTGGGGTGTAGAGTTGGGCAAGGTCCTTGCCAGTATGTGTCCCTTTCATATATGTGGATAAAGAACCAGGCTCACGTTCATGACAGAGAAAATCCTCGCCGAGCTCGACGAGCCGGGCGAGTCGACAAAGCACGACGCCAGCACCAGTGGACTTATCAATGCTTTCAAGGAGAAGGCGGCCTTATAAGCTTGGTTCAGGGAGACTGCAAAGACTCTATGATCATGTCACGGCGGACCAACAGGCCCATACTGACGTAGATGCTACTTTTTCAGCTCTCAAAAAGTCTTAATGTAATGACATGAGACAACAAGAGAAAAATTGAATAGCCAAACGGCTTCGTTGTCTTACCGCAATATTTCTCATTTACAAGCAAGCGTGATCTATATGCTACTGTCAGTGCTGCGGCAATTGTTTGCAATGAATCACTAATCTAAACGACCCGAAGCTTGCGATTTTTGTGGATGACTATTCGTAATCTACAAAACCTTCCGCGCATAGGCATCCTCAGCGGCTGAAAGTACACTACTGACCATTCAAGAATACATACACCATCGAGTTTGACTCATGAACGCGAATCTAGACCAGAACACCGCAATCAGATTGATACGCATAAAGAGAAATTTGTTGCTGTAGTTTGACATACTAAAGTTCGTCATGTATATCTGGCGCATCTTGGACCTCGATTGTCACGGGCTCATCCATCTGGACTGGAATATTGTCGATAACCTGTTCTGGCAATTTCTTCTTTGAGCCTTCGCCCATCCGGATAGCGTCAATCCAACTTTCCACGGCAGCCTTGTTGAAGTCGGTCGTGGGATAGGGCCTCCACCACATCTTCTTTGCATTCACTGCTATGATTTCTGTTTCTGTCGCGCCTTTGAGTTCGAGGACTTCCCGAAGGAGATCAGAGACAGGGTTCGCGGGCGGGACTGCGAAGAAAGGGAACAGTCTGGACTTGCGTTGCGCATGCTTGTGAGAGATGTCACCAAGGCTCGCCAGCGCAACCGTCGCTGCTCCGGTGTTCTCCTGGGTTGGGAGCAGAACCAAGATGCAAGTTCGCGAATCCCGTTCAAGACAGGATTGCCTTAGGGACGCCTCGGTCTCAAGGGTCGGGATCGCCGCTGCTTTATCCTTTCCTGCGGAGGTGGCATGCCCTTTGGAACCCGGCGTATCTGATTCGCTCGATCGACTTGGTTCTGCAACTGACGCCTCTGAGGATGCCTCGGTTGCCTCAGCGGATGCATGAGACTCTGAGACGGCAGAAAATGCTGCAGAGTCTTTGGACTGTTGTTTCTGATCCTTTGCCTTGTCCTTGGAGGCTTTTCCGTTCGGCTTCGGCTTCTCCGATGGCTGATCACGCTTTTTGGGTGCCAAAGTCGCGATGAAGTCTGCCATTGGCTGTTTCTTGAATTCTCCATCATAAGCAATGGCTTCCTTGTCGCCGCCGGGGAGTATGAGGAGCTTTGGAAACTCGGATACACCGAAAGTCTCTACTGACTTCTCCTCTTTGTCCCGGATCTGCGCGAAATTCACGGCTCCCAGGAAATCGATGGCAAGTGCCCTAAGGAGAGGACTAGTGGTGCCCTTATCGCTGAACAATATCGCTTTAACAGTATCGTTGCCCTCGCTCAGCCATTTGTCCAGTCTCTTGTCAGTCACCCGCGTGACATGGTTGGGAATCTTATCCACCACCGCGTCCACTATAGCCTTGGCACTTCGGGCGCCTTGATAATCTTCGACTGCTGGTCGACCTCCTTTTGCTGACGGCCGGACGATTTTGAGTGTGGGGAAGCCCTTGACGCCCATGCTACCGCATAACGGCTTGTTGGACTCGTCATCGCAGTTGACAGCGGCCACATTGGCGAGTCCTTTCAGGTTGGACGCTGCCTTTTCATATGCCGGCTTTAGGTTCTGACAATGACCGCACCAAGGAGCATAAAACCTGGTCGTGTCAGCGCGGTCTGCGAGCGATTGATCTGTCCAGTCGCTTACTCGACTATCTAACGCGATCATGAATCAGTCATGGAGTCCGATAAACGCTGTGCACTCTCTTACAGAAACATGGCCGGACTGCGCGATCAACTTGTCATAACTCTTTGCGTCAACATTCAGAACAGGCGAGCTCTTAGGGTACAGCCCAGCCGCAAGGGCATGGCTGCACGATAGAAAGGCGGTTGCGGCAGTGAGAAAGGTTCGCGTCATGATGCCAATCGGGTCGAACACGTCTTATGCGTGCGAGATGATAGTAAGGAATGTAATAGGACGAAGAAGAAGAAAAAGAATGGTGGCCTGCTCTACGATTTATATCTACTTGCATTTAAATGCAGGGATTTGATATACGTGTTACTTTCCGACGTTTACCGTTCATGCACGGATCAGCATTATTACATATGACCTTTGAAGGCACACAAGCCGGGTATAAGATACCTACATATACCAGACATGGCCATACCGTGATAAGTAGCTGCTACCGGTGAAGGTACATGTGGACTTCTAGCCTCCCAATCTGAACTTTTTTCTTGCCGCAGGCCATGATGTCCAGGTCATAGCTCTTTAACGCGATAGCTCCATTTCCTCTCCTTTGTCAACTTCCTGTTCCTATGATGGTTCTCCATGGCTGGCTGTACCGGTGGCATCTTCTTGTTCTTGCGCTCCACCAATGGACGACGGTGACGGTTGCGGACTCGAGCCAGGAGCCATTGCTGCCATTGCAGAAGAGCGCTTATACCCTGGGTCAAGCCATTCCTGTCAGTTGCTTGAATCGGACGATGTAAGCTGCATCCCATGAGAAGCGGGGGAAGTCATGACTGATCTGCTTGCAGAGAGACCGGTGAGCATGTACGCGCCGTCTGATCCCGTCCCCCGATCACTTGGGCTCCTTGAAAACAGGGCCCGTCAGACAGTATCTCTGTCATTGGCGGTCGGCTGACGATGCTGTTGCGAGCCAAAGATCACGGATGAGAAAGGCGATTTACAGTACATACCGTTCCCCGTTTGCAACGAGACCGGACGACCGCTGGAACTTTCCTTTGGGGTCGAAAAGGGTAGGAAGCTTGGTCGTGCTTGCTCTCCTCGGGTCTCTCCCTGGCGCTGACCGTGCACAAGAGCTCAACTGTACCATCGAATTCATATCCGACACTTTCTTCCATCTCCTCGAATTCTACGTCCATTCCGACGCTCCTCTAGCATGCCGAATTCCCGCCCGACCTCTACCAACCCCATCCACAACCCTACCCGCAGGCGCGCAAGACAGCACCGAATACGTCCCGATGGTCTTCGCCCTGACAGGGACACTACAACTCTCCCACCTGCACGTGTCGAACTACCTGAACGTGCTGGTGCACGCACTACCCAAGTCAGACGCGCCGGGTGTCATCGACGCCGCGACGGCATACAGCGTCTCGCACCTGACGCGCAACACGCGCATCGTCATCGGCGACCCGCTCGCGCTCCGGCTCAGCGTGCGCTGGTACCCGACCACGATGCTGCCGAGCGGCTGGACCGGCGTCGGCGGCCATGTCTTTCCGAGTACGGTGGTTTACTGCTTGCTGAGCGTGCTGGGCAGTGTTGCGGTTTGCACGGCGTACTTTCGTGGCGTGGAGCTGCCGCGCAGGCTGCGTAGTCACGGCAGGGATAGGACGTTTGGTGGCGCGGAGATGGGGCGGTATAATGGGTATGGCTATGGGATCAATAAACGAGAGTAGAGCTCTGAGACTTTCTGTCCGGTGATTGGTACGTTGCTTGCGGACTCCAGCTGCGCCTGTACTCCCCAGTCGACGTCGTTGCGCGGCCAAGTGCTCACCTCCACTCGAACTCAAACGGCGCCGCCCATAGCTTCAGGTTGACTGGTGGACAAGCATCAAGTGCGGAGAACTCTTGCTGAAAATTGCGGGAATTGGCATGCATTTGTGACGAAAGCCCTAACAGCCGAGGTCTGCACATTCGCACAGAAAATCTCGTGATGGTTGACATCATCCAATAAGCAAGCTCGGTAGCAGCATTCGATGCCGCGACGGAGCTCATTTCAAAGCATAACCTAGTTCCTTCGGCTCAAGCGGACGGTGATGTGTCAAAATGTCCTCTATCAATTCACCAAGGCCAGAGTTTACCACTCCGCCCCCGGCCACTGTCCATGCCGACGTCTCGTTTCCGAGCCCGCAGATACTGCTGGTCACTCTAAACCGACCGAAACAGCTCAATTGCATCAACGCGCAGGGGCATTGGGAGCTGCATGAGTTATGGAACTGGCTGGACGCAGAACCGTCGCTGCGCGTGGGCATCATCACAGGCTCCGGGCGAGCCTTCTGCGCCGGCGCTGATCTCAAAGGTAACCCGCAACGGTTGGCCACATTCTTCTATAACTCGAGCCTGCCACGAATGCCATGATCACGCCTAGACCAGACTGACAAGACTCTATGAACGCGCCCTTCCAACAGAATGGAAAGCGCAAGCATCATCAACCACCGTCTATAAACCCACGACCCCACCCTCCGGCTTCGGCGGCCTGTCCCGGCGCACCGGCCGCAAGCCCGTCATCGCCGCCGTCAACGGCGCCTGTCTCGGCGGCGGCTGCGAGATGGTCATCAACTGCGACATGGTCGTCGCGGCTCGCGGCGCCGCCTTTGCGCTGCCGGAGGTCAAGCGGGGCGTCGTCGCCGTGTCGGGCGCGCTGCCGCGGCTTGCGCGCATCGTCGGGCGGCAGCGGGCCATGGAGATGGCGCTCACGGGCCGGACGGTCGGCGCGCAGGAGGCGCTGGCCTGGGGGCTTGTGAACCGGGTCGTGGAGGATGTGTCGGGCGCGGTGGTCGCGGCTGCGGTGGAGATGGCGCGCGCGGTGGTGGATGGCGCGCCTGAGGCGGTGGCGTTGAGTCGGATGGGGGTCGCGTCGGGGTTGGGAGAGAGGGAGGTCGACGAGGCGACGAGGTGGTTGCTGGAGGAGGAGTATCCGCGTCTGCTGGCTGGTGAGAATATTAAGGAGGGGCTGAGCGCGTTTGTGGAGAAGAGGAGGCCTCAATGGCGGGAGACCAAGTTGTGATGTGTGTAATATAAAAGTCTATTCGTTCGCTCGTCGTGTCTGCGTAGATAGGTCGTCTATGGAAAGAATCTTTTGACCCGTGTCTGCAAGGCCCTCCATTATCAATAATATGCGCCTGCCCAGATGTCCTCTTGATAGCCTTCAGTCAATTTCTCGTCTGTGCCGTATCTGGCCTCGAAGTCAGCATGAGTCCCTCATCCTCGTAGACAAAGCGCGTTTCACTTCTCCTGCCATTTGACAAAACCCCCGTCCAGCACGTACACCTTCTGTCCTCTATTTCTCTCCTTCTGTCCCTCCCCCTCAGCATGCTCCTCCTTCCCCTCTTCTTTTTCCTCCTTCCCCTCCCCACCCTCTCCCACTCCAGCACCCTCACCCTCCCCCAACACCCTCTCCCTCTCCCTCAGATACCTCAATGCCGCGGACGGCCCCCGCTGCTGACTCAGCGCGCAGTGGAACACGACCGTATCCTTATCCCGCAGCTCGCGGACCAGCTCCGGCAGCCTGTCGTCGAGCGTCGCCGCCGGCACGTTGGTGCTGCCGCGGATGTGGCCGCCGATATGGTCGTCGCCGCGCACGTCGATGACGGCCGGTGCCTTTTCCTGGGACTGTGACGTCGAGGCGAGACGTGCGCGCAGGTCTTCGCGCGTGATGCGTGGGAGGTCGGCGATGGTTGTGGGTGCGCGGTTGGACATTTTGTTGGATGGGAGGGTGAGGCTTCTGTGGAGGAGCTGAAGGGCTGATAATCGATGTGAGAGAGAGGCGGGTGAAGGTCTAGCAGAGAGAAGCATATATGTACAGGATGTTGGATACGAGATTTGATATAGGCAGAAAAGTTATCTGAGAAAACGCGGGGGAAAACGCCATATGCAGGCAGTATGGCGACTTCTTGACCGGCATATGGTCTCAGGAGCGCGGCGGCCTTAGAGCCATCCTGATTATCAGGTCGGTGAACTTGGTCATGAACTCTGGAATGAATGGCTGAGATCTGTATGAGCTCAAGTCCAATCGACTAAGGTGAAATCCAGAGTACTCGATCATCTATCGGGTTTTATAGAGGTGGATACGTGCTCAGAGACTTCTGAAATCTGAAATAAAGGGCGCGCCCCGCTGTACATCCCTAGCTGTGACCGCGAAAGACCGTCAAACATTATATTACAGTGAACCCCAACGATCGTAATCCGTCCTCAAAAGCTAGCAATAAGTTTCGCCAAATCAACCAAGAACTAATCAACCTTGCCGTTCGCGTTGCCGGAACTCAGAAGGCCCTCCTTCTCACTGAGATGGAAGAACCCCCCGGCGTTGGCTCGACTCCTGCGTATGCGGCCTCGCATAAAGAGCAACACGGCAATGCCGACGAGTGTCAGACTGGCCGTGAGCCACGGATGAGATAAGAAGGCGGCCTTGACGGTGAAGATGGCCCGCTCGATGCTCGAGGTGGATGACTTTGATGCGATCTTTGGGGGCGACGCGACCACCTTGGATAACGTCTCAAGGATGGATGTTCGTGAGGGGACGATGGGGTTGCCGGTGATGGTTACGTCCCAGTATCTTCGGTTCTGGACGGATGTTAGCGTGACTCTATCGTACAAAGCTGGGTTGATGGATGTGTTCTTACGTCCTCGTCGTTGATGACGACCCTTTCCCCGTTCTTGACATCAATGCCAAACGTCGTCTTGATCCAGCGTTCCCAGAAAAGCCCATCGACCCACGCAAAACCGACGTCTTTACGCTCGACCTGGTCCATGTCGATACGGATCACCTTCGCGGCCCTAAGCGCTCTCTGATCGTTGCGGTCTTCCGCCTCCTCGATGCGGAGCTGCTTGGCGCCGCGCAGCTCCTGCCTCTCGAGTATGAAAGCCTGTGTCTGCTTGTCGATCCACTCCCGCGCCGCGTTCTTCATCTCCCGCTTCGCGATGACAAACTCGTCCGTCCGCTCTCTGCTGAGAATGCCGAGCACGACAATCTTCCCGTTCATGACCTCCTGCGCGTTCGAGGCGGTCAGCTCCGGCACGATGGGCAGCCAGACCGACTTCATCCACGCGAGCACCTTGCGGAAGTCGCGCATGTCCCTGGGCGCGAGCGGCGGGTAGTACGTGGGCTTGCCGTCGCGCGAGACGAGCAGGCGCGGCCAGGTGGAGATCTTGAAGCGGTCCGTGAGGGCGGGGTCTTTGGTCTTGACCAGCTTGGCGTGGCCGACGAGGCTCAGCGTGAGCCGCTCGAGCGCCTGGAAGTCCTCGCTCGTGGTCGCGTGGTCGTAGAAGTAGAGGAAGATGACCTCCTCGGTCTCCTCGAGCTCCGCGAACGAGGCGGCGTCCACGTCCACGACGCCGGAGCCGACATCGAGCGCCTTGTTCGCGTAGGCGATCAGATCGCCGACTCCGCGGAGGCCGTCGTACGAGACCCGCTCGCCGCCGCGGAAGAAGAGCAGGGTCGGGTAGCCTTTGACCTTGGCGTCTTTGCAGAGCCGTTGCTCCATGTCGCAATTCACCTCTCCGATGTTCAGTTTCCCCCTCATCTCTTTTGCCATCTGCGACCAGTTTGGAGCCATAGCCTGGCAGTGATGGCACCAGGGTGCGTAGAACTTGATGAACCAGGGATCCAGCGTGGTGGTGACGAGCCTCTGGAAATTTTCCGCGGACAGAGGGATCGATAGTCCGTCCGGATTGTGCGTCTCGTGCGGTTTCTCGGGCACGACCTCCGTCGCGGGTTGCGGTGCTGCGCTCGTGGCAGCCGGACTGCCAGCAACCGCGCTTTCCCCGGCTTCCGAGGGTTTCGCCTCTGCCCCCGCATCGACGTTGTGCGCTCCCACCGCCGGCAACTTGACCCCATCGTTCGGCCTCGACCCCGGCCGTATCGACTCAAGTGTCTCCTCAACCCACTTGCTCAACGCTTCCAGCGTAGTCGTGCCACTTGACCTCTTAACCTCCTTGCCGTCCTTGAACAGGATGAAGGTGGGGAAGCTGTTAGCGTCGTGCTCCCCGCACGCCGTGCCGAAGGCAACGCAGTTCACTCTTGCAAACTTGAAGTTGTAGTAACGGGTAAAGGAGTTGAGCGTGGCCTGCGAGTCTGACGGCGACGACGCGCTGCCGGGGACCGGCGTGGATGTGTAGTAGAACTCGTATAGGGTCTGCCATGTCGGAGCCATGGCTTTGCAGTGATGGCAGTAGGGCGAGAAGAATTCTACGAGCCTGGAAAGCGGTATAGAATCAGCATGTTGTAGCTTTGCGGTTGCTCCCAGACCGGACCGTACCAGTATCCTTTACTAATCTCCTCATTGAGCGTATCCCCCGCCAAGTCCCTCATCGGCGGCACTTCCATTCCGTTGAAGGTCGTTGGCTTTGGCGAGTCGTCGTCCGCACCAGCCTCCTTCGAGACGTCCGGCACCGTGGCATCCTTCGCATCTTGAGCGGCCACGTGTGTCGATGCGGCAGAGAGGAGCAGGAGAGCTGCCGAGAGAAAGGAGGAGAGTGTCGAGGTTCGCATGTTGTTTCAAGCGGAGAGTAGGGAGGAAGAAGCCAGCCCAGCCGGTTTCTGGTCGTCGTGGTGGTTGCCACGCGCTATCGCATAGAGGCCTTGGTCCGCCTAAGGGGAAGGAAAGGACAAATGGTCAAACGGTTACTCCTTGCGCGCGGCGGGACGACTGGAGATAGATTGGAGTGAGGCCAGGGGCGACAACAAGAGCCCACAATTCAGCTGAAAGACGTTGAGGGGCCTGTTTGGCCAGGTATATCGGAGATAACAGACTTTTGGAAACGCTGCTGGGGTGTCACGGCCGTGTCCTTTGGTGTCTCGAAATGTTCTGACCTGCGCCGTTCTCGGCTAGCGTCTAGAGGAACAGTACAGCGACACGTGATCTCGCTCCTGGAATAAGGTTTGTGATTAGGTCCGATTAGGTATGGTGGCTTCATCGACCATGACCTTGGCAACTTTTGAGTACGGAGTACCTGCATCGTTCCTTTCTGGTTACAGAATGATTGTAGATTGGTGATTGCCACAGCTCATAGCTTCATCTCCCGAACCTTTCCTTTCGCAGCGGAGCTCAAAGTGATGAGAGCTGCGAGCCGCCTCCTCGCGGCCGTCAAGTCGGTGCGCTATCTCGAAGCCGGCACGCCGACCGGCCTCACTGGACTCCTCACCCACCAGTCACCCCGATCGACGCTCATCTATCTCTACAGCTCCACGCTCGACAAGCTGAAGCGCATACCAGACACTTCCGTGTACCGACAGTCGACAGAGGCGCTGACGCGGCAGCGACTGGCGCTCGTGGAGAGTTTCGTGCCGGAAGGGCTGGAGGCATGGCAGGAGCGGCTCAAGAAGCAGATGGAGGAGCACCCTGGCCTACTCGAGAGAGACGGCGCTTCCGTCACGGAGCTGAAGGACGGGAGCACCCTGGTCAGGTTGCTTGTCCGAGAGGAGAGCGGTGACGAGTGGGATGGAGAGGACGCGAGGCCGGAGCCCGAGGGTGAGCGCAGCGAGTCGGAGCGGAAGAGGCAATGGGAAGGGGTCGACACCAGCAATTTCGAGGAGGAGCTGCGAAGTAAAGATGTCAAGCTAGAGATGGAGCCGCCGTTGACGGCAGAGCAGTATGTCTTGGTTCGGTGGACTACGTGTCTTGTGCGCTATCGACAGAAGTTCAAACTGACTTGGCGCCAGGATATCAGAGCTCGAAAACAAGCTTGGCGCTGGCCTGATCGAAGAGGTGATTCAAGTCGCAGAAGGCGAGGACAAGCTGGTCGATAAGATGATCGAAGCAAGAGTGTAAGTCGCACGCTTCTGTCACGGTTCTCTCTTCTAAAGAAGCTATCTGGCGATCTCTGCTTGGACGTGACCCAAGACGCTGACAGAGCCTACGGAACAGGTGGGAGGATCTGGAGGTGAAGCCGGCCGAGGGTCAGTGGGCATACCACGAGCGGGCGTCACATACCGCGACGCAGAAGCCGTAGCCGCAGCGAAAACCTACGCCTCAGTCGATCTTGCGAAAATGGTAGATATCGAAGGCTTAGAAGGCCCGTGATGTCATACAGCAATTGCCTGGGTCTGCCTTAGCAATTGCTGTAGACTGACTGGCCAGTTGCTCCAAGCTCTTGGGAGCCAAAGACTGTTCGATGGTTCCGAGCAAGCGGCTCTGCGTACCTTGGGAGGAGCTGTGGGGTCCTGACGGCAACAGCCGGCAACAGCCGGCGCTTCCACTCAAGACCTACCGACTTGCGGAGTTTCCGTTGCGCTTGTATGTACCAAGGCTGACATCGTCGAGTACCAAGGTGCAGACAAGTCCAGGGAAAATGTCCTGGAATAAGGAAAATCAATATCGATAGTCGAGCTATGCAATTGCATTAAAGTACGGAACGGCCGACACAGCCACCAGTCTGTAGTGTTCCATTCCGCGTGGTTTAACGAGACTCGCCAATCGAAGCTTGGCACAGGATCTCTACCAAGCGTTGGTAGATGACTTCACCGCAGGTCGACAACCATGGCGATCTGCTATTGGATGTCGTGATTCCAAAAAGTATCCAACGTTGGAAGACTGAGACGCATGGAATGATCTATACACAAATACTGCGACGGTGCATGAGCGCACGCCCTTCAGGGCTCGAGGCAGCTCGTGTTTGGGGCTGGACCGGGCATCATCGCGCGCTCCCGAGTCATTCTGCCTGTCTGGCTAGTCCCGGACGGTGATGGCACGACGAGCTGCCCAGGTGGCTAGGATCTCTTTCTCCGCAGAGTCCGAAGCACTGCGTAACAGTGCATGGCGATGCGAGTTCGTAAAGATGTAGGATCTGCCTTGAGGGCGCCCAGGCACCGTGCGAAGCACGCAGGCAGGCCTCTTGTACGGTGGCTGGATGATTTACCTTCGATTTTCCTCGATTTTCCCTACTTCTGGCACGGCAAAAGCTTCTTTTTTCTCTTGGTATTGGCGGCCGCGCACGCCGCGTCGTTTGAGATCTGCGGGGAGGAGGAGAAGTGACAGTTATTCGATGGCCTGTGAGCACCGTGCGGTTGTCCATGTTTCCATTATACGGAGTCCTCCGTATTCGTCGTTTAAGAGAAGGCTTCTCGATGTCTTATGCAAGAGAAGGAGATGGCTTGGATCCATGGAAGACAAGCGTTTTCGGGGCGTCAATCGTTGGCGGCGCCTTCTCATCCACAGGGAGACGTCTGCCAGGGCGCCCACGTGGGTTGGGACCTTGGAAGAGGACACATTTCTCATGGATCCGTGGATACATGTATTCACCTGGTCGGTACCTCGTATAGCGCATGGGAGATTCATTGAAAGACATACAATGAGTTGTTGTCGCATGCATCAATACTCCAGCGAGTCGAGCCAGGTAGATACGTAGATGATCCGCACTAGCCTAAAAGCTTAAGCAAAAGAAAGTTTGGAAAGCCTCCTCGCTTAATGCCTCCCTCTCATCAGCTGGCCACGAATCTTGCGGGCGTTTTGAGTTAGGGACTCGAAGGGAATAGGAGGCTTTAGACAACGGTCAAGTCCACCTTCTCGCTTCCTCCCACCGCCTCCTTTCTACTCATTGGAAGCCTACAGCGGCCATCGAGGCAGGCAAGGTAGACGCGTGTTTGAGGTTGTGCAACGGCCTGCGTCTGGCCAAGCACAAGGGCTCTACCACGATAGCCGTCTCATACGCGCTTCGAGTCAGACTCTGCCTCATGTTCTTCTCGAACCCTTTGCCCTCTATTCTAATTCCCCGTTCTCCCGAGCAGGGATCTCGTCAACGCGGATGCTGGGCCGGCTTCGCGCTCGTGGAGTGGGCTCGCATCCCTCCCGCATTCGACGTCTGCGGGAGAATCCATGGATGCATGTCATATGTCTGAGTGAAACTACTGGTTAAGTGCCTGCTGGCTACCATGGCCAGGCACGATCCCATAAAGCACATCCATGGGCGCACTGCTTCCCCGTTAATTCATTCTTTCCCCCAACAGCTTGGAGGCCCATGTCCAAGACCTTTCAATACCCAACCATATCATCAGTTACCGTTGTCTTCCCTCTCTCATCTCTCTTCCTTTGCACTTACAACGGCGAGCGCTCTCTCCATTCCTAATGCACTGAACGTGTCCATGGTTTGCACCGGTACAGGCGTTCGGTCGTTGT
>QQTW01001870.1_pt1 | contig 15061 bp, 9 predicted proteins | sample 1904831 | NCBI WGS metagenome assembly QQTW01 (sample SAMN09435610, study PRJNA476489) | Subsurface metagenome, whole genome shotgun sequencing project. | reverse complement strand
ACTCCGCACACCTTCCTCTACCAACAATTTCCCTGCGCCCCAACCAACGATCACCACGGCGGCAGCAGCAGCCGCTGCCGCTGCTGCTCTCTGCCGCCAGACCCGTCCGACCAACTCTCCGCTCTACGTACCCGCCGCGCTACGGCCGACAGAGAAGCCCGTCCGCCACCAAACCGGGGCCAATGTGTCTGCGCACGACGCAGGAGGAACCTCGCCGCAGAGCAGAGAAGGCAGCCGTGGGTCAGACGGCGTCGGTGTCGGTCACCACGTCAGAACCCGGACTGGGCCGCCGACGGCGCAAAGTGACTGCGCCATGTTCGGTCCGGGAATTTCACGCATCGTGACCGAAGAGTGGAATGACGCTGCTCTTGGCAAAATCACGGGCCCACCTACGAGAGATCATTGGAAGGTGAGTTTGCCTACTTGACTCTCCCGTTCGAACCCATGATCATTGTCATTCGCGTTCCGGTTTGGAGACATCCCCTACGTTCCCTATAGCCTCGAAATCCCAGCTAATTCCTCCTGAATTGCGGCCGACAGCCAGACTCTTCTGCGCCCACCTGCGCCGCTCCGTCATGCACCCGTCCCTTCGCCTTCCTCTCTCATCGGCGGCATCACTGTCGCCGCTGCGGCAACGTCTTCTGCGCCGCTCACAGTTCCCATGCCGTTCCACTCGACCAGCATGCCCGCTTCCATCCGGACGGATACCGTCATCGTGCCTGCGACCTCTGCTGGGCCGACTTCCGTGCCTGGAGAGCCGCCCGGCCGGCCTCATCTTCCCGCTCCACCACCGCCAGCTCGGCTTCCGCCGCCAGCGACGACGGGCCTGGGACTCCACCCCTCGGTGTGGGCGCTCTTGCTGCCGGCAGGCGTCCGGATCAAGCGGCAACGGCGGCCAAGGCGGAATCTTTTGCCGCCAGTGTGCCAAGGGATTGGAATTGGAGCACTTTCTGAATGGTGATCCGATATTTTGATCGGGCTACGTTTGATCCGATCACCTTGCCCTGCGCAAAAATGCCGTCATGCGCCAATCGAGCGCGCACTTACGCGTCGTTGCGCGAATAACCAATTGGTGTTGGGTTATCGACCAGTGATGCGCAAGTTGTGACGAGTTTCGCACATGGCAAACCAGAGCTACGCTCTCTGCAATGTGGACTCCATTACTCGGTCGCTTGGTGCTCAGCTGGTTGAGTTACTATGCTGCAGCAGTCGTCGTTACGGAGTTGGCTGGATAATGCATGGCCGGACCTCTGCAGCTCCTACAGTGCTTCTGGGACACGTCTTTCCCTCCCTCCACATACAAGGCACCAAGTGCAACTCGGCAGCCGGTTCACCACTCGAAGAAACCCGGCAGGGATTTTCAATTGTTTGTTTTGCATTCGATAAGGCTGGTTATGAAGATCACCTCCGTGGGTATATAGATATCACGCATGGCGCATGGCATTACCGGGGATTTGGACTCGCTACAATTTCACACGGGACTCAATCGAGTCCATCAGCGCCCCCACATTACAGCAAATCAGAGTGTGTTCATGGCTTGTGCGGCATACATATCTTGGTTTCCTCTTGCAAGTGGTTTATCTGCCTGTTTGCACAAGTTCTGTATCCCGCGGCTGATCAGCTGCGATGACAGATTGATTTCTACTTTATACATCTCAATCTCCGCTCTTAATTAGCAAGTCATGCCGCCGTACGCGTCCCAGGTCATCATGTCTCATTCTCTGGTTATAACACCCATTGCTTCCAAATTGAGCATCTACAAATGTCCGGCAGGTTCGGCAAGGTTAGGGCCACTTGTTGTGCGCGCTTCGCATTGCCGGACAAGTTCGTGGATCCTGAATTGCAACTCCGAAAATCATGGCAGGCGTCGACACCATCGATGTACCTCCTTCCATTAGTCCCGAAGAGGGCGCTTGTTGGTCTCGGTCTGCGGTTGTGCACTGCTTCTGATTCGCGGCGGCGGTATCGTGTTCGTCTGTCTCTCGATCTCTCCCAGTATCGTTCGCCTCTGGTTCATTCTTCTCTTGCTCATCGAAAATTGAGCTCTGACTCTGCTCGATTACAGTCTCTTCTTCGTTGCGAGGTAAATCTGTGGTCCCACCAGGCAGATCAGTCCCTGCTTCGCTCTGCGATGGTGCCTTTGACACTTCACGCCGTCCGACCGCATCTGACATTGCTGTCAATGTGCCCTGTGTCGTGCACCACACTGCTGTCGTCGTAATTGTCATGGTAGTCGTTGTGGTCACTACCGCATACTGCGGGTCGAAAATGTCTGCCGTTGCTATTTCCATTCCTTCTGGGAACGAACAGGCTTCGCCGTTTCGCTCGGCTCGTATGATATCGTGGTTGGGTTCTGACCGAAGGGCGAGGAGCAAAACAAGCAGACTGAAGGCGGCCAAAGCTATCGTTCCTGGAGAGCGCATGAGAAGAACGTAGAAATAGTTGCGGAGGAGTATCGACAAGGGAATAGAGTCCGCTCTGCTAGGGGAACTTGGTCTTTTGGAGCGATAGGGTGCAGGAGAGCTGTCGTGAGGTTCGGCGGAGGGAACTTTACTGCTTGTTGGATCGCCTGAGCTTTCTGTGGTATGGTCGCGAGGAGTTCTTGACGGACTGTCGTCTGCAATCATATCTGGACCTGTTGGGTCGAAGCAGTCAATCGATCTGTGGCCGTATACTTCGGTATCACTAATGCTTCCCATCAGTCCTTGGGCTGTGAGTGACACATTGGCTTGCTCTGCTCCCCCTGTGCTGATGATGGTTTCAATAATACCCAGCTCGCTCTTTCCTTCTGGCGCCATCACTGGTGAGAGCACCGATTTAGCTCTCGCCTGCTTTGTTCGTACCCGCTCTCTCTTCTGCACCGCCTCCGTCCTGCGTCGCTCGTCTTCCACTTGCGACTCTCTTTCGCATTCCTCCAACCTGTTCCGATCCTCTTCTCCTATCCAGACTCCTATCTGCACATCTACCCGTTCCATCTCTCGCCACGCCGTCGTCCAAGCAATTTTCCGCATCAGGCCGTTCGCCGCGTATACACGAACGTCCCAGCAGCGAGATATCGTAGGTAGCTCTACACTCGTGTCGTAGAGCTTCAACGGTTTACCGCAGGCGCGGCAGTGCGATTGGTCGGCCGAGGAGTATTCAGATCTCTGGGGGCAATGGGGCTGATCGTAGGAGTCGGATGGACTGGAGGGCTCAGTCTCGTAGTCGTCGTCATTATCCAAGTGCTCTGGGAGACTGTCATCTTCTTCTTGGCTTTCGTCGCCGTTTTCGGATCCCGAATCCCATCTTGGACTGCGTGTTTCCGCGTTGTATTCGTCATCGCTTTGACCGGAGTAGGCGTCTTCTGTTTCGCCCATGGACCCATCTCGTGCCTCATCCTCCTCGCTTTCTGATTCCGCAGCTTCATCGAAGGCCGTCGTATTGTCATTCTCGGTAAGACAGCCGGGGCAAACTTGATCAGAAGTTGATTCGTTCCCTTCAACAAGCTCCAAGCTTTCCAGTACCCGCTTCTCCAACAGCTCGTATGACCCGCGCGGATGTGGGATGAGGACGCCTCTGCCCAGCACCTGGGCGTCGACCTTTTCTCGCAAGAGTTTCCAAGCTCGCAGCACTCGCTGCGGGGCCGCAGCTGAGAGCGTACTCTCGCTGTAGGGTGGTGGTTCCGGCGGCAGGATCGTGGCGTGCAGGAGAATGAGCGGATTCCGGGCCTGACTTGACTGACGCGGATCCGCCGACTGCCGCAGCTCCTGGTGCGCGTCATGCGTGGAACGCACCGAGCCTGTATGCGAGAAGTTTGGCGTCCCGTTGGCTGGAGTTTCAGACCGGCGCGGCTTCCCTCCCATCATCTCGCCGCGCCACGAGGGGCTTCCTCGCGCGCGCGGCGAGAAAGGCTCTGGGGATGCGAGCTGCATAGCACGCACAGACGCGGGGCTGCGGAACAGGGGCCTGTTCCTCATGGGCGTGAAGCTGTGCGTGTCCGCATCCGGTGCAATGGTAGACGGAAGTGACGAGATAGAGGACGCTCTCGTGAGATTTGAGGTTCGACGCATTGGCGATGGACTGTACGGACCGCTCTGAAAGTGAGGCGGTGAGGAGATTGCCGAGTCCGTCTCGATGCTTTGCACGGGTGTGTCTTCGGGTGCCGGGCTCCTGCCATCACCGTGACCGAGGGAGTGCGTGGTATAAGGAGAGGATTTGGACGAGAGCTCCGGTTCTGGGTCATCCTCGAATATAGAAAAGTGAGTGCTTGAGTTTCGTGGGCTTGAGGCCATGATGGGTTTCATGTAAGATACGATGTGTCCGACACACAATCGGTGAATAATGTTTGTAGTGCCTAGTGCTTGATCTTAAAGGAGTGAGGCTCTCGAGAGTTCTGCATCACCATACAGCGATAGAGCTATGGCTTAGGCGCATGAAAAGACTGATGCGTACAGGAGATGGTTACTTGCCAAAGTTTGTTTACTTGATCTCCTAGAATGCTACGATGCTGTAGCCTTATCGATTGCTGCCGTGACAACCGACGTATAAAGTGCCCCTATCGACCACTCACTTCATTATTATTAGCCCCCAAATTTCGAACCGGTCCTATCAACACGTGTACATTCAACAATCCGAAGGTCTATACGAAACAAAGAACAGGCGTCATATCTTTGATCATTGCCTATTAAGCGAGAAACATGAGAAGTATACAGTATAAATAGCCTTCCTCCGCCAGGCCTTGAAACCATGGTCGGTTCGTTGTTTCTTGCTTGACCAGAGTGTCTCCTGGTCATACAAGGTGTCCATGGCGTGGAATCTAATAACTGGGACTGAAGAAGAGCAACGTAGTGGTCATCATCCAATGGCGCCGAAAGGCTCACCAAGCATCTCCTGTTGTCCTGCATCAAGGGTTACCAGATGGTGTATTCATATCCAGCGCTGAGGCGAATCGAATCAATCCATCGCCCAGCACATGTGTATCTTTAGCACCTAGAAGCAAGCCTGACTCCGTCTGCAAGACCCTCTCCTAGGGGTAATTCAAACCCTTTCTTCTCTCATGATGGAGAGACTCCCCTATCTTCGCTCCAATTGCACCTTTCGCGCAAAGTCAATGGACACCTCGCAAGGTCTCAACTTCCCTTCAGGTCTGACATCCTCTGAGCCGATGCGCTTGGTATAATCCACGAGTAACCTTTTCGCCCGAGCTGTCAATCGTCGTATGTCGTCGAATCTTCCTCTTGGGTTCTATATTCGTCGTGCCAGTCTCTTCGTAAAATATAATCTGTTAGCAACTACGAAGCTGTTCAATATCACCTCCAAAAGATCTTGGCCAGTCGGTTGTTCTCTAGCTGTCATACAATTCTAGCTTGTATTCATTCGGGCACTGACACGACGTCTCACCAGAGACCGATGTGCCTACCAATGCGTAAAGAATGCGACAACAACGGTCGTCTACCAATACTCTGATTTGTCCTCCACACGGGGCTTCGGCGAGGGGCATTTTACTGTGCCGAATTTATTGTGATCTTGCTCAGCTAGCGTGTGTATTACCCTCGAAAGCCGCTCGATCCCCTCTATGATTCTGTCTTCTTCCTCCCACGCGAGGCACAACCTGATGTTGCGTAGGCACGGTGCGTTTCCGGCTCCGTCCGGGATCTCGAAAAGCTCCCCTTGAGCGACGATAAGATTCTGGTCGTCTTTTGCACGTTGGGCCACCTGGGCACCCTTTAGAGGCGGTGGAAGCGATAGCCAGACGAAATAACCACCGAATACTTCCCGGTCCGCCTGGGTCGTTTGCACACCGAGTGGCATCAGATGTTTGTGAATGGCGGACATCATCTTGTAGTAACGAGAGGCGAATGAAGGACATAAGACCTCTCGAATGTGGTGCTGCACCGCCCCAGACTCAAGCATTTCGGCCAAGAAAGCTGCAACGAGGTGCGACGGGGCGCCGCCAGACCTGGTGCTGCCTCTATGAGAATGTGTCAGCGTAGTTTACGGCGATCAAAGCTATCATAAAAGCCAGAGATGCCGTACGCTTGAGACGCTCCGTAGGCTAGCTTGGCTGTGCCCTCCACCCAGCCGGTCCTCAGACCAGGCCCGCACAGCTTGCTAAAGCTACCGTTGCTCGCAACATTGCCGAACCCGTCCGAGCCAGCTCTGTCTGCACCTCCGTCCAGGGTACGATCGACATCAACGACTCGCGGCATGACAGCGTGATCACAGGACTCTGAACTCGCCTTGGCATCGACCGGCCATTGCAAAAAGTCGTACACATCGTCCGTTATAATCAAAGCGTCAAACTCTCTGGCTATGCGCACAAGCTCTTCCCGGCGTCGCAGCGTCATCGTCCTCGCGGACGGGTTGGAGAACGTGGGGACCGCATATATGACGTGACGATAGAATTTGCCCCAAGGTCGCTTCGGTTTCAACACCTAAAACGTGTCTTCAGCTGCTATGTCTCACATGCTCGAATGTGTGCATTGGATTACATCGTCTTCCGCGCCACAACTGGACTCCTTTCTCAACCGATCTCGCAGGATTTCCGTGTCAATACCTTCTTCGTCCTCGGGGACCGCTCTCGTTCGAGAATGAAACCCCGCGTCATCGAAGACTCGGAATGCCAGAAAGTAGGTGGGGGCTACCATCCAGATATTCCTTGTGTAGAGTGGGTCGGTGAAGACCTGCAGTAAGCACGCAAGACTCTGAGAAGCTCCGCCGGTTACAGCTATGCGGTCGGTTGCAACAGCCACGGGCGGCTTGTAGAAAGTCGTCAGCCAGATACCAAGTTGATCCCTGAGCTTTTGGTGCCCGAGGTCCGGGCCGTAACTCATGGAGTAGGTCGCATTGGCTTCGTCAGAGAGCACTCTCTCCGCCGCTTCTCGTAACAGAGTCTTTGGCAGTAGGGTTGAGTTTGGCCATCCTCGCATCAAATTTATGACAACGCCCTCGGGTCTCTCCATGTTCGCCATCGTACCAGCCGGTGTGAAGCTTAAGGTTTCCTGTGGTAGGTTCGCAATATCGAACGTATCTTTTTCAAGTCGTGATCAATATTCACCTCAGATGATGTCTGACGTTGAACTTATACATGACTTCTTAAATCTTCTTATTGTGGTCCCAAGCCTTCGCGCATGCCGGGCGTGCTGCAATTTGCAGGTTCTCAGGTGCTTTCTGTAGGTAGGGATTACTTGCAGTCTGCATCCTCCCAAAATCTAATAATCAATCATAAGTGCAGTTAGCCACATTACAACGTATGGACATGCCATGCACCCACACAATTACCGCCGGACTCCAGTGAGAACCGGTCAAATAGACCCAAGCTGCGCTCAAAGTCCGTATTTTCATGAACATATATACTTCGTCGCGTAGCCAGCCAATTGTGGACGCTCGCCCAAGATAACTCTGCTTATTAGGCTGAGATATTACACAGGCTTTGCTCTGCAATTGAGCCCAAATTCACTAGTCGTGTACCGAGTACTACCGAGCTATGTCGTGTGTCACGAACCCATGCACAGAGTACCAGTGTGTGCGTCATAGTACAGAATAACGGGCTATCGAGCCGTCCAGAAGTCAGATGTGTCAATTGGTGGGCTTTTGCATCTCGTGAGGTCAGAGATAGACGTCTCGCCAATACCGAAGACCAACACAATGAGTAGCCCGTCCCGGCCAAACATCTTAAAACTTCCCAAGGTTCGCGATCAAGCGGAGGAAGCTGCATTGATGCTTATCGATACCTACGGTATGGCAGTTCGGCGGATCCCTGCATATTTTAGTGTCCGTCGTGTTATCAGTTACCAGACACTCAGAGGGCGAGAGTAACCGGATTCTGACGTCTTTGCAACTCCAATGCTGGTCCCATGGGCCAGCACAAAGTCTCCGCCGAAGTCGACCCAAGCAAGTGCAGGCGATAAGGCGAGAAGAATGCGTAACGGCCAAGATAGCAGTGATTAGCATTCGCAGTCTCGAAACTTGATTCGCCAATGGCTCGCTCTCAAACGGTTCGGTTATCAACTACGCAGGTGGATTTCCAGAACTCGACGAACAGATTACCCCACTTCTAAGCATCTGATCCGTGGCGATACTCCGATCAAGGGCACTTCAAATATATGTCGTCTCTCTCGACGGGCCAAAATGATTGGGTTCTCAGGTCATTGCACTCCATTCACGCCGGTCAAAACTCGTTGGCCTCACACAACGCCGTCACTGCCGATTCTGCAAGACCGGAAGGAAGGCGATACACGACCGCTTGAAGAGCTCTCCTAGGTCAGACACAGGCCGCTAGCGCACCGCAGGCATGGCTAAACCCTTCACGTCCAAACTCGCCTGGCTGGCGGACAAGCTGGCCCTGGAGAATGAACCTGGGTTGAGCGGTGCTCAACTGCTGTTGACAAACTACGACCTGAAGCCTGTTGAGCCCCAGAGGCGTCAGTGGGGGCCGTGGAACTTTGTCGCTTTCTGGGTTGGTATGTTCGCCGTCTGAGTGGAAACCGAACAAGCGCTATCAGGAAAACGGCTGAGCCACTGCAGCGGATTCTTTCAATGTCAACACCTGGATGATATCGTCCTCAATGATAGTTGCCGGCCTGTCCTGGTGGCAATCCTGGCTCTGCGTGTGGATAGGCTATTCAGTCGCAGCGGTCTTCATCTGCTTAACCGGTCGGATCGGCGCGACATACCATATCGGCTTCCCTGTTGTAGGGAGGGCCTCCTTTGGAGTCTGGGGGAGCTTATGGCCTGTGTTCAACCGTGCGGCCATGGCGTGTATCTGGTATGGCGTACAGGCATGGATAGGAGGTACGTCGTCTGTTCACTGCATGTCCTACTATGTCAACACTGATGCATTACAGGCACTTGCGTATATCTCATGATACGTTCCATATGGAATAACTGGGTAAGCTCAGGCGGATATGCCATTGCTTGTGATCACGCCCGAACCGAATACTTCTCGTCTCATTTGTCCGGAATCGAGCGTAGTCTTTGCATGGTTGCACTTTGAATCGGCTAAGCTTCTCCCAGCTGAGACGATCTTCTTTACTCTTATTATACGCTTCTTCTCCCGGTCTTCCTTGTCTTCATCTTCTTGCGCATCTACATGCTTCTGTATGTTTCAGTACAAACTTCTAGTTTCCATTTTCGACATCAAGCTGCTATCAACGCGGCTGAGCGGACTTATATCGAATAAACCTCGATTGTCTACGTCAAGGTTCGGTGCGCACAACACCTGAACAATATCTTCTACTTCTTTAAGAGTTATGTTGCGCTGACATAACTTAACGACAGCGCCCTGACAACATACCAAATGGCATCCCTGGTTCCGGCACCAACACCTGCGAATTCGTCAGTTTCTTTCTCTTCTGGCTTGGCAGCTTGCCCGCAATCTGGTTTCCGGTGCACAAGATTCGCCACCTCTTTACTGTCAAGTCCTATGTCGTGGTGTTCGCGGCTGCAGCATTTTTTGCCTGGGCAGTAGCGCGAGCTGGAGGACTCGGACCCATCGTGCGCCAAGGGGGCCGCTTGGACGGCAGTGATCTAGCGTGGGCGATGATTAAAGGAATCATATCGTCCATCTCTAATTTCGCCACCCTCATCGTGAACGATCCTGACTTCTCTCGGTTCGCAATCAAGCCTCGGGACGCTTTGTGGTCGCAGTTAATCACGATTCCCGTCGGCTTCGCTATGACTTCGTTCATAGGCATCATCGTCTCCTCTTCCTCGACCGTCATCTATGGAGAACCCATCTGGAATCCCCTGGACCTGCTCGGTAACTTCCTGGATGAAGGAGGCTCCGCCCAGCGCTTTGGCGTGTTTGTCATTGCGAGTAGCTTTGCTCTCGCACAGCTAGGCACGAACATAAGCGCCAACTCGATATCGGCGGGGACTGACTTGACAGCCCTGCTCCCGAAATATATAAACATCAGGAGGGGGGGCTACATTTGCGCCGCCGTGGGACTTGCAATGTGCCCGTGGAATCTGCTCTCTTCCTCGAATCAGTTCACCACATATCTCTCGTCATATTCAGTCTTCCTCTCCTCGATTGCTGGCGTCATGATCAGCGATTACTATCTAGTTCGCAAGGGGTACCTCCAGGTCCGCGACCTGTACTCAGCCAGAAGGTCCGGGCCATACTACTACACCCTCGGTCTACATTGGCGGGCTTACGCGGCCTACGTTGCAGGCATATTGATCAATGTTGTTGGGTTTGCTGGCGCCGTGGGGAACGAGGTTCCTATCGTTGCTACATACATATACAATGTCAACTTCTTCGGCGGCTTCATTATTTCCTCCGGTCTCTACTGGATGCTCTGTCGGCTGTTTCCTGTTCCAGCCACCAGTGACACCTGGTTGGAGGTGGGACATGAGATAGAGGACATCAGGCTTGCGGATGACGACGCTTCACGGATCCACGATGAAGAGCTCGCAGTGGGTTCCGCACATTTCAAGCAATGACGGAGGAAGGTGGCTCTCACGGGTGTTCTTCATCTGCTGATCTCCTTCTTTCTTCGTCATCCTATATGCTGAAACGTGTTTGATAGTGACCATACAGTGAAGGAATATGTGAATGAGCAAACTGTGCTTTTGAGTGATCTTTATATTTTACTACCTCCTCACAGAGCGAAGGTTCAAGAGCAGCCGGCAATTGCAAAGCTCATCTTTTCTTGAAAGGCCTCTACTGCAAGAAAAGATTGACATTATATGATGGCGAGTACCTATGTGAGCAGCTTGTTGTTGGCTCGATAGCAGTAGTCGCTCCGCATGTAGAGGTCTCGTCTTTTTGGAATTCCACTCTACAGACTGGATCAGCATTTGACAGCAGACAATTTAGCCACCTTTTAACCTTGGGCTGGTGGGCTCCTATTTTGAATGAGTTGCTCTAACTTTCCTTGGGGCTGTCTGACCTTCGAGGTCAGCGCTATACGTTGGGCAGCTACCAATGAGCGCCTGAAGGACTATGACTATTTATATATATTCCAATAAGTTATCTAAAATCTAACCGAACTAACTTATTACTAGGTACCTACTGATAAAAGAAGCTCTTAATACTTAGAACTGGGAAAGCTTATTAAAAGCCTTCTTCTAGGTGCTACATATATAGTAGGTCCTTTCTAGTTAATTTCCGCATCTTAAAAGCACCTGCCCACGTGGGCCAGCTGGCATGCACGGAGTACGGATTACGGCCTAGCCTGGAAGCCTACAGCGACTTAGTTGTAATACTATCGAATGAAATGAGCATGGCCGCCAGCCTTGCCATCGGCTAAAATACCTAATAACTCTCTGCCCTGTTTCTGCCTAACATACATAATATTTTAGGCAATACTACCCTAACATGAAAGAACTGCGCTGACGCACGCATCCTGGAAAAGCCGGGGGCGCAGCCTATTATTAAGTCACGACCGAGTATTTTCCTATCCTTCTCGGCGACGATGATGTCGTGATTCGTGACTCGTTTATATGACGAGATTGATACTCTAGGAACCCTATGGCCTCACAGCCGCGGTTATGGCTGCTAAACGCATCTCTTCGTTGCTTAATTTACCCTCTTCAAACCACGAACCAAAGGTGACCGTTCCTGAGCAAGAGAAGCGGAGGTCTTCCGAACAGCTATCCTCGCCGGGCTACCAGTCGTTCTCGAAAAGAATCAGCAGGGCCTTGCATGAGCGAGCTCCCTCCGGCCAACTGCTATCGCCGCTTGCCGATCAGCCACCCTCGTTACCATCGTCATCCAACACAGGCTTCTCGAGCAACTCCAAACCACCAGAGTCCGAGATCAGCAGCGCAAAGAACCTCTCCCCTTCAGCTGCAGATGGTGTATCTCCACTCGTGCTTCTGGGCAGTCGACCTTCGAGCAGAGCGGGATCACCAATCGTCGAACTTGCCGGTGACGGGAGAGCCAATGCCACAAGCCCGCCTCCGCCTGGAACCAAGGGCAAACGCCTGAATTGGTTGCCGGGACGATCTCGCAGCGGCTCTCGCGTAGAGAATACTGTGGGACCCTCGGTGTGGATCATTGAGCAAGAGGGAAAGCTGCCTTATGATCTGACGCGACTGCTTACTGGAGACACGGTACGTAAGATGTGTGGCACTCACTGGAGTGAACATCTAGAGTTGCACAACTAGGATGTACTAAGAGCTTCCTTGTTTCGTTGTTTGTGCGGCTTATTGATCACGCCGCGACTCCAAGCAGCGCTTTCACTAACGCGGAACTAGGTGCCAGAGCTTTGGGTCGAGAACGGAGATACTTACGTGTATCTCTTCCCACAACAAACCGGCAAAGGACCATCATTCCGCATTCACTCGTCCCTCTATGCCGCATCTAGCGTGCTCAGAAAATTGGCGAACACTGGGGAAGCCAACGGTCGCATGGGCGAAGGGAGCCTTGGTGGAGAACAAGGTAGTGATGGTATGACGCCAGTGTGGCCCCTTGCGCCCTCAGGTCCGCAGGAACTACTATCGCCGGGCGGCCGTCCTGAAACCCAAATTGCTGGCACATCTGGCTCCTTGGCCGTCCCAGGCCAGCCGTCAGAGCCTATTTCTCCGCAGCTCCACTTGCATCTTCCTCTTGCTCTCAGTGAAACATTCAGTGCCTCACCCGCAGGAGAAGCTTCTGTGAGCGACGTGGACACCTTGGTGGCGATTCGGAACACATTCGCATTCCTTCTGGGCCAGTCTCTTGTCGCTACGGAGCGCGATGCGACGCTGTTTGAGGTTTTCATGAAGATTTCCGATGTCTTGACGGCGTATTCCTTCTCCAATATCGATGGCTCGACCTATGGGGAGGTTGCCGCGACCAGCTTTGACTTCTACGTGGATGAGCTTGGCCTTGCGGACGTACGTTCGAGTGCGGAAAAGAACATCGAGGCCATTTTGCTTGGGGAACGCATGAAATCAATTGCATTGTACAATGAGGCCTTCGTTCACGGGGTGGGAAAATATGAGGACATTATGAATGTCGCTGACTCCAAGTTCCACATTATCAGCCCCATCACGCGAAATCGAATGGAGCGCGCATCCATGGACCTCTCTGTGCGTTTAAAGAACATCAACGCCAGGCTCGAGGAATTCGAATTCCCTGCAATTTTCGCAGGCATAATGAACAGCAGAACAGCTGATGAGCGGAAGATCATTCGGTTCGACGAATGGAAGGCGTCTTTCATGTCAACTCGTAAACACGTGCTCAGTTACTACAAGCGCAAATATGGCTCCTGGCCGCCAAAGGCCAGCTCCAAGAAGAACAACCTGGAAACGAGCGGGCTGAATCGCTTGGTTCTGAAAGAGCTGTATCAGGATTTCTCTAACCTGTATAACCTCCTTGTGGACCGGTCCAATCTGACAACTCGGACTGCGGACGGTGTTGTGGAAAGTGACGGCGCGATCGATCTGGACGGCACGGTGCGGAAGGCGTTGCGAACAGTTCTCAGTGAATACGACCATAGCTTACCTCCCGTTCAACCAGCCGTACCCTTTGATACGCCGCTCCAACCTTCGCCGGCGAGTGTGTGGAAAAATGCAGCACCCGAATCCGCAAAGAAGGATGCCAGGCTGCGAAGCAAGAAACTGAAGAACGAGGAATTCGTCGCCGTTCTTCAAGCATCTCATAATGTCGAAGACATCGACCCATGTCCCTTCGTCGATGTTTTCTATGACTTTGAGCGCAAGAGTGGGCTCGGTAAAAGCATTGATGAACTCTGTGATCTTCGCAATGGCCAGTGGATCTTCCTATATGCGGTCTTGCAGGCACTTCCAATGCTGGTGGTTGACGCACCTGCGCTCAGATGGACTGATGGAGTGGAGTATTTCCTTTGCCAGCCTCCTCGCTCCGGCGTCCCATGGGCGCGTGAGGACGCCGGCATTCGGAAAAGTTGGTACGGCATAGCCGGAAGCAGTGGAGTTGTCAGCCTGCCCGCAGATATTGTGGAGCACGGTGTGGAGGGCATTTATCGACGCAGTCATTGTTGGCAAATGGCCGAGAAGTGGAGTGTCCCAAACGCGATGGCTCCACGGCCTCCGGCTCTGAGACTCGAAACGTCCTTTACACAACAGCCTGGAACACACCACGAGCTATCAGCGACGCTGCCTTCTGCGAATCGCAGGACCATCATGGACATGGGCTTGGAAGCGCTTCCATTGTCAGCAGGAGCAGCTCCTGCCAGCCCTATCATGAGACCGCATGCCGTCAAAGATCCCACCAAGACCTTCGACGCTATAATCGGTGAGCCGGTGCTCAACACGAAGAGCAAGAAAAAGAAGTAGACATGGGTCCTTGGAATCGGTTGGGCCTGCTTATGCAGAAAATCCCTCACTTTGTGACCCTACCGGCGTAGCATACACTGAGGTTTCTTACTCTTGCCCAGGCGTTGTACTTGGCTTGTTTCAGACAGATAAAACTGGGCGGATGAGAGGCTACTCTTTGAGACGGACATGACCTGTTTTGTTCTTCATGTAAACTTGTTTTGCACACCTCTACTTGGAAGACTTGCTTTCAGGAGCCACCTTGTACCGAAGCCAGTTCGTGCAGGATGCCGCACTACTCTGTCTCAGGTCAATTAGAGTCATAATTGAAACTGGGCTGCCCTTCTCTCTCTTGAGAAATTCCCGTACTTTTCTGAGCTTGTCTGCGTATGGAATATGCTATATAATGGCATCATGGATTTATCTGACCTACCATCAATGTAGGTGCCCAGGTGGCTACAGTATTCAACGGCGGACGCATATGGAGCTAAAGCTGCTGTTCTCAGCTCAAAGACGCCGCAAAAATCATCCATGGATGATGAAGCGGGGCAAACCTATCTGATTAACTCTACATAGGCTCGAGATCGATATTCACTGGGAGGCGGATCAGTAAAAAGTACTGGCGGAAATCAATATAAGTTTGTTTACCTAGGTACCATGACCTCGGGATGCTGTCTATAAATCGGCGAGTCGAAATACTTTTAAACGTTACCCGCAGCTCCCATCTACCTAGCAGCCCGCTGCGACAGCAACCGAACTGAAACATCCTTCTAATATCACAGTCACTTAATCAAATAAAGTAGCGTTGATGTCCACGTCACTGCCCGGCCATCGGGAAATTCCCGTTTCTCGATAT
>QQTW01001869.1_pt1 | contig 15073 bp, 14 predicted proteins | sample 1904831 | NCBI WGS metagenome assembly QQTW01 (sample SAMN09435610, study PRJNA476489) | Subsurface metagenome, whole genome shotgun sequencing project. | reverse complement strand
ATTTGCGAGAAGCCGACCGACATGAGGAGCTGTTCGTCTTCTTACATTCCATGTCATATTTACATGCATGCTGACAAGGAGCAGTGCTACTGGACATCACGAACCTACAATCCCACCAGAACTCGCACCCCGCTCGTCACCACCTCCCATGCCAGCTCGGCGTAACGTCTTCGATAACGACGAGCTAGATCGACTAACAGTCGACACTTCTCGTCTTCACCTCGGCCGCAAGAATGCCTCTGGGACAGCCGACGCGTTACTCAACGATCGGTCCAACACGCCTAACAAAGCAGCGATCCTGTCCGCTCTGGCAGCGTTTGACTCCGACGACGACGAACGGGACGATACCTACGATGTAGCCGACGTCGGTGGCGTCGTGGACGTTGCGGCGGCGGGGCCACCCGACGAGGCGAATGCGTTGTCTGGGACCTCGAACGAAGAAGCGCTCTTTAGCGCCTACAAACTCTCACCGGAAGTCTATTCGCGAGATGCAGCTACACGGAGGAGTCCAGCACGGGCAGCATTGAAGGCCGAAACGCAGATGACGGACGAGGCGATTGAAGGTTGGGCGGTGATGTTAGGGCGAGATCCAAGGGCGCTACGTAGGTTGGAAGAGAGATATTCAGGGTTCCATGGTGGTCAGAGACAGTTGGAGCCTACTGCTTGGAGAGCCGGAAGCGACGTGGAAGATCATGGACGAGGTGGAGGTTTCCGAGGCGGGGGTCGAGGTGGGAATAGAGGTCGGCCAAGAGCTGGTGGAGGTGGTAGAGGACGTGGTCGAGGCGAGGCGGCGGGTTCGAGCAGTGATCGGGATACGCAAGTGGCGAGAGATCGGAAAGAGACGAATAAGGGGTCACGAGCGAATCATAATAGGAGGGATCAGAGAGCGAAGAAAGTTGCGAGAGGTATGGGAGGATAACCGTCAAGATTATAAGACGTTGGTTCGTATGAAGATCCTGCTTAACGCCTACTACTCCGTACGAGCTTGTTGATGGCCAGCTGGCCATATTGTCAGAGAGCACGAATCAAAGAGGCATGGATTTCGATGCAGCTACCATGACTCCGTCATCCCCAAACCATCAGTTTGGTTTTCGAATGTTGTATATCGAATAAGGATCGATATCCTTGCCACTGTGAATGATCATGGCTGTGGGATCTTCCAAGATCACCTCCTCCATCGAATTGACAGGGCGATATTCCTCTCGGAATGTCGACCACTCTTGTCTTAACTTCTTGATGAGTAGATTGTGCATTACGGGATCAAGATATGCTCGTTCGGAGTTTGAGTGGAAGGCTAGGTGACCGATTAGCTCTGTCGGCAGCAGTGTGGAGGGTGGCCTAAGAACGGTACGAGATGGACATGGCACGTACTAGTGAGGACTACCTGGCCTTTCTCGACCGCAGCTAACGCGTCGTGATGTGAAAGCTCGCCCGTAAAGAGCATATCGACATCCAAGCCGCGGAAAATAGAGGCACCTGATTTCATGACTGTCAAGGTCGATGCAATGGTTGAGTTGGGGTTTAGAACCTACCAGATCCAGCGCACACAGCAACGGAGGAGATCATGATGTCTTCGAACTTTCTGCCCTGTGGAATTGCTAGCGGCACTAACGGAATGGAGGAAAAATAAGCTTCGGCAGAGCATGACAGAAGAGAAAGCACAGACATGAAGAAGCATTCGGAAGCAGCATCTTCCAGGTGCGATCCGCCAGACTTGTCAGACTTTGTGGCTCATGGAAACGAACGATGCGACCCATGCCAGCATCTTGAATAGGCAAAGGACGTGCCATCAGCTATCCCGAGTAGCCTATACGGTATTGTGGAGGAGCTCATACCTGGCACTCCAGGAAGAGGATTGATCACTTCCCTGTCATGGGGTATTACAGTCTGCCTCTTTTCATACCATCCAACAATCGTGTCAGCAAGCCATGTGCCTAAACCGTTAGGCGCAGCATCGACGGCCGTATGTGGGCAATAAACCTATCTCATCCGAAGGGAAGTCATCGTCAGCACGACCCTTTGAGGTTCATCCAGTCTGGATTGGACTCAATGAACGCACACTTATCCCCTCTTGAGCTAGCCTCAACAGAGATTGCTGCTGACTATCGGCCAAAGTAAGGGACTTCAGGGGCTTGAAGATGATCGGGTCTAGACAGCGAGTATGCCATTTAGCAAAACAGACTCAGCTCCAATGGCTTACTGTGAAGAAGATACACACGGTATGCTATAATGATAGACACGCCCTGTTCAATAGCCTCGTCCGCCACGGCCGTTGTCAGGTCAATCGTCAGCATAACGGTGTTTTGCTGGCGTTCGTCGTCCCGCATTGGAGCTTCCAGCAGCACTTTTGGAGGAGGTCAGTCCAATCCGACAGAACTATAACCCTCATCCGCGCATGCCCAACAAAGTAATTTGGCGGACTAAGGCCTGGATGCCAAAGAACTCAAGCACATACAGCCCGTATTGTCAAAGCTTTTATCGGCCCATTCTTCAGGGAATCTGAAGAACAGCAAGTCGAGGCCGCTAACATCAGCTATCTGATCGCAGATGATGGATATTGCTCCGTTTTGCATGGGATAGCGTCCACTCACAATTCTCGCATGACCTTCACGACGACCTTGGTAAACGGCGAAGAAGTCTTTAAGGGAGCCATGTTTGTGGTACGAGTAGAAGTTCCGGGATGAGATGGCGCGGTGGTAATAGTCCTGGCTCGGAAGTCGGACTCCAGGGAATGAAAAGAAGAAACTGGATAGAAATAGCTTGGGGTGAGCCTAGAATTACTAGAGCGAGCAGCTCTAGTACGGCTAGTATATCTTATTTCTCGACTGAGCAGAGATCTGTAACGAATTGACCGAGACAAGCAAGGCACTGCAGTGGAAGATACAGAGCTAACTAGGTGTGGTCCAAGGACAGTAGACCGCCGGGTCAAGGTGGTAGTGCCCCTCGCAATCATGAGATATCCATGAAGCTGTCAAATTCTGTGTTGGGCTTCATGAGCTACCGAGTAAGGCTATCTGTAGCTTAGAAGCTCCGCCGGCTGCAACGAAGCTTATATCCGAAGTGCGGATCAACGGCAGAGGTGCCCTGACAGGTTTTAGCCGCTTTAAACGCTTTTATCGCCATTCCTTATCTCGACGTCATTTCCAGCTCTACCACTGAAAATATATCTATACACACCTCTCGCCCACCCTTAAACCCAAATTCCACTCTCCGATGCGAACTCTCACTCGATCTTTCATTGCGTCTCCACTCAGATCAACACCCATCAGCACTCGTCCCAGATCTAGCCGAATAGCAGCCCTCCCGTCGCTCCGTCAACGTCACTTCGCGAGCAGCATGGCCGCTCCAGAAGGCGCCTCTACACCGGACATCACACCCGAGTCACTCTCTCAAACATTGAAAGAGAAGTTAGAAGCGACACATACCACCATTGACGACATCTCTGGTTTGTATACCCATCTTCCAATTACTTCCTTTCATGTACGAAGGATACAACGAAGCAATAATCACCCTCGAACCTCTTCGTTGCATCCATCTGCTCTTTTGGCCTAGCTATTTCTACCCCCGCAATTCATACTTGAGCGAAACGCATCATGATCCCCATACTCTTGTTTTCCAACCAGCCTTCGTCATCTGCCCTGCCCACCAAGTGTTCAAGTTACTGAGATGAAATGTGTAAATTGAAACAGGAGGCTGCGGTCAAGCCTTCAACGCAACCATCGTCTCCCCTCAATTCACCAAGAAAAACACTCTCGCAAGACACCGCCTCGTCAACAGCGCTCTGAAGCAGGAAATTGCGTTGATACACGCTTGGTCTCCGAAATGTTTCTCGCCGGAGGAATGGGAAGAACGAAAGAAGAATACGACTGAGGCGTAATGGTGTAACATTGAACTTATCTTTTTTATTTTTATAATGGTTTAGATCGGCTAGGTGGTTGAATAAGACAGGATGGGCGGATGGGGTTTTCTCAGCGCACCATTATATGGGGTTTGATGCATTGGTTGGGTGTTTGGTGGGGTTTGAATTCTTCGAGAAAAGGGGTATATTATATATATGGTATAAGTTTACAGTAGAACTCCGCAAGATATTGAGGCGGTCATCTTCGCATCGATAGTATTGTTTCTCTTAATCATGCTGTAGCTGCGATGCTACGAAATCGACCTACTCGTTCGACTTAATGCTTGGCAGAATTGAATCTCAAATTGTATGCCGTTTTATGGTAACACCAGCCTGCTCGGCTTTCGTACAAAGAGTTATGTTGAAAGACCCTCTACCTATCGATAGCATCATGAAGAAACCATTGGTGCGCCGCCTCAATATAAAGCAGATTCATTCCGTCTAGAATGGGGTATCTCGTTACCGTCAAAGCGACAGGAGACTCGACTTACCCCATATCCAGTTCATATCAGGTAAGCAAGACCCTAATCTCCGCGCTCGTCCTCGGAAAACATTCCCGCAACAACATTATCGTCTCCTCTCCCTCCTCTTCATTCTGGACCGCATCATCCGTATCCAACTTCTTTTCTTCTTTATGCAAGAAGTCATCAACGGCGAGGATCTTCCCTTCGACGCCCTCGAAATCTTCGCAAAATCGTCGAGCACTTTCTTCCGTGATGTCATGCACCAGCTTTGAATCCTGTAGGAGCTTCAATCGCTCCGTGGCGTCCATGATGGCCGATGGAAGGAAACTGTCTAAGCGCTGACTAGTCGCTCGTAAGGCCTGAGGCTGAAATGGTGAAAGGGTTGCGATTCTCTTGATTTCTATTTCTTCTCCATCGTCGTCGTCGTCGTCGGGTCCGCTGTCTGCCACCGATGATAGAGCTTGAAGAAGCGAATCGAGGCCGGAAGCATGTAGTAAAAACTCGTGTTGATTCTCGATGAGCGTCTGAGCCAGCTCGTCAATCTTCCCGTTCAGTTCCGCGACTCGCTCGCTCGTGAATGAGAATGGCTGCAGTTCTTTACGAGTAGGTAAGAGGGCATTCAGTATGAAGATCTCTTTTCGAGGGGCGTTGATATCCTCCGCGAGTTCTTCGCAGCGATGCAAAAACGGATTGAGCGCCTCTTTCAAGCTCGGTTGAAAATCGACTTCGCGACTGGCTGCTGCGGGAGCGAACGATGTGTCGTAGCTTTTCATGATCTCCCTTAGCTGCCCGAGCGCTTCTCGCAAGAATGGAGGTGGTCCGAGATCGGCGGAGGGGAGATCCACGCTCTCGTCTCGAATCTCGAGAACACGGTCTTTGATCAGGCTTCGGAACTGTTCCTGTGCGAGATCCTGTAGCCCTTTCAACGTATCTAAGATGGATGCGTCCTTGCCGAGAAGCTTCTCGAATGTAGAAAGGTAGAACGGAATCAGGGTCGCCAGCCGATACACCGCCGTGGGCTCATCGTATGCCGTGATCACCGGCTCGACTCGTTGCCGCAGTAATCCTACCACGCTCTTCAAGCTTCGATTCACCAGGTCGTTGAGCGTCTTGGTGCCGTCGAATGCCTCGATCCCGCCCTCTGCTCTGGACCGTTCCCAGGGATCGCGTTCCAGCGCGGCTTGCACGCCCTTGCGCAGTTCTTCGCCCTCGCCTACAAATAAAGCCTCGAGGGCTTCCCGCTCGGACACCGTCGTCGAATGGACCCACGCCAACATATCGCCCACGTAACGTTGCGGGTCGGGAGCGGAGAGCTCGATCGGCTTCGCGTGAGATTGGGGTTGCTGTCCTGATTGCTGCGACCCAGTCAAAGCGGTGCGGAACGACTCGAGCAGGACTTTTTCCCTCGACTCCGCGAAGAAGGTTAAACAATCTTGGAACAGCGTCGGTCGCTCGGCCAACACGTGGATGGCGCGACGGATGGTGGCATTCATCTGGGGACTCTCCAGGTCGAGGTTCTTGAATTCGTCGTTGATCCAGCGGTAGAGTTTCTCGAATGCGCGGTTCAGAGTCTTCGAAGTGCGTTCCATGATGTCCAATCCGAGCATCTGATCGTCCGCTCCGAGGAGCACTTCGCAATCGCGATGGATTCTTTTTACGTCGGCGAGCGCTTTGAAGAAGCCTTCGTCGATTGGCTCCTGCGGGGCTGTCAAAATTTCTCGGTCTTCTGGAGATATACTGTAGTGTCCCGATATCCGCTCCACAATGCGTTGCTTCGTCTGTAGCTCTTTCCTCTGTGCCAGCAACTGAGTTGTTTCGTCGACCGTCGCGCCGGTTTCTTGCTGAGCGGCCGATACCCAGGTTCGCATCTCGTCGCAGCAGCTGTTGAGATGGAAGATGATTCGTCCGACGTGCTTCAATTGCTGCGAAAAGGAGGGATGCGTAAGCCTCATCTTTTAGCCAGCCACAGACCGTCGACGAACCTCCGCCACGTGGCCGAATTCGCGAATAATCTCGCCATTGCAGTCGATGACCTCCTTTTGAACTTGTAGTCGCAACTGCCGTCGTGCTTCGGGCGTGTTCTGAAAACCTTGCTGGTCCAAGGTCTCGAGAGCTTCGCGGATATCGAGGTCGGCGTAGGAGGTGGACAGTACGCTGGTGACTTTGTTGAGAAGGGCGCTTGGACGTGCACTAAGCTCTCCAAATGCGGCCTGCGCATCGTATGTATCCTGCGACACCTTGGTGGCCATAACGTCGCTATCCTTGAAATTATCAACCTCGGTTGTTAAATCATCTTGCTAGCCAGCTGTCATGCTGTTGCCAATCAAGGTTCGGATGTGTTATCCGTAGCCGCGATTACCGGGTGTGCCACGCGAGGACGTTTCATGCATGTACGGGTCGGCCCGTCCCGAGTGGTCAGCTCGCTTAGGCGTGGCTGATGTCATCGTCTATAACGCACCTCGTTCCCTACATAAATCGCAATTACTTCGCTTTCTTCCGACAACAGGCGGCATGGCCGAGTGGCAAAGTAGTTGAAAGGGCCTGATCAACCCGTGTAGATGAAAAACCACCCGCGCTAGATGTTCTTAATAAATGGCCAAACGGAATGGACCGCCAAAGTAACCAGCCTAGATGTCACCACCCTTCTGGGGGGGGAAACAACCGTACATTGGAACTGTTTCATAGGGGAGATCCACGAGCTTGCTCTGCAAGTACGGGATCGAACTGACCTTTTGTAGTTCGCATCTAGCTAGAGTTTACTCTATCTTTTTTGTTCCTACTTACGTATAATCGTTACCGTCTCTGTGTAGTTGTATATCGTTGTGTAAGTTGCTGTATTCATCGTCGTTGTCATCTTCGTCGTTCATGAGGCATTTTGTCTTGGTGTATGTTGCCCGTTCGACGTGTTGCGCTCTCCTCTCGGTACTTCCGAAGAAGCGCTGTTGTGCCATTGGCTGTCTCATGAATTTTGTGGTGCGGCTCTACGGATTTCTCAAGTGCATTTCGCCGGTGGATGTCAGTAAAAGTGGCCAATTTGGAACCTCATGAGTCGGCACAACCCAGGGGTCCAGAGTTCAAATCCCGCTGCTTCTTGCGTTGTCGTTGTGAGATTCTTAGAATATCTATACCAGCTGCCACCTCACTACGCAGCGAGTATCGTGTGGCCAAGCCGGACAACGAGAGACATATACAAGTAAGTTAATTATTCCCGTGCCGAGATAGCTACTAGAACGAGGTATCGATCAACTATATAAAGCCAACACAGGTGTTGTACCTATCAACTCGAAATATCGTTGTACAGTTGAGTGGCCCCGTCGCTTTTAGGCTTTATATCATGTCGCTTACGGCGATACAGACGAACGAGCGGAAACACTTTCTTTCTCGGCAGACGCGCTAGACGCGGCTGTAGCTCGCTCCCGGCAAAGACGACGTCCGTGCCAAGCTTACTATATATGTACACTCGAGACGAACACTGCGAGCTCCTTGGACAGATGGATCGCCACAACGAGATCGTCGCCCAGGTCGCTGCTCGTGTTCGGCTCTTCCACGAGCGCAGACAACCGTTTCGAATCTACCATGGTTCCACCAACAGCACGCGCGAGTCGCGCTATCGGCGCGACAATACTGTCGACACCAGCAGTCTTAACCATGTGCTGCAGGTCGACACCCAGGCCAAGACGGCTCTGGTCGAACCGAATGTGCCCATGGACCGGCTAGTGGAAGCAACACTCCGGTTTGGCTTGGTCCCACCGGTGGTCATGGAGTTTCCGGGAATTACTGCTGGCGGAGGCTTCGCCGGGACGGCCGGCGAGAGCAGCTCCTTCAAATATGGCATGTTCGACCGTACTGTCAGCTGGATCGAGATCGTGCTGGGAATCGGAGATGTCGTCACAGCATCCCGAACCGATAAACCCGATCTTCTCTATGGAGCTGCCGCCTCCTTTGGAACCTTGGGCGTTACCACCCTCCTGGAGCTGCAATTGATTGAGGCGAAGACGTACGTCGAATTGAGCTACATCCCGACTGCTAGCGTACCGCAGGCGGTGACCGAGGTGCAGCGAGCGACCAAGGATTCATCGACGGATTATGTGGACGGGATGCTGCTTTCTCCTGAGCGCGGAGTCGTCTGTGTTGGCCGATTGACAGACCACGTCAACGAGGGTGTCAACATTCAGCGATTTACTCGCGCGAGAGATCCCTGGTTCTACTTGCATGCCATCGAGGTCATCAACCGAGGACAGGGTGTCGTCCGAGAAGCCGTTCCCTTGGCCGACTATCTCTTTCGCTACGACCGCGGTGCGTTCTGGACGGGCAAGTTCGCATTCAAATACTTTGTCACGCCCTTCAACCGCATCACTCGCTGGGCGCTCGATCGGTATATGCACACGCGGGTCATGTACCACGCCCTGCACAAGAGCGGATTCGCCAAGCGCTACATAATTCAGGACGTCGCCGTGCCGTATCCCGGCGCGGAGGACTTCGCGCAGTACCTGGACACCCACTTTGGCCATTATCCGTTGTGGATCTGCCCCTTGCGTCAAACTGGTCAGTTGCCGGACTCGCCACACGGCCTTTTGGCCGAGAAGCCCGACAAGAAAGCGCCCGACATGCTGCTCAACTTCGGCGTGTGGGGCCCCGGTCCTACTGATCGCAAGGCCTTCGTCGAAGCCAATCGTCAACTGGAACACAAGGTGCAGTCGCTCCGTGGTCGCAAGTGGCTGTACGCCTGCGCCTTCTACACCGAGGAAGAGTTCTGGGATATCTATGATAAACAGGAGTACGATGCGCTGCGCGCCAAATATCACGCCACACATCTACCCACCATCTATGACAAGGTTAAGGTGGACTGGGAATCGGAACAGCGCGCCATCAGTCAATCGTGGCGATTATGGCTGCTCGCACTGTTCTGGAGCATCTGGCCGTTGAGCGGGTTGTACGGTGTCTACAAGGCCACTTTTGGCGGGGATTACCTGCTTCCTCGCAAGTCATGGCGATCACGCTTGATACCTGAGACGGAGATCAAGGAGTAGCCACTTGGGCTTCGTCCGGCTCTTTCGCACAGGTACCATATTCGAACTCAAGCGACGGTCGTCAACCTGGCGACCAACAACCTATTTCTACAACCCTCCTCGGAAGATATGGTATCCTGTGCAAGCGATTCCTGTTCTGCTTTTATAGACGAGCTACAGTGAATCAGATATTATATAGAGAAAAACTACAGTATCCAATCCATGCACTGTTTGTCAATGCTAGCCAGTTGGCCTGTGACCCAGTAAGCTCTAGCGCTAGTTCTAGCCATAGGGCTGAGAATATCGTGACTAAGCAGCCGTTGAGCCGCATCAAAAGTCGCACGCACGTGACTTGGCGGATGACCTCTGTTCGCGGCCATTCCTGACCCTAGGCATCACCTGAGGTAAGTGAAGACAGCTGACTTGATACTTCACTGCTAACACATGGCACCTAGTTGATTCTTGAAAGATCCGAAGTAGCATGTAAATCTCCCTGGGGCCTGACATGGTCATCAGCTCACCACACATCTGGCTCGTTGACTGATTGCCCTTCTGTCAACACGACATGCTGCTCCATGATGATGGCCTCAAATCTGCTCTCGCGGCTGCTGCCCCCAGCCGCCGGCTCACCCTCGGTCTACGAGACGCTGCGACAGCACGAAGAGGCGTCAGACGCGTCGGACGTCGAGGAACGAGCGGGCATGGCCCTGGACGAAGAGAACCTCGGCGAGCGCTTTGAGGAATATGAGCTGGACCAAGCGGACGTGGCCCGGCTGGGCGACAGTCCACCTGGAAGTGACCCGGAGGCGCCCTTCTTGCCGAACGATAGCCGGGTGGAGCAGAGTCCGACAAGGAGACGACCGACGTCTGCCGGACAAACGTTCAATCGCCCACGGTGGATGAGCCATCATCAAGGGGGGACGCATCCCGCCGAGGAGGGAGACGACGAGGTCCCGGCATCGTTGCTCATTGAAGATGGCGAGGGAGGTTCCCATGCACTACGACCTGGCCAGAAGACGGCAGCTCCTCCTGATGCCTCGCCGGTCCCGGGACCTTCCAACACGGAAACGAGGGCGCAATGGCGAGCTGCGAGGACCTATCAAGATCTCCATCGAGACTCAACCACTCCAGAACGTCCCAGACGACCAGCCTTCAAGAACTGGAGGGGATTGACGCTCGTCGAGCCGCGCGAGCGAGCCATGTGGCGGTGGACGAATGTCACCAACCTTGACAACTTCCTCAAAGACGTCTACGACTACTATACCGGTAAAGGGATATGGTCGATTATGCTCACCCGCGCCCTGAATCTGCTGTAGGTGGCCGATTGGATTCAGTGGGAAGAGATGGTGCTGACTCGTCGACAGAACCTTCGGCTTCGTCGTCGGCTTCAGCACGTTCCTCACCATGTGCATCAACTTTCAGAAGGTACCTCACAGCAAGACGATGTCGCAGATTCTCGTTCCGCAATGTACCAAAAAGTATGTCTCCACGTATGCGCATCTGCTGGAGTACTGACAGCATGTCAGAATGTCTGGGACCGCCAATTTTCTCCTGTGGTTGTTCGCGCTGTTTTGGATCGTCAAGGTGTTTGAATATCTGGTGGACATTCGACGCCTGCGGCATCTGCACGACTTCTATCTCTACCTACTCGACATTCCCGACACCGACATCCAGACCATCTCCTGGCAGGAGGTCGTGACGCGATTGATGTCGCTCCGTGACGCGAATCCCGTGACGGCCGAAAGCATTGGCGCCAAGGAGCGTCGCTTCATCATGGGCACCCAATCGAAGCAGCGCATGGACGCTCATGATATCGCCAATCGCCTGATGCGTAAGGAGAATTATCTCATCGCGCTGTTCAACAAAGACATCCTCAACCTGACCCTCCCCGTTCCATTTCTCCGCCATCGCCAGCTGTTCGGCAAGTCGCTGGAGTGGAACCTCAATTACTGCGTCCTCGATTACGTGTTCAACGAGCGAGGTCAGGTCCGGTCCTTGTTCCTCCGAGATACCCACCGCCGTGCGCTCAGCGACGGTCTTCGTCGTCGTTTCATCTTTGCCGGATGTATGAATGTCATCTGTGCACCTTTTATCGTCATCTATCTTCTGATCAGCTATTTCTTTCGCTATTTCACGGTGGGTTTGATCCCGTGCTCATCCCGGTCATGAAATGGTAACGTTGACGAGCCGCGCAGGAATATCAAAAGAATCCATCGCAGATTGGGTCGCGACAGTACACCCCGCTCGCCGAGTGGAAGCTGCGCGAGTTCAACGAGCTGTGGCATCTCTTTCAACGACGGCTCAACATGTCTTACCCGTTTGCATCGCGCTACATCAATCAATTTCCGAAAGATAAGACGGTTCAGATCTCGCGCTTCGTCGCCTTCGTGGCCGGTGCGCTGACATCCGTCTTGGCGCTCGCCTCCGTCATCGATCCCGAGCTGTTTCTGGGATTCGAAATCACGCCCGAGCGAACCGTTCTGTTCTACCTGGGCGTCTTTGGCACCGTGTGGGCCGTCGCGCGCGGCGTCGTGCCGGAGAAGACGCTCGTCTTCGACCCGGAGTACGCGCTCAGCAACGTCATCGAATACACCCACTATTGTCCCGCCGAGTGGCGAGGACGCCTACACAGCGACGAGGTCCGTCGGGACTTCTCGCGGCTCTACCAGATGAAGATTGTCATCTTCCTCGAGGAGCTGCTGAGCCTGATCTTTACACCGTTCATTCTATGGTTCAGCCTGCCGCAATGCAGCGACCGACTCGTCGACTTCTTCCGGGAGTTCACTATTCATGTCGACGGATTGGGCTACGTGTGTTCCTTTGCGGTCTTTGACTTTAAACGCGGTGCCAACATTGCCGTGCCGGCGCCTCCTCAGGGTGACCAGGCGACTCGATTACGAGAGGAGTACTATTCGACCAAAGACGGCAAGATGCTCGCGTCCTATTACGGCTTCATCGACAACTACTCGAACCCGCCACGCAAGGGCAGTCGACCGGCCGATGCAGGTTCCCCGCGACCAATGCCGCCGATCCCGGCCATGCCGGGTTTTGGATCCGTCGCGCTTGCCAGCGGTGCGGGCATAGCTGGGTCGGCCCGCGGTGAGCGACTCGCTCGACGGCCCGTCCGCATCGCGACCGGTCCATCTGGGATCTTGCCATCGCGACCAGGCCCTCGACATCGGATGAGTGGTGGAGAGCCGACCGCCTCCATGCCCTCATCGACGCTCGATGGACGACTTCCGCCAGCGGTGGGCGTATCGAGCCCCCTGCGGCCGCGAGCGACTGCCCGACAAGCGTCGCCCAACCAACCTGCTGTGGATGGCTCGACTGAAGGTGCCCTGGACGAGGTGATCGCTGGACCGAGCGATGCCGGTGTCATCCCCAGCCACTCCGCGGGGACCATTGACGACGACAGCCGTCTGGGCGAGTCGTGGAAGACAACTCGAGCGGCGGCTCGAGACGATGGGGAGGAGGATGGGGAGCGGATTGATGGGCTGGCAGGCGATGGAGAGGTCGGCGTCTTGGGTTTACTGTATCAGTTCCAACGGGCGCAGACGGAAGGTCGAGGGGGCGGCGTCACGATCTGAATCGACCTCAGAATACGAATGAATTACATGGGAGGCGTCATCTTTAGCATTTTCATGCATCTATGGACTGGCGTCTTCCGTTTTTCTACATATTGATCACGCTGTTCATCTATTTGTTGTCACCTGATCTCTACCCTGCTAGGGTTCGTCAGCGGGCCTCGAGCTCGTTCCCTCCACAGCTCCTCTGGGAATCTTGCATCAACATTGATACTGTGAATCTCACCAAATATGCACTGATTACATTGATACTTGAACAGGAGCTATTAGATGTCCTAATAACCGGATTCTACCAGCTATCTGACATGACGATGAATAAGATCTCGACCGTTGTGGGTACAGTATGTAACTCTCGTCACGGGATGAGGCTCTGCGCAAGCGGGGACCGGAGACCGGAGAAAAGATCAGCGTTCGCCAATGATTTGCCTGCCGATGGTCAGTGTGTGTTTTTGAGCCGCAACACCATCTAGAACAGCTTACTGGTCCTCCGTAGAGCTCTCCCAGCCATAGAACTTCGTCTCCTTCAGAATTTTATAATCGCTTGCAGACGTCTCGCAATTGTCTCGTCTCGTCCGTAGCACACGCTGCGATTGATGACGTGCGCGCGCCATGATGCGCTCCATGCCATCTGATCCCTCGTCCCCCTGTTGCGTTGTTGTTGCTGCTGCTCCCCCGCCGAGACGTACCTAGAAGCTTGTGTGTGTGGTTGTGTGACGTGCGACACGCTCTACGCCCTAATCTGTTGTTGTGGTTGATATCTCTCCTCCTCCTGGAGCCGCACTTCTTTCTCCTTCACCTCTTCAACCACCGACCCACCACTTCCTCCCACCGACTTCAGCTCCCACCACCAGTCTGAAGTCTACCTCCACCAATTCCCATCTCTCCTCTCATCGTCCCAAACAAGAACGTCTCTCGAATTTCCTGTTGAAAATCCCCGACCTCCACCCCAGTCCCGTCATCGGCGCGACCATGGCCGCCCAGGATGCCGTCGCTGTCGACGAGTTTGAGTAAAACTCCCCGACCCCCCTTCCTTTCACCTTCTCTCCCTCCCCCCAGGCACACCAGGTGCCGGGGGGGAGGGGAAATAGCCTCGACGGGCTTGCTGACGTCGTCTCGCAGCTACGAGACCCTACCACCGAACTTCTCCCTCGCCGCCAATCTCCTCGCGGGCGCCTTTGCGGGAATCTCGGTGAGTGGTGCTGAAGTGTGATCCTTGACGATCTTTGATCGCTCGACCTGGTGTTACCGGGACCGGGCCGTCAGTCTCTTCGACGACGGTCTGGACGGGGGCCGGAACCGGAATCTCCTCGACGGCGTTTTGCTCGATGAACGCCTCGAACGCTTGGTTGAAGGCGATATTGTCCGCTATCTCTTGGTCTTCCCAACCCATGATCGCATCACAATGAACTCGGAGCGCATTCCAGCTTCTTCGAAAGAACTGGGATACGCCCCGAGTCCATTGTGATGCCATCATCGATTGGGAAGAGCAAGATATCCCGAGCTTCGTCGGCGGCCTAACGAGCCGCCGTGGCCTCATCGGGCCGGCCCTCCTTCAAGAGATCAGTGAGCGACACGTGATGCTAATTGTGGGGATTCAACAGGAACACACCGTCATGTATCCGGTCGACGCCATCAAGGTCAGTCGGAAGTCCTCCTCTTCCTCTTCCTTTGGAATGACGACGAGCGCCCGCGCTCGCTTTTCCCTTTCCCTTTCCCCTTCCCTTTCTCTCCCACAATCACCACCTCGTCTTCATCGTCCTGCTTCGGCGGACTCCATCGTCTTACCCAGCTTGCTGGGTTCCAGCTCCGCCTTTTCCGCGTTCCATGCTGACTCCCCCCGAGACGCGAATGCAGGTGATCAATCCCTCCCCCGCGGCCGTCTACACCGGCATCATCAACGCCGCCACTCGCATGTCCTCCACCGAGGGAGTGCGCTCGCTGTGGCGCGGTATCTCCAGTGTCGCTCTCGGAGCCGGTACGTTTCCATGTCTCCTCGTTTTTCTGGTGAAGGGGGAAAGGATCTTGCGCCATGATGTCGACGGCGGAATTGATCTGCCTCCTCGTCCTCCCCTCCCTCCCTCGGCCCTCTCTCTGACCCCTTCGGGGAGTTCAGAGAAG
>QQTW01001868.1_pt1 | contig 15078 bp, 21 predicted proteins | sample 1904831 | NCBI WGS metagenome assembly QQTW01 (sample SAMN09435610, study PRJNA476489) | Subsurface metagenome, whole genome shotgun sequencing project. | reverse complement strand
TCTTCCATCACCTCGGTCGAGTCCTCATCGCCACCAACACCCGATGACCTCTTCCAGATCCACGTGCGGGACCTGAGCATGAGCAGTGAGCACCTGCACCCTCATCTCTGACAATCATCCCTAGCAGCAGCTCTGACATAGTCCCCTGCGCAGCAATATCCCTCTCCATCTCGCCCACAACCTCCATCGGCACCCTCAAGAGCCTGCTCGCCATCCGCACCCACCTGCCGCCGACCCGACTCTGCCTCGTCTTCTCCGGCAAGCACCTCACCGCTCTCAACTCGACCGTGTCCGACTTCAACATCGTGGCCGGCTCCACCATCCACCTCGCCACCGTGTCCGGCGGGATGCCGTCCAAGAAGATCCGGTGCAGCTACCGCGACTGCAAGGGCCCCGCCCAGCGTATCTCGGGCGACTGCGGCTTCTGCTCCGGCCACTTCTGCGCCAAGCACCGCCTGCTCGAGGACCACAAGTGCGAGGGGCTGGAGGACTGCAAGAAGGAGAGCCATGAGCGGAATGCGCACAAGCTGAACTCGGAGAGGACCGTCGCCATCAAAGGGATATGAACGAGAGAAGGAGCGACCGGCATCATCTGGCTTTGATGAGTGCTCCCTTGGGGACCGTCTTCCTGTCTTTGTACATGTACTTTTGACTCTGCTGCTCTTGGTCTGCAACCTCTTTTGGCAAGGCGTTAGCGGAGCAGCCCCCGTGGCGAGCGGGTCTTTTTTCTAGCGGTCCGGCTTGATTTAAGTCAAGGAAGGAATCTGCGGACTCTCTCAGACTTTTCTTCCTGCTTGCTCCGACTCTACAATCATATCACATCGGATATCTTCTTTTCGGGGTTTGACTGAGCCATGTGAACTGTGACTTGATCAGCATCAACCCTCTCGAACAGACGAGCAGTTCAATCCTGCCAGTCGGCGACGTCTCTGCTATGTCCGATCATGAGGATAAATCATGGCGAAACATGGCAAGACAGGGTAGGCCAGATCAACGTTTCTTGAAGTCGATGTGCAGCGTACTTGCCGCGCACAAGTCTTCTGTATGCGACTCTCCACCGTAAAATGCAGACTGATCAGTCGCTTCTAGCTCCTGGCTCGATTAGACAGCTATTGCAGGCGTTTGCCAGCTCTTGGGATATTAATAGTAACCGCTCATGGATCGTGAAACCGTGATAGTCAGCCTGTTAGTTGACACATGGACTGAAACAATGCTGATCTCTGGGTGGCTTGGGCTCGTTTGAGAAACCCCATCCTCAAATTCGAGCTGGCTACACCAGATTCGGATCTCGGACATTCCGACGCCGAACTAGCGCGCCTAATCCGGAACGGGACACGTGCTCATTCCAGATGTCATGCTCGCCCCTCATTTTGGAATGATCTTGATGTTCCGGATGTCTCCATACTGTAGAGCATATAATACATTACCAATTCATATGTGAGAATCATCAAGTCGCATGCTCTCGATGAAGCATATTGACATAGCATAACCTGCTTGAAGTATACCGAGTACATAGGTACCTACCTCATCCCTGTGAACCGTGCTTTCATGGCATTCAAAGCTCGTCAACTGGTATCCGTCCCAGGCCTGACCGTTGTTGATGTGCCGAGGTCGTTACCAGAAATGGCTAGGTCCGGGTGCTGCCAACCAATCACCTCTTTGTCGGGCCGTGAGCCTGACTCCGGACCCCTAAACCTTATGTTCACCGGATTCCACGTGCGATTGGCGTTGGTGAAGAAGCGGGACTTCATGTGATGAATGAACGGGACGTCTTCGGCGACTGATCAAGGCGTGAAGTTACATGGTACTCATGGAGCAAAGGGATACGGCCGTCCTCGTTCCTGCTGGGGTGAGTATACAGGTAACCTTACGCGCGGCATTGCTGATGGAATAAGATAGAGATTCGTTTCTTCGATGGGTTATGCCAATGAGTTATGATAGTCTTGGAAAAGGTAGAGTGCTATGTATGAGCAAGCTCGCGGGTCTACCGACGTGGCCGCAATGCCATACACTAACGGGATGAACACAATGGTTTTAGGGAGGTGACTCTGTCTTATGGCTACTTGGAGCACAATTAAGCCGTCTGTGCGGACATGTCGCGACGCTCGAGACGGGCTTCTCCAACCACCATTCATGACCCTCCTTCTTCTTTACTGCACACGGTAACTGCTTTCGAATTACTCAACCAACCCGTGGGCTTTTCCACAAGGTGACGCGAAACCATTTGGAGCAGAAGACTTATAGTCCAGTGATGCCGTTTCCTCAAATGTGTAACCACATGATGGCAAATTCCTCAATGGTATACCGAAAGACCATCCACCGCCACCATCGCCCTCGAACTCAATGCCTTCACTGTTTCGCTTCCTCCGGACCCTGCTGCTTTTCCTCGCCCTCCTCATCTCCAGCACCCTAACCACCTCCACCTCCACCAACCCTCAAACCCCCGCCGCCGCCCTCGCCCTCGCCGCCGCCACAAAACGCATCCCACCAACCCTTCCATCCGTAGCCACCTGCCGCCATCTCGTCCGGGGCACAGTACACACCATCACGCTCACACTGCCCGACAAGGCCGGCTGGGAGGGTCTCTGCACGACGCGGGTGGCGCGCGTCCTGCAGCGGCGCTGCGAGCAGCAGGGCATCAACACCATCAGCTTCGAGAAGCCGCGCTACCGCCACGGCGTCTGCGTCCAGGAGCTCATCGTCGAGGAGCCTGGCGGGTTCGGCGCGGTTAGCAAGGGCGACTTTGGATGCTTCTTGTCCGCTGTCCGCTGTATGCGCAAGAGGGCGGAGGCGCCGAGGAGTTGTCTTTGAGCGGTTGTTGTGCGATGGACGTTCGGAGGGTCATGGAAGAGTTGTTGATAGAAAGAGAGAGGACTGGATTATTCCGTCTCATCAAGAGGACTGACTATGCCGAGGTATGATCCGGCTGAGATGGCGCAAGAGGTACTCATAAATGGCTTTTCTTGTCCTGTTTCACGGGTTGTTTGCTAGAGCGAGCGCGATCCGGCGAGGCGCATAATTCGCGTACATGTTGCGCGTGGGAGAAAGGCCCAGCTGGACGTTGTCCCCTGCATGGAAAAATGGGTGTCATCTGGAATGTACGGAGTATCTCACTCGAAGTGAGTCTATGTGCTACCGATACCGCATCTGTTCTTATGTGGATTTGGTACTTGACTCCGGTCTTGCTGGTGGAGGAAAGTTGCGTGCCTGGCAAACGCCAGAATCCAGATGTCAGATTTGAGTCCCTGTTTCAATTAACGCATGGTGCTCTAGCGCTGCCTCCAAGAGGCTTAGCGCTTTGCTAGCAGAGGCGTTAGCCCATTTGAGCGAGCCGATAAAAACATTGAACATTGTAAAACTTCGACTGCCTCTGTCAGAGATTATTGCCTGCCGAGCCATTAGAGTTTGCTCCTCAGTCTCTTGTTTGCTAGTGAGGTGCATTGCTGTCGCCAGGGCAAACCCTCGCATCCAATCTAGAGATGAAACTGCTAAAATGAGGACCCATATCTTTCTGATCGTGAGACCAATCATTTCGCTGCGCCGGACACTGGACTATGGAATATATATAAACTTCTCATACTGCTTTTTGACCTTGCTTTCGTGGGACCTTTGGGTGACCAAGCACTAAGAGTCTTCTGGTTCCTTACCTCGATTTCAAGCAATGTACCTCCATTCTCACCCACTTTCCGCAAGCTTTGACTTCTCTTTTGATCTCCTTCTTGACTTGCTACTCAATAACGGCACTGTGGGAAGACGTCAGAGGCAAGAGCAACGCAAAGACCCTGGTAGTGGGACTTCGCCATTCGGTTAGTCGACAAGCCGCCGACGGAGACAGTACTCAAGGTCGATAGCAAATCCTCTTTGGCATGTTGCAATTCTCACGTCATTTGGCTCCTATGGAATCCAGGCCGCCTACTTCGGCTTCGCGAACACACTGCTACTTAAGTAATGACTCATAGAGGGTTCCCACGGAGCTTACGTCGAGCAAGTATTCACCAGACTCCACGAGGCCCGGAATCCGTTACGATGTCTCAGTACAGGAGTCCGCCATGGGACCATACAGAACGCTGCGCAAATCTCCATGTGGATTCTCAACGTAGTATTAAAACAACGAGGACCAGGTCATACCAAAGAATTCGGAGTATATATGACGCATCGAGAGATTGGCCGCGCTGACGTACTTTGTCAAGTTATACACGGATCGTTTCAAAGACCACTAAAGTGGACGACGAGGGCCTAACTTGAGCAGGGCGTACGAAATATTACCCATCGCAAGATTTTCAGAAAGAATCAAGCTCCACCCTGCAAAAAGGCGGCAAGAAAACTACAGAGCTGAGTGCGCAGGTATCGTTGGTGGGTGACCTTCTGGTTCCGGGTAACCGGTTAGGAGGCGGCGACGAGACGTACGGTGCTGCACAGCTGAGGAAGATTTTAAGGAACCGCACTACCGACCAATTTTTCCTTCAGTGACAGGTCGACCCATGGCCTCACCCGGCCGCCGCCGATGCTTGAGTGAGGCGGGTAGAACAAACCCGAAGTCGCAGAAAAACTAGGCGCTTGCCTACTTACCCAGTGATGCGCAAAGCCATTGCGCTGAAAGCATATATTAATCTAGGCAAAAGCCCACAACACAAGTCACATCTCACCTACGCGGCGGGCACGCTTCTACCACAAAGTTATAGGGGGCTGCAGTCACTCTTCATCGCTTCTGTGTCTGCATCAACGTTTCATAAGATCTTGCTCACGACGCTGACATAGTCCCACAGTTCTCTTTCTAATCAAACTTGTCTGTTTCTGATGCTGAACCTTCTACTATCCAGCTCTCCTCTGCTTACCATGCTGGCTATAACTCCGCGAAAGAAAAGCATAGCGTTGACCTACGTCAGCCGTGTAGTCGCCGCTCAGGTGCAGCAGAGCAGCCGGCACCTATCGCCCGCTCTGCCGGTGCCTCAGCACCTCATCACTACCTCTGGAGCTTCGTGACGACCCCAAGACAACATCGGAAATGACCCTTCACAGTCTTACAGGATAGGAGAGTCAAAAGAGGACGAGAATTCCAGAACAAAATTGCCCCTACATCTTCTTCATAGACCTTCCAATTCCCATTCGACATTGACTCTATCATTCATATATATACCCGTCATCAGCCAATAACCACCGCTCATGCGAGACGGGCGACGTCTCGCGTCGCGCCCGCACTCTTGGCTATTCGTTACAGCTCATGGAACAACGGACACCCCGGCTTGGTACCGGAATTGGCAGACGACGCATCAAACAGGTTTCGCAGCGTCTTCGAAATGCACCATATGTATGCTCAAGTACTAATGGCCGAGTGTGTGCCTACGCGGTACATGCCGCATCTTGATATATGAAGCTACCTTGTTCAGGAGCACGAGGAAACGAAATCGCTCATCTCTGTAGAGTTTCCCGTCACGATGCTATGTGGTGTTACAAACCAAATATCGGAAGGAAGGCATAACACAGTCCGACAACCGAGATTGGTATCATGCTACTGGCAGATGCCAAGCCATCTGAGCGCGGAGAAAGAGCTATGAGCTTTCGGACTTGTCTTTGTCAGACAGCAGGAAACCATACCCTGAGGCGGCGTGCTCCGAGAGAAGAACATAGCGAGGGTCGATTATACTGGCAAGTACCTGGTTTTCCAAAAGAACAAGAACTGGAAGGAGAAAAGCTCGGCAGTATGGACAAACGAACGGCACGCAAGAACTTTTGGTATGGTAAAGAGTGGCTCAGACTATGTGACAACGCAAACGATATTCTGGCTACAGAACACGGAGAACTGGAAGCGTGTCCATATACTTCCGAACAGCATCTCCGTCACAAAAGCGAATCTTGGAATCCGCGCTCGCGAAGTTATCTAGCATGGCAGCAGGTGACCCCTTAATCAGGTCCTCTACAAACCCTTTCGAGTTCCCTCTCTTCGCCCACCGCACCGGCGCTCCGTTTCTCACGCCACCTTATCACCACATTCACCGCCCACCGCTGACTTTGTGCCGCCAACTAACACAGCGGTCACGATGACCTGTGTCCCTCGACCAGCTAACGGGTTTCGCGTCCGAGACGCGTGGAGCAGCTCACAGACCGGGCCTATGTCTCACGAAAGCAACCATTATCACACCTTTTTCTAGACGATCATCTTCTTTACCGAATGCGCGGAATGGTCTCAGGCACTGCCACCCGCCGGAGCCGAGCAAGTAAGTACGAATCTCGTCTGTCCGCAATCGCCAATCGAGACTGTCGACGCTGTTTATACGACAGTCCGTTGTTGAGGCACCTGGCTTGACCGTCACTCCATCTCTTTGTCCTATCTCCAACCTGTTGGCAGTTGAATCAGATTGGACCTCTCAGAAGGGGTACCAACCGACTCAACATGTCCGCTCATTCTTCCGTCCGGGCAGTCTTCACCATCTTCAGGCACAGTGCAGTTGCCGGCAGTTGGACCGACGAGCCTGCGGCGAAAGATCAAGCCAAAGGACTCGGTTGGCTGCAGTGGTTCTGGAAAACCCACGGTCAGGATTGCTGCTGCTTCCAAGTTGTCCAGACCGAGACAATCAGCCTCGTCCGACGTGAAGTTCCCTCCCTGATATTACTTGTATACAGGATCTAACAAATCACAGTCAGCTCGAACGCAGTCTTTTTGGACCCGGCAGAGAACAGTATTGGCCTCGAAGAGTTTCCTGAGAAGCTCGGATCCATCGAGCCCGAGTCGGGCCAGGTCGTCCCGGTGTGCTTGCAGTGTGACGGGTTCATGACCAATCTCAGCTTATTCGGAAATTTCCTTCGCCGGTTCGCGTGGCTCGATCTTGTCTTCATCTTCATCGAGCAACGACCCCATCACACCATTCACAGGTGGACGGCAGAGGAGCTGTTACTCGGTATCGAGGCGTTGACACCCACTCCGTCCGGCACGATTCTCGATGATTTCCTCCGCCGTGCTCTCCTGTTCGGGAAGGAAAAGGCGATCAATGTCGGAGCAGCAAGACAACGCCAGATCATGGACGGCGCGATAGGGCGAAACAGCATGAAGACCCCCAACGTCTATTCCAAGAACCAGGTCTTCCTCCAGCCAGTTGTGAAAGAGACGGCCACCACCATACCAAGTGGATCTCGTGCCTTTACCTCAAGATGGCGGACAACTCACCTGCCCTGTCACCCTCTGCACATCATGCTTCACACATCTCGTCGATCTCGTCGACCACGTTACGGCCAAGCACTTGGAGACGCAGTACTCGGGAACATGTCCGCTATGTGAACGCAACATGGAGGCCGGTTTAAAGACGCACGTGGAGGTCCACTTTGACCTGAAGTTGCCTTGCGCTGACTGTGGACGCACGTATTTTTCAAAGACCAGGCTTACCAGACATCGGACGGAGCGGCATACCGGGGACCGGCTCGTCGAGTGTAAGATCTGCGGGGAACTTGTCCCGAAGTCGGTTCGATTCTCCCACGCTGAGAATGACAGGTTCGAGGACAACAAGCAGAAGTGCACATACTGCGATCTCGGCTTTTCCAGAGTTGACTTGCACGAGCGCGAACGTCCCAGCCGGCCCCATGATGTCTTCTGCTCAGCTTACATTGACGACGTGCTGATCTATACGAATGGCGATCTGGAGCTCCACCACGAACATGTCCGTCTCGTACTTCAACGACTCGGAGCCGCGGTGTTGAGGAACAGTCTGGCGTTCCTCCCACATGTTGTTTCCTTTCCCATGTTGTTCCCGTCCTTGTTCTTGCCATCCACAAGTCATGGATGGGCGCCGTTCCTGTTCTAGGAACGGCCTCGTCCCTGTTCCCTTAACAGGGTCGAGTGTGTATTATCCCAACAGGGGAGACATTTTGTAGAACAATCATCGATAATGCACTCATTGAGCCTGTACCGCGACACGCGGGGCTTCAGGTGGATTTAAAGAAGTGTGATTTTGACGTAACAAAGACGAGGTATCTAGGACTCATTACTGATATTTAAGGGTGGACGACGCTAACGCGACTTAGGCACGTTTGCTTATTCCTTAGGTTCTGCGGTTTTTATAGACGTTTTATAAAGAACTTCTCCGAGATTGTACGGCCGCTTATAGAGCTTATGAAGAAGGGCCGTTCATAGAGTTAGGATAACTAGTGCTAGTAAGCCTTTAATTGTCCAAAGAGAGCTATATCATCAACCCTAGTTCTATAATACTTTAATAAGACGTTACTTATCACTATCAAATGCGATTCATCGGACTACATTATAGTAGGAATCCTCTTATAGCTAGATTCTAATAGGATCCTTGACCCTATTACCTTCTTCTCCCGTAAGCTCCTCCTAGGAGAGTTGAATTATAATATCTATAATAAGGGAACTACTAGCACTTATTTACTTATTTGAGGAGTGTGAACCTAAGACATATAGCTTATTAGCAGTTATTAGTGATATAACAAACCGGTCCAGAAAGGCAAAATCGGGATGGAGGCACGCTCTTCCCCAAAATGAATCTGGACTTGCTCATTGAAGGTGAATTCCCCCCGTAGCACACGTACTGCGGTCGGCATCGCGAAGCATCTATGGAAAACGACGCATTCGACTACTTGGGAGAGTATCTGGCAAAAAGCCGTCGAATACAGCCTCCTCGACTAATAATCGACAAGTCCGGTGCCTGTTGGAGAAACAGAGTGATCATGTACAGTCCCCGTACGTCGGTCTCAAATTGACGGGGTTGCTGCCTGATTGGGCTACTCCGAATTAACGTTCTCCACATGCCTCTGGACGGTATGCTCGTGCGGTGCACGGGTCCTGGTGTTTTACGTTTTAGAATGACGGAATCATCTCGATGTGGTACTGTCAAGGACTGCTATATTACTGTGAACAAGCGTGGAGCACGATAGATGCTTGCTGCATTGGAGACGACGATTCAGGATTATCTGGACTGGACGAGGTTGGACGAGACTGCAGCAAACAAAGAGCCGGGGGCGTCGACAGCGCAATGGAGCAACCGTGGGTCAGGAAATGATAGCGATCGCGCGGGATGCGCGTGATGAGCTGCGCAATCCATGGATGCTCTCAACGGTAGTTCCACTAGCGTACCTCATCGCCTCAGATGCACAGTCGGTAAAGCACAGTCGCCGAGTGAGACCATAGGCAGGGAGACACTCCCGTATCTCGGGGGCGGAAGAAGCGTCGAGAATGCAGAGTTGTGCAGCCATTCGGACCCGAGCGTTTCGAGGTGGACTACAGGGGTGGCTATGAAGACGCGTTGCAACACGATCACGAAGGAAGACAGAACGATGGATGGGATATGTATGTGCATTATGCAATTGGCGGAATGGAGCGTGCCGGATGGACAACGAGGCAGAGATTTGCATGCGTGGAGCGTAAACAATGGGAAAAGTGGCTTCCGGCACCCGATTTGTGCCGACCTGCCCATGTTGCCAGCGAATACGGTCGGTACCTGGATACCGGCCACAGGAGGACTGGAACTCGTGTCGAGTGAACCATGGGATGTCGAGTGATACGGATCCGGCAGGGGTTGCGGTGTGTCGTGTATGTAGCTGATGTTGTGGAGAAACAGTGTTCCAGGGCTGAGAGGATTAAGAATGCTGAAGCAGCTGAATAAGAAGCCTCTCCCTAGTCAGTCTGAACTAGATATGTTTGATGGACAGGCGAAGGAGCAAGAGAGTGTCGAGTGACTGCGAACGAGATGAGATCAGAGGCTCGAAGCGGGCGGAGGCTGAAGAGACTGGAAGATGGAAGAGAGCGAAGAAAGAAGAAATGACGGTTGTATCAGGAGAGCCCGAAGTAGGGGTACCCGATAAGAGCGAGAGATAAGTATCCTTTGCATGAGAAAGGCATAGGAAAGGTACCTGGTCGTTCGATGCCTATCAGTCCCGTGGTGACGACGGCCCCCCCGGTTTGAGCCAAGTGGTTGCCGTTCCTGGCCTGCCAAGCAGAGAGCCTGCCGCGGGCCGGGGGCGTGCGTGTGCGTCTACGAGGGACACAGTACTTACGGAAAGCGGCAATATTCGCATAACGATAGGTACTCAGTACGTCGCAATATCTCAGCGGATTGTACCTGCGTCGGCGGGCGTTCACCGGGTACGTACCTCTTGCACCGATCCACTCACGCTCATTTCCCTCCCTCCTTCAATTCTCCCTCTCATTTTCACTCTCTCAACCTTCTCCTCTCCGCCCTTCCAACCTCCTCTCCATCTGCTTCTCACTCTCTCACTTCGACCTTTTGGCCACTTCTTCCTTGAGACCTTTTCTTTTCACCTTTCACTCCTTTGCTGCTTGTCTCTGCCACGAGATCCACGCTCCTTGTCCGCTGCGTTGCCTTCACGCCCGTTCACGTCGACGCTGCAGGGGGTGAATCCACCAAAGGGGTGTCTTGTGAAACGCGACATTCCTCTCCAACCAACAGTGTTTCGAATCCGTCTGTTCACCGTGATGCTCTCGACTCTCCTCAGCTGAACCCGACAGTTCTGCTCGACACGAACTCGCGGCCCCAAAGACTTCACAAACACCGGCCGACCCTCCCCCGGTCCGTCTCCGTCCGTCCTTGGTTTCGACAAACTGCCGGTGCTGGTCACGATCCGGGCTTTTGAAGAAAACAACTCTCACCAAGAAAACCTCACCTCAACAACAACAGACCCACCGCTCCTCTCCCTCACTCCTCTCTCCGGACACGTCGTCGTGCTCCTGAGCAGAGAGTGATTCAAGACTAATCGACCGACCGATCTTGGATACATTCCTTTGTCAAGATCGTGTTCTCTTCTGTCAGTTCGACCGTGCCGGATCACGATTCGACGACGACTTGTCCTTCTCTTCTCTTAATCCTCTTGCCAATACCGACCGAGTGCTTTCGACTCCAGCCCGTCAATAGATTCGGAACACCTCCTGCGACCTCCGCAGCTCACCGTCGTAACAACTCCACATCCGACAGCCATGATCTGCTCACACATCAAAGCCGCCATCGCGGTGGTGTCCGTCTTCTCGCTCGCTGCAACCACCGTGGCTCAGCAAGAAGTACCCACTGTCGAGGGACTCCGCGAACCAAAGTACGACGGCTGCTACTCCTCATTCGAACCCTTGACGGAACCTACGAAATGGGACACCTTCGACTTGTATCAGACGGACGGTCTCTGCCAGCGGATATGCGGCACCGAGGGCAAGCCGGTGTTTGCGTTGGTCGACGGCTCCGACTGCCTGTGCGGAGACCTGCTCCCAGTAGAGGCTGACAAAGTCGACAACGGAGAGTGCAACACGCCCTGCAACGGTTTTGACGAGAAATTCTGTGAGCCACACGCGAACTCTTCCCTCTTCGACCGTTTGCTGACTCTTTCAAATAGGTGGCGGCAATAAGCATTACGGAGTCTATCTTACCGGTATCACCAGGAATGAGATAGATCACTTTGAAGCCTCCTCATCGTCCGACTCGGCTTCCGCCACGCCTGTTCCCGTCGCGACGACCGTCGTCACCACCCGGCCTGCCGCTGCGACTGCCACTTCCGACAAGAGCTCCGACTCCTCGTCGGGCGCCAACACGGCCGCCATCGCCGGCGGTGCGGTTGCCGGCATCCTCGTGACTGTCGCCATCGTCGCTGGCGTCTTCATCTACCTGCGAAGACGGAAGCACAACGCCGCCGAGGAGGCCTACAAGCGCGGGGCTGCCGTCAGCAGCTTCATCGAGAACGGCAAGCGGCCTCCAATGTATGCAAACGACATGCGGCTCGATCCGACGGCGGCGAACCGCAGGATGAGCGATGGCAGCATCGCGGATAATGAGGATTACTCGAGGAGGATATTGAAGGTAATGCATATTTACCGTCAGACTGTCTCGCGTATCTCCTAGTTAACGACTCCTGTTCAGGTCACAAACCCGGACGACTTATAGATCTCACGCACCCCACCGCACCTCTTATCCGGGTCGTCCAATCCATAAAGACCGACTCTCACTCTCCTCGTGCTCTACCTGCTCACTCCTTCGGAGCAGCCGAGTATCCTCAAGTCCAACCTTGCTGCAGTCCCCGTTTTAGCGACCTCGCAAAATCCAGCACCTCATGTCCCACATGCAACCGGCGTTATGCTTCTTTTCCCGGATCTCTCTTGGCTTCACCCCCCTGACGCCCAAACGAGCGCGATCCCTCTCCCTCCGAATCCCTCTTGTCTATCTCCCTCTCGGTCCCGCGGTGGAATTGGCTCGGGGAGGTTGGAGGGTTGCGGCCGTGACTCCTCTTTGCTTTTGCTCTTGCTAGAAAGGCTATCAGTGCGGACGGTTCTCAGCCGGGTGGAACCGCGTCAGGCGGGGTTTGCTCTTTTTCTCAGGCTAGCTGCTGTGTATTTTACCCCAAACCTAAAAAGATGACCCCCGCCGTCGAAGGGGCGGCGGGGGTGCAATGTAGGCTTTTGGATCTGATTGCGGTGCTCTTGCTGGTGAAATCTTGATCGTCGTTGGTTGCTGTGATGACGGGTGAGGCCTGGACTAGTCGTGATGATGTCAGTTGCTTCTTCCTTCGTGCTTCATTGCAGCCGACGTTATTCCCATAGCATGACTATCCTCTCGCCCTACTCATCACTAGAGCTTACAAGCATATCCTAGCCATCTATATATGGAATGGATCGCTATCTGCTCTTCTCGGTCCTGGCCTATCCTACATATGGACCTTTCAATGTTCACTGAATACATGCTGTGAGGTTCGTGCTCAAATACCCTTGTCCCGACATTTCGCTTTGACGACACACTTTCAATGGACTGGAGTCTCTCGACCTGGCGTGTGATAGCTGTCTACTCGCCAGGCTTTGAAGCGTGGAGTTGAGCTCGGTGATACAGCATGTCGACGGTACATAAAACATTAAAATATGTCTCATATGCTCATTTAGCAATTCAGTCAAACCCAACCTAGCTCCTATGAGCAGTCCTCTTTCGACTATGAACCCAGTTCACGATGCAAAAAATAAATCCCCAAGGAACCCCTCTCAGTTGTGATTCTAGTTTCGATTCTCTGTCCTGGACCGAGTCCAAGGGTTCTCTTAGGGCTGCGGAGACCTCTTTCTCAATAATCTTCTCAAGCACCAAGCAGCCAGGGCTAATTTGTTAAGGGATAGTTTACCTGATCCCAAGCACCAGCTCTTGAGAAGATTCTCGTGAGCAACCATTTGTCTTCATACGGCGTCGGGAAAGCCGCTTTACCGGCAACTACACTCTCCACCAGGCAGGGAAAGCCTTCTCACAGCCACCACGTCACAACCTTCCACCAAAGCCCAAACACCGGCTGACTCGTCAGCAACTCTAATGTATACCTCCTTCATTCCCATCAGAACATCTTTCTTCAGTTCATTCGTTATTCTTTCAGTCTGGCTTCACAAGCCGATAAAGCTTTGCACATCGAGCCTATACCTTCCTCGCTGAAACCGGGCTCGTTTGTTAACGGGTCCCTTTCAAAGAAATCAGGAACGAAAGCTAATTCTACGCCTGGCTATAGAGAGGTAAAGCTACCGTTCGAGATCAAGTGTTCACGGCTAAGAAGTACGACAGGCAGAGTACCTGGCGAAGCGGCAGAAAGTGGAAAGTGAAAACCAGCGAAAAGCGAAGGGAGTAATTACACGAAAGTTTGGCCTAGACAGTCAAAAGCCGAAAGCCGATATTGCCCAACTGGACCTAGACACAAGATGTAAAACCGGGAGGTGGATGTTCTTCCCTCAAGATGACCTTCCGCTATTCTGGCGGCTTGTGGCGGAAGGCGTCGTCGACAACAGGCTGGACCCTACGGCAAAAGTGGCACAGCGGATCCGAACGGAGACATGACACGACCGCGGCATACTTGCGGATAACAACAAGGATCGAAAAAGCTCGCAAGGATACGTCGTCAACCTAGTCAACGGGCCTATCGATTGGAAAGCAACCGCACAGGATACGGTTACGACGTCGAGTACCGAGGCCGAGTTTTTGAGCCTATTGTACATTGCCAGAGAGGCCTGCTGGTGGACTCGACTCTTCCAGGATATGAATTTCGAAACTGAGCATCAGACGACATTCCTTTGCGATAATCGTCAGACGATCAGATTACTCACCGCCGAGACTCCAAAGCTTGCAACTAAGCTTGGGGACATCGATGTCCACCACCATTTGCTCCGCCAGAGCATTCAAAATGGACAACAGACGATGGCCTGGGTCCTTACCACCGAGCTGCCTGTAGATGGCCTCACCAAAGCCTGGACGTTTCACGATGCAGATTAAAAAGAACGGTTGAACCTGGAAGGGTGCGTTGGATAAAACGCTAGTCCTATCTTGCTGGCTGTGCCGTGATTCAATCATTTCCTTCTTAGGTACGTACGACTTATTCGCTTTGTTTTGACTGAACCTGAACCTGATTCTGACAATACCAGCATTGATGTGATTTATCAACGTTTGGGGAGATGAGGGGAGCCGTCGACCTACGGGGACGAATGGGTATCGGATGGCTGAAGCTTCTATAGCGATGAGGAGACTCAATCTCGATGCAGGGAGCTTGATGTCGATACGCTCGCTGCCGGACACTGGTAAGACAATTGGATGCTTCAGAGGAGAGTTTCTGCGGCAGCGAGATCGAGTAAGCCTCAGCAGCTGTACAACCGCCAGGAGGGTCGTAACAGCGGAGACTTCTCGTGTAGCATGGACCATATGTCATTACATGATGAGGGGAGAAGCGATTGCGGACGGAGAAGGGCGACGGTTACGGGGAGTAGTGTATATTCTATGCGCTCCGTTGAACTATAGTGATACTCTAAGTCTGAGCTGATCTAGTCGAGAGAAATTTGGCAAAGTCATGATTATGGAACCGTGGGCATCATGATAGAACGGCGGTTAGAAACGCCCAGTACTCTGGCCGATGTCCACCTGAGGTTAGCCCGTGCCCCCGAATATCACCAGCCAAATCTAGCATGTGAATAAAACATATTCAGCAACCCCTGGCATCAATGGATTCAATGCTCGCAGCCTTTTTGGCCCCGGGTGGAGTGCTGCGAAAAGTGTACATGACTTGGAATCTACTTCGGCAAAGAACCTTCCGCCTGCGCTGCCCTCTGCTTTCTTTTCTGTCCCCGGC